>HLSNC_1000775_pt1 | contig 19850 bp, 20 predicted proteins | sample HotLakmetagenome_2_FD_14041 | JGI IMG/M metagenome (IMG submission 14041)
GCCGCCAGTACGGCCGCGCGCTGCGCTACGCCAAAAGGCTCCGCGCGCGGCCTCCTACACCACCCGGTGGGGCACTACCGACAATTCCGAAGGCCGCCCAAAGCCCCGCCGTGAAATCGCACACGGGCAGGCCAGCCTGCTGGGGCGGCATGTCTGGCTCACCGGTCAGATAAACCAGGCCTGAGAAGGCTTGAGCATTGCGGTCAAAGCCTGGCACGCCGCGCAACGGACCGTCCTGACCGTAGCCGCTGATGCGCGCGATGAGGAGGCCGGGGCGTCGTTCGAGAAGCCATTCCCGCGTTGCTCCCCAACGGTCCAGCGTTCCCGGACGGAAATTTTCGATAAGCACATCTGCAGTGTCAATAAGCTGTCCTAAGATCTCGAGGCCCTCGGGCGTTCGGATATCAAGCGCGAGCGATCTTTTGTTGCGAGCGATCGACGACCACCAGTACCCACTCTTCCCGTCTGGAGGGAACGAACCAAGGGTACGCATCGGATCGCCCTCGCCCGGCAGCTCGATCTTCACCACGTCGGCCCCAAAATCCGCAAGAAGCGTCGCAGCGAAGGGCGCCGAGAGGAAGGTGCCGAGTTCAATGACCCGGATACCCGCAATTGCTGTCTTTGGGGCTGTGTCGGCCTGCACCGCATCCTCCATGGGGCGTTCCGTTCAAAACTCCGCGTCCCTCGTGCACTCCGCGCCGGATCCACCGACGGAACAGTCGCAGTAGGTTAACAACATTTCTTATTGTATAACTATTTTAAACGTTCTGGCAACGGATTCCCCGGAAAGTGCCGAAGAAACCGGCTTGGACGCGGTATGGAAGGGGCCGCGTAGTTGCTCTACGAAGTCGGACCCCGCCTCATCACACTAGGAAGTGCTCAACTTTGACAGTGAAGTCACATGTGCTAGCTAGCCGACATAATCAGAACAATTCAGGCGTCGCCAGATGGCACAACACATGCAGCTGACTGGTGTCCCCGGCAAACCAAAGAAGAAGCGCAAAGCGGCCGTTATAGTTGCCGAGGAGTTGCGGAGACAGATCGTAACCGGCACGCTCAGGCCCGGCGACAAACTCAAGCCAGAGAATGAGTTGCAGACCGAATTCGGGGTTTCGCGGCCTACCCTACGCGAGGCACTTCGTATCCTCGAATCCGAATCCTTGATCACAATCATTCGTGGCAAGTATGGCGGGGCACGCGTCACCACAGTAGAGATCGATGCCATAGCTGGCCAAGTTGGCGTGTTCCTTCAGATCCAAGGCACGACACTGGAAGAAGTCTGGGCCGCGCGCACCATCATCGAGCCACCAGCGGCACGACTTCTCGCAGAGAACCCGACAGAGACAGCGTTCGCTGAGCTGGAGGCGAACATAGCGGAAGCCCGCGAGGCATCCGTGTCGAATCTCCTTCGTTATGCTGACCTGAGCGCCGGATTTTCTCTGCTTTTGATGCGCCACTGCGCCAATCGACCGGTCCACCTTCTGGGCTCCCTGATATTCGGCATTATCCGCCATCAGCATGAAAGCGTCACACTACGGACCTTGACCAAAGCGAGTGTCAACCGCCTGCGCCAAGACAGCATCGAGAGCCGCGAACATGCTGTGGAACTGTTGCGCGCAGGGGCAGGAGCTGAAGTTGAAGACTATTGGCGCATGCATCTCGAAACGATGCGAGACCTAGTGCTGAGCGCCTATCCAACATTGACGACCATCGACATGCTGAGCGAGCACTCGGATGACGCAACGCCGATCGGTAACGTGCGTCGCGATGACTCGTTGATGTAGGGACGAGGGTCGATCTGCAAACGACGTTCAGCCGGCGTACTGCTCGTCGGTGACTTGCTCGAGCCAGGTCACTGGCGTGCCGTTGACGCTCTCCTGAATTGCGAGGTGGCTCATGGCAGTTTGCGGCGCCGCACCGTGCCAATGTTTCTCACCGGCCGAAATCCAAACAACGTCACCTTGCCTGATCTCCTCGATGGGGCCGCCATCACACTGGACGCGGCCTTGGCCAAAAGTGACGATGAGGATCTGACCCGCAGGATGTGTGTGCCATGCGGTACGGCTGCCTGGTTCAAAGGTCACGTGGGCACCACCCACCCGGCCAGGCTCGCCGGCCTGAAACATTGGGTCAAGGCGCACCGATCCTGAAAAATATGCTTGGGGCGCGGGGGTGGAAGGATTGGTCCCTGGATGGATGATTTTCATGAGTTCATGTTAGCTTCATCAATCGGGCAGGTCGATACATCTCTGATAATACTCCGGATCATGGGGTCCGCCACCCTGCCGCAACGGCCGGGGCCAGCGTCCATCCTGCCGCCTCCAGCCCGGCGCGGATCGAACCTGCGAGGGTAACCGCGCCATGGGTGTCGCCATGCACACAGATGGAGTGAATCTCGGTCTTCAAACTGCGGCCGCACAGGCTCTCGATCCTGCCTTCTGTCAGAATCCGCATGACCCGCTCGAGGACCGGCCCCGGATCGTGCAGCACGGAGCCATCAGATCCGCGCGGAACCAGATTGAAGGATGGACCATAGCTGCGGTCAGCATAGACCTCGATGATCGGGCGAAGGCCTGCGCGGTCTGCAGCTCGCTGCGTCGCGGTTCCGGGCATGACCATGAATGCAAGACTCGCATCGGCAGCCCGGATGCCACGGGTGACCGCCATGGCCAACTGGTAATCATCGGCGCAGGCATTGCCCAGGGCGCCGTGGGTCTTCACATGGGTGAGACGGTGCCCCGCAAGCTCTGTAATAGCCGCCATGGCCCCCACCTGATACGCAACAAAGTTTTCGATCTCGCGCGGAGTGACACCGAGCCAAGCGCGTCGCCCGAAACTGGCAAGATCAGGATAACCCGGGTGCGCCCCGACCGCCACCCCGGCGGCACGAGCGTGGTTGACCGTCCGCCGCATCGTCTCGGGGTCCCCGGCGTGGAAGCCGCAGGCAATGTTGGCCGTGGTGACGATCTGCATCATCGCGGCATCGTCGCCCATGCGCCATGGGCCGAAGCCTTCGCCAAGATCGCAGTTCAGATCGATGCGCATACCAGCTTGCATTCGTTCAACAATTCCGTGTTAGAGACCAATTGGCCGGCGGCGGCTTCGCAATCGGCCGGGCGGTGACCTCTGCGCTCTTCGCAGCCCATGCGCAGAGCGCGAGGCGTCAGCAGGCCCAGTATCCTGGACATCCCGTGGGCACGGTCTGCGCCCGGCTCGGTTGCCGACGCGCCGGGCCGCATCGGCGCCGGACATCATCGGCCGCCCCGATGGGAATGTCTTGCCGTACAGCGCCGCATCGCCACGTCCCTTGATTGCGGTCAGTCGGTGCCATCTGTAACGCCTCCAATCAGGTTGTTCGAAAGCAGGAACCGCGGATCCTGCGTCGCATGCTCACGCTCCGCCGCGGCCTTCAGCGCGCGTTTTCGTTCTGCACGGTCCCGAGCGGCGCGGCAGGCCTCCTCCGGTGTCACGACGGCAAAGCGGAGCATCGTCCCGGGCCGACACTGGGCCAGCGCATCGAGATCTGCCGAGATGACTGAAGCGATCTTGGGATAGCCGCCTGTAGTCTGGCAATCGCGCAACAGGATGAGCGGTTGCGCGTTCCCGGGTATCTGAATGCTGCCGGGCATTACGCCGTCGCTAACGATGTCATGCCCGCCTACGGCCGGCACCGGTGGCCCTGCGAGGCTCAGCGCCATGCGATCGAAACGAGGCTCGACGCGCCAGCAAGAGGCCGCGAAATGGGCAAGGACATCGGGCGCAAACCGGTCCGCCTGCGGCCCCAACACGATGCGCAGCGGCAGGTCGGCCCGCGTCCCTTCGGGCGGAAGCCGGCGCAGCACCCGAACCTCGCCATCCTCGCAGGGTAAACGATCGCCCGGTCGCAATGGCCGGCCGCCGATACCCGATCGTAGATGGACGGCGCGGCTGCCGAGCACGACCGGCGTCGTGATGCCTCCCGCGACAGCCAGATAGGCATAGACGCCTTCGCGGCCGGGGCTGACCCGGATCTCTTCGCCGTCGCGGGCAACGGCCGATGCATGGGGAGCTTGGCACCGGTTGCCCAGTGTCAGCCCCGCCCCCGGGCCGGCAACCGCCAGGCTGACCGCCCCGCCGAGCACGCGCAACCGTGCCCCCGCCAGCGCCAGCTCCAGCGCTGCGGCGCCCGGGGGATTGCCGACAAGAAGATTCGCACGAACGAGGCTGTCATGGTCCATCGCACCGGCTGCGGCCACCCCGAACCGGCGGTAGCCCGATCGTCCGAGATCTTGCACCGATGCGCCAGACGCACAAGCCAGCACCTCCAGCACGACCATCATTCCGACACCAGCCGCGCCACCGTTCCTCCGGTCTGAGCCTCGGTGTCCAGCGCAGGCCAGTCCGCGGCTGACACCGGCACGAGGCGGATCCGGTCTCCCGGCGCAAAAAGAAAGGCCGGCTCCCGCCCTGGGTCGAAGGGACGGACTGGCGTGCGGCCGATCGCGTGCCAGCCGCTTGGGCCTGCCACGCTGCCGATCGCCGTCTGCACCCCACCGACCGAGATGGTCGAGGGCTGGATGCACGCGCGCGGCGTCTCACGGCGGGGCACAGCGAGCCGGGGATCGAGCCCGGACAGATAACAGAACCCGGGAAGGAAACCGATCATGGCGACGGTATAGTCCCGCGCGCAGTGCAAGGCCGCGTAGTCCGCGACAGGCATCCCGCAACGGGCGGCTACGACCTCGAGATCCTCGCCGTGTCCGTCGCCGTAGACAACCGGCAGTTCCCACTTCCTGGCGCGGCACTGCTCCGGCAGAGCCGAGGCCGCCAGCGCCTCAAGCCGCTGCCGCAGGGCCGCGAGGTCCACCGCTTCCGGATCGACGACAACTAGCAACGCGCGATAGCTCGGGACCGTCTCGACGACGCCTCGCAGCGCCAGGCGTCCCAGAAGCGCATCGAGCGCGAGCACGCGGCCCAGAATCGCGGGTTCGATACGGTCGCCGAACTCCACGGTCAGCGCCGAGTCGCCTAGGTGACGGATCGTCACCGGGACCGTCCCGAGGGGATCGACCTTCATGTCTCCTCCTTCAGGTTGATTCCGATTGTGCTCATTGCGCCTTGCCCCCGTGCTTCGCGGATCGGCGGCGTCGGTGTCTCTGCCCGCAGCAGCGGCCGGCCCAGGGCAGAGCAGTTAGGGTGGTCATCTTGCGCGGTTCCGCAGCTGGACCGACCCGGTCACGCCAGTTCGACCTGGTTGCGCAGCCTGCCGATCCCTTCAATCTCGACCTCCACCACGTCGCCGGCTTTCATCGGTCCTACCCCCTCAGGCGTGCCGGTGATGATCAGATCCCCCGGCTCCAGCGTCATGATCTCCGAGATGAAGGCTACGAGATCGCGGATTGGAAAGATCATGTCAGCCGTGTTGGAATTCTGGCGCAGCACGCCGTTCTGTGTCAGTCGGATCGCCGCGTTTTCGGCATCCAACGGCCCGGTCTCGATCCAGGGCCCGACGGGTTTGTAGCTGTCAAAGGACTTTGCACGTGTCCACTGACCGTCCTGACGCTGCATGTTCCGGTTCGAGACGTCGTTGACGCAGGTATGGCCAAGGATGTGCGCCGCGGCCTCCGCGGTCGCGATGTTGCGACCGCGCCGACCAATCACGACGCCAATCTCGGCCTCGAAGTCGATCTGGTCGGTCGCAGAATCGAGCCGGATGATGTCGCCGTGGCCAATTATGGCCTGAGGCGAGCACATGAACAGCACTGGCCGTTCCGGGACGTCCGACTTAGTCTCCAGCGCATGCAGCCTGTAGTTCAGGCCGACGCAGACGAGCTTGCCGGGCACGACCGGCGGCAGCAGCCGGCAGTCCGCGACGGCAACTGGCTTTCCCCGGGGGTGCAGCCTGTCGAACGGTCCGTCGGGCAATGGCAGCAGCCGGTCGTGCTCCAGCACGCCCCATTGGCTCTGACCGCCCTGTTCGAATCGAGTAACGCGCATCTTTTCCTGCTCCTGTCGTTCGGGGTATGCGGCTCAGCTGAGCCCGGGCTGGCGCGGGACCGCTAGCCCGAGGAGCCTGCGCGTCTCGTCCGGCCCGAGCACCTCCACATCAAGGGTCTCCGCGATAGCGACCGCCCGTTCGACCAACTGCGCGTTAGTGGCGAACTCGTCGCGTCTGAGCAGTAGGTTATCCTCCAACCCCACGCGCATGTGCCCGCCCAGTAGTAGCGCCTGTGCTGCCATCCGGAACTGCGCCGCGCCGATGCCGAACCCCGCCCAAATCGCCCCGGGCGGCAGCATACCGGCAAGGTGCGCCATCGTGGCCGGGCTGGCGTCGGCCGCCCAGCGGATGCCGAGGCAGAGCTGGAACAGTGGCTGCGGCGCGAGGAGTCCCTCGGCGACGAGCTGGTTGGCCATTCGCAGATGCCCGATCTCAAAGACTTCGAGCTCCGGCTTGACCTCCGCCTCGGTGATCAGGCGCGCCATCCGGCGCAGCCATGTCGGTGTCGTGGCATAGACCATGTCGCCAAAGTTCAAGGACCCGCAGTCGAGCGAACACATCTCGGGCTTCAGCTCAAGGATGTGTGCGATCCGCTCTTCGGCTGAGACGAAATCGCTACCCGGGCAGAGCGGAAACGGAGCCTCGGCGCCGAAGACCATGTCGCCGCCCATCCCGCCGGTAAGGTTCAGGATGACGCTGTCGTTGCGGTCGCGGATGCGGGCGACGACTTCGCGATACAAGGCGAGCGACCGGCTGGGCCGGCCGGTTGCAGGGTCTCGGACATGGATATGCAGCACGCTTGCCCCAGCGGCAGCCGCGGCAAGGCCGCTCTCGGCGATCTCAGCCGGCGTCACGGGGACATGTGGGCTGCGCCCGATGGTATCGCCCGCTCCGGTCAGCGCACAGGTGATGAAGGCGCCGGCGGTCATCGGCGCCGATCCGGCTGGCGCAGGGATAGTTCAAGCACGATAGTCCAGCTCCTCACGGTCGATTATGTTCATCATCTGGGCGAAGTGCCGGTTCGCCTGCTCCGGATAGGTATCATTCTGGGCGGCGGTCTGCGCGACGATGACATCGGTGAGCACGCGCAGAAGCCGCCCGTCAGGTAGGTCGTGATAAGGGTTACGGCCGCGCGCTCGAAATAGTATTGTCGGCCGAATGCTGCTGCGACCGTATCGCCAAGCACCAGCACGCCATGTTTTCCCATCAACATCACCATCACCAGCTTGCAGGCGCCGGTGAACAGCGCCGCGACGCGTGCACCCTCCTCGTCTAAGGCGAGACCGTGATAGTGTTGTGTCAATCAGAACCCAGTCGTGGAACACGGCGATGTTCTGGTCGATCACCGGCATGCGGCTGTGGACAAGGCAGGCGAGGACGGTGGCATGTATCGCGTGGGCTTGGATCACGCACCGCGCATATGACACGTTCTGGTGAAGCGGACTTTGCGGTGCCGGGGCGGTCGGGTCCAGTTTTTCGGGGCGATCAATCTTTCCGTCGACGCTCGAATCGACGCCGATGAGCGCCGATGCCGTGACGTTTGCAAAAAGGATTTTAGAAGGGTTGAACCGCGCGCGGGGGCTGCCCGGAGCCACCGCAACCGAGAAATGATTGGCGACGGCCTTCGTCCAGCCCGCGCGTGCTTCCAGGCGCAAGGCCTCGGTAAACTCGCGCCGCATGGTCCGTTCGCTTTCCGCCGTCATCCGTCTCATCCGTCAGTCGAGGACATGGGGGAGGTGGCTCAGCACCTCCCTTCCGTCCGGCGTGATAACCAACGTATGACCGATAGACATCGCCAGCCCGGCCTCAGCGTCCCCAAGCATCGCATGTAGGAACAGCACCATGCCCGGCTCGGCTGGGGTGGAGTTGCCGGAAAAAAGCATGGGCGGCACATCCATCCAGCTCGGCCTGTAGGTCGCCCCTAGCGAGTAGCCGCAGGCGGAGAAGCGGTTGACCTTGTGCCCGGCGGCGTCGAACACGCGGCGGTGGGCGTCGTCTATCTCGCCCAGTGGGCGGCCGGGAGCCGCCGCAGCGGTCATCGCCTCGATGGCCTCGCGCACCGTCTCGAACATGACACGCTGTCTTGGCGGCACCGGCCCGACGACGGCGGTGCGCATGATACAGACGTTGTAGCGTCGGTATGTGGCGGCGAATTCGAGAGTGACCTGATCACGCTCGCAGATTTCGTGCGCCCCAGTGACGCTCCGGCCATAAAGCGCGCGGGGCCCGGAATTGACCAGCGGCCCCGACGGCGGCATATCGCCGCCACCGCCGAGGATGACGTTCATGCCAACCGCCGTCACCTGCGTGTCCAGCATTCCAGGCTGGCAGGCCGACATCATGGCGACCAGCGCTTCGTCGGCCAGTCGTGCGGCCTGTTTAACATAGGCCAGCTCGGCCGGCGACTTGACCACGCGCAATCCGCGGACGACGTCCGAGGCCTCCTCCAACGTGCACCAGTCCTCGAGCGCGCGGCGCACCCGCTCCCAGTTCGCACCAGTCAGCCCGTAGGTGTTGAGCTCGACGCCAATACGGGCTCCGCGCAACCCCTTTTCCTCGAGGATGCCACGTAGATCGAAGGCCGGGTTCGCGTCATCGCTGTCATACCAGATGCGGATGTCGGTAATGATCGAAGTCTCGCGCGCCTGCTGGTAGTCCGGCCGCCGCGTGAGCAGTGTGATCTCAGAGCCGTCAGCGGTCAGGACCGCGCACTGGAAGAAGACATAGCCCGTCGTGTCGTAGCCAGTGAGGTAGTAATGGCTTTCCTGAGCGAACAGGAGCAGGGCATCGAGCCCGCGCGCGCTGAGTCTGTCACGGGCACGGGCGATGCGCCACTCGTATTCGCTGCGATCGAACTGCGACATGCCATCCCTCCTGCTGCTGCCAAACTCACCGTCAGTTCCCGATGCGCCCGACCGACCCCCGGGCCTGTCGAGCGTGCGCTACGCCGCCCCGTGGGGTCCGGCGCGGCGTCGGACGTCGGGCGCCTATTCGCCTGCGACCTCGAGCGCCAGTTCCTGTGCGGTTGGGCCGGCATAAAACGGTCGCTCGCCCTTGATCGTGATCCGCCGCATCAGCCGCTGCTGACTGGCATCGAAAGACCCCCTCGCGTGGGTCACCGAGCGGTTGTCCCATATCAGCACGTCGCCCTGCTTCCAGTTGTGAGACCAGATAAACTCGGGCCGGGTGACGTGCTCCCACAGCGCCGCCAGCAGGCGATCGCTCTCCTCGACGTTGTAGCCGTAGATGTAGCCATATCCCTGCCGCCCGAGATAGAGAGCGTTGCGCCCGGTGTCGGGATTTGTCCGAACCACGGGATGACGCGCACCGGGTCCTTTCGACTTGTCGGTCACCTCCTTCTGGCCCGCACGCAGCTCACCGTCGGCCTTGTAGGCGATATCGTGGATCGACAGTCGCCCCTCTACCGCGCGGCGCAACTCGGCGGGCAGCGTTTCCCAAGCGCGCACATTGTTGGTGAACTTCGTGTCGCCTCCTTCTGACGGCACGATCTCTGCGTAGAGCATTGTTGCTGTGGCAGGCAGATCGAACATCGACATGTCAGTGTGCCACGTGGCCTCTCCGGCCCCGAGCGCCCCGATCGGCTTGCCGTCGCGCACAATGTTGGAGATCAGCTCGATCTCGGGCGCAAGCTCGCGCGGCTTGCCGCCGTATTCCATCCCTTCGGCTGTGTGCGGCTCGCCAAACTGCCGGCCGTAGGCGATGATCTGCTCGTCGGTCAGAGTCTGGCCCCTCACCAGCAGCACAAGATATTCGTTCCACGCCTTGACCACGGCGTCGGCGACATCCTTGGGCAGTGGCCGAGAGAGGTCTAAGCCCCGAACTTCGGCACCCAGCGCGCCGCCAGAGGGGACGACCTCGAAAGCCTCCATCGTATTCACAACTGCTGTGCTCATCCTGCACCTCCTTTTCCGGGATTTCCCCCATGGAAATCCTCACATCCGCCGCACCGCCTCCCGACTAGCGCAGCATGTCCTCGGGTCCGCCGCTGCGCCGCCGCAGCACCTCGACCAGCACCAGCACCAGCAATGACAGCCCGATCAGTAGCGTGGCCACCGCCGCGGTGGTCGGGTCGATCTCTTCCCGGATGCTATCCCACATCCGTTTCGGCAGGGTCGTCGTACGCGTCCCCGCTAGGAACAGCGCCACGATCAGTTCGTCGAAGGACGCGAGAAAGGCGAACAGCGCTGCCACCCCGATCGCCGGGGCGGTCAGCGGCAGGGTGATCCGTCGCATCACGTCGATCTGCCCTGCCCCCATCACCGCCGCCGCCTGCGCCAGTGCCGGGTCGAGCCGCTGCAGCGCCGCCGAAACCACGATGAAGACGAAGGGCAGCGCGATGGCGGTGTGCGCCAGCACCAGCGCCAGCCGAGTTCCAACGATTCCGTAGCGAGCGAAGAGATAATAGAGCGACACAGCTAGCACGATGGTGGGCAACATCATCGGCGCGAGGATAAGCCCGGTGACGATTCGGTGCCCGGCAAAGCGGCCCTGCACGACACCGATCGCCGCCAGCGTGCCCATCACGGTCGCGAAGACCATCGTCAGCGCACCGATGTGAAAGCTGACAATAGTCGGGTTGATCCAGTCGGCGCGCGAGAAATAAGTCTCGAACCAGCGCAGCGAGTACCCCGGCGGCGGAAAGGTCAGAAACGGGGCCGAGCTGAACGCCAGCGGAATGACCACGAAGATCGGCGCTAGGATGAAGGCCAGCACGATTCCACCACCCACTGCTGGCACGCCCAGTTCAAGCCGCGGCCTACGGTGCCGACCGTCCGAGACGCGCGCGGCACCCTCGCCACGACCAAAGAGCCGGCCCAGCGTCGAGCTTGCCCGCGAGGCCCACACGATCAGTCGACCCACCAGCGCGGCGCCGCTGCTGCTGTCGGCGAGAACGCGATTGTAGACCATAACCAGCGCCAGCGTCGCGATGACGAGGACCACCGACATCGCCGCTGCCAGCGGCCAATTAAAAAACTGGCTCACCTGTCGCTCGATCAGCATCACGAAGGTTGTCTCTGACAGCCCGCCTAGGAGCGCCGGGGTCACAAAGAAGCCAATCGAGAGGATGAAGACGAGGATCGAGCCCGCGAGGACGCCGGGCAGGCTAAGCGGGAAGAAAACGAGGAAGAAGGCAGCGGTCCGGCTGGCGCCGAGGCTGGTAGCGGCCGCGACGAGGCGAAAGTCGATCCGGCGCAGCACCGCATATAGCGGCAGGATCATGAAGGGCAGCATTACATGCGTCATGCCGATGTATACAGCGAAGCGGGTGTAGAGGAGCGTCATCGGCGCGTCCGTCAGCCCGAGCGTCTGCAGCGTCGAGTTGACCACACCCGACCGCCCGAGGATGGCCATCCAAGCATAGGTCCGCACCAGCAGGCTGGTCCACATCGGCAGGATGACCATCAGCATGATGATCGCCCGCATCCCCGGGCTCACGCGCACCATCAGATAGGCGACCGGATAACCTAGGACGGCGCACAGGACCGTGACCACGAAGGCTATCCACAGCGTGCGCATCAGGATCGGCAGCAGCACCGGATCGACGCCGATGCGGCGAAAATGCGCCAGCGTCCAGTCCGGCCAGCCGAGGCTGAGCACGACCACCAGCGCCAGCGGAGCCACGACGACACCGAGCAGCAGCAGAACGGCCGGAAGCGAAGCGAGCGACGCACCCATCCGTGCCCGCCGACCGGCTGCCCGGCCACGCGCGGCGTGATCCGCCCCTTCCTCCACGACCAAGCTCATGGCACAAGTGCCTCGCCGGCGTGCAGCAGCCTGCGGGGAAAAAGGGTAAGGCGCTCGATGCCGTCTGCTGTCACTGCGATGGTCTCGGACATCCCAAAGCCCCCGACAATCATGTAGGAATGAAAGGTCATGCCCTCCGCAAAGGCCCAAGCGGCCTCCGGGGTGGCCTCGGGCCCCTCGCCGCCCGAAGGCGGCAGCAGAAGCCCGACCCCGTAAAAGGTCTTCATCGGATAGTTCGGCGCCAGCCCCGTCTCGGCCAGCCGGGCCCTATAAATCCGGTCGGGGACGGATGCGGGCACACCGGGAGAAACTGCCGCCAGCGCTTCGTCTTGGATGCGGGCCAGCTGCGCCGCGCGGTCCATGTCTTCGGCCGTCGCGGGGGCAACCTTGATCGGCCGCATGAAGCGGGCGTGATAGTGGCGGACACAGGCGATGGGCTCATATTGCACCGTGTCGCCGGCCTTCAGCACGCGGTCGGTGTAGCTGCCATGCAGATGGAGCGCGCCCAAGCCGGAGGACAGCACGCCCGGGCCGGGAAGGTCGCTGCCCGCACGCACCATCGCCGCGCTGGCGCTGGCGGCCAGCTCGCGCTCGCTAACGCCGGGTGCAGCGGCAGCGACAAGCGCCGCGGTGCCGCTCTCGGCGGCACGGGCGGCGCGCCGCATCATCGCGATCTCGGCCGGAGACTTGACCTGCCGAAGGGATGAGGTGAGGGAACTGCAATTCGCCACATCCTGCGGTCCCAGCGCCTTCTGCAGACTGGCATACCGCGCCGCCGACAAGGGCCAAGCCTCAAGCTCGATGCCGAGTCTGCCTGAGTGGCCTAGGCTGCGCGCGATCAGTCCGGCGCCGGCCGCCACCGGGTCGTCTCCGTCGTTCCAGTGCTCGCGCTCGGCGAACACGCTAGTCCTGCCGAAGTAGTAGTCCTCGACGTTGCGAATAAAGCTGCGCGGCTCTCCCGCACGCGGCACCAGGACGAAATTGAACGAGCCGTATCCGCGGGTGAAGAACCCCGTGAGCCATGTGACCGATTCCGGCTGGAACAGAACGATGGCATCAAGGCCCTGCTCGGCCATGCCGTCCTGCAGCCGAGCTAGCCGGGAGCGGTATTCCGCCGCAGAAAACCATGGTTCGACCAATCCTGGCAACGTGCTAGCCGCGATCTGCCCCTCGGCCTCATGTTCGTCATGGGCGACAGTTGTCATCGACATTTCCACCGTGATAACCGCCGCGCCTTAGCGCGACGGTGGTATGTAAGGAGCGCTGTCACTGACGTGCCAAGAATTCCGTCCACATCTGGGCGTTGCGCTCGAGGTTGGTCATACCGTCCTCGCCGACTTCGCTCCACCAGGCCGCGTTCAGCACCACCTGCTGCGCCAGGTTGTCGGGCGCTGACGGCAGCTCGGCCGCCACATCGGCGGGGATGTGATCAAAGGCGGCAATGTTGACCGGGCCGAGGGCCTGGATCTGTACGAGACGCGCTTGCACCTCGGGGCGGGTAGCGAACTCGATGAACCTCATTGCGTTCTCGTAGTTCGCGGCGCCCTTCGGGATCATCCAGTAGTCGAAGTTGAGCAGCCCTCCATTCCAGACGAAGTCGACCGGTGCGCCTTGGTCCATAAGTGCGCTGATCCGGCCCAGGGTCGCCGGCGCGATCACGGCCTCGCCGTCCACCAGCGCTTGCGGCGGCATTGCCGAAGCATTGGCCCATTTCACGACATGAGGAGCGATCCTCGCCAGGCTGGCATAGGCGCGTTCGAGATCGAGCGGATAGAGATCAGACGGTTCGACACCGTCGGCTAGCAGCGCATATTCAGCCGGGGGTACCACCCAGTCGCCGGCATCGATCACCCGCGGACCGGGAAACCCTTCGGCATCCCATACGTCAGCCCAACTCTGCGGATGCGCGCCGTCGGGGAAAGCCTCGGTGCTGAACGCTATGACCTTGGTATAGAAGAAATTGCCGATCCCAAATGGGTGGATCACTTCAGGCACGACGTCGTCGAGCATTCCGGCCGGAAAGAACGTCTCGTAGTCGAGCGGTTCAGCATAGCCCATCTCGGCCAGCGCGAGTAGGTCGCCAGGCGTGAGGCTGACGACGTCCCATTCGGTGTTGCCGCTCTCCACCATGGCCCGGACGCGTGCGAGCGACGGCCCTGTGGCCTCGATGATTCTGATGCCGGTTTCTTCTTCGAACGGCCTGAAGATCGCCTCCCGCGACGCGTCCTGAAAGGTGCCGCCCCAGGACGTGACCACTAGTTCGCCCTGAGCCAGAGCCGGCAGGGCAGTGAAGGTGAGTGCGGCACCGATCACGATGCCAGGAACTGAGTGATATCTTGAAGGCATGTTGTATCTCTCCTGTTGGTTAGTCGTTTTCTTTTGTTGGGGAACGGCGCTGGGCTGCACCCGGCACCTCCGCAATCACCGCCGCGGCGGAACGGTCGAAGCCGAGGCGGACCGTCTCGCCGGCACGGTGGCGAGGGCACGGACCGTTGGTTAGTTCCGTCACTGTCATCGCGCTGCCGTCGCGTAGCGCGAGATAAAACCGCGTGAGCTGTCCACTCATGATGACGTCGGACAGGCTCGCTTCGAACCAGTTCTCGGCCCGCTCCCCCGGTGCCAGGAGACGGGCGCTCTCGGGCCGAAGCATCACGTTGACAGTGTCACCGACCCTGGCGGCGCCAGGGCGCGAGCGCAACATGAGGCTGGGCGCGAAGGGCGTTGACACCACCATCCGGTCAGCGCCGACCTCCTGCACGCTTGCGGCAAAAATGTTCGACTCGCCCAGAAAGCCGGCGACGAAATGGGTCGCGGGCTCGAAATAGACCTGTTCGGGTGGGCCGATTTGCTCGATCCGCCCCGACTGCATCACACAGATGCGGTCGGACATCACCAGCGCTTCTTCCTGATCGTGGGTGACATAGATAATGGTGATACCGGTCTCGCGGTGGAGCTGCCGGATCTCGAGCTGCAACTCGTCGCGCAGCCGCTTGTCAAGCGCGCCGAGAGGCTCGTCCATGAGGATGATGGGCGGCTTATAGACTATGCAGCGGGCCAGTGCGATGCGCTGCTGCTGGCCGCCCGACAGTTGAGCCGGGCGGCGGCCGGAAAGATCCGGGAGACGGACGACCTCAAGGGCGCGCATGACCTCGCGGCGCACCTCGTCCTCTGGACGGCGACGCATCCGGAGGGGAAAGGCGATGTTATCGTAGACCGTCATGTGCGGAAAGAGGGCATAATTCTGAAAGACCATCCCGATCTCGCGGCGGTTGGGCGGCGCGAAGGTCGCGGCCCTTCCGTCGATCCAAATGTCGCCGCCATCGGGATAGGTCAGACCCGCGATCATCATCAGCAAGGTCGTCTTGCCGGACCCGGACGGGCCCAGGAGGGTGAGGAACTCGCCCTGGCGGACCTCCAGATCTGCGCCATGCAGCGCCACGAAATCCCCGTAGGTCTTGCGCAGCCCCGAGACCTTCAGCCGGATTACCCGAGGCGTCTCGGCCGGCGAGGCGGTAGCGGCAACCGTTGCCGCCGTGCTGGTGTCGTCGAGGGCAGCTGTTGTTTGCATCTGCATCGAAGCCGGAGCCTCCTGAGGTGTTGTGCAGTTGGTGCGCAGTAAGAATGCACTTGGCATACAAGTCAAGACGCAAGCCGATTAGCCCCCCCCGCCGCGCCCTCCCGCACACGGATTGCTGAGAAATTCACCGCGATCTCGAAGCCGATGCCTGCCCGGTGGGCGCGTCGCGTCTGGGTTTCGGGGCGTGCAGGCGAAAGCTTGGACGAGGCGCACCACCATCGGGAGGGACGACGCGGATTGCCAACTGGGTAGATCGGCCTTCCGTCCCGCGCGCTACCGCGACCCGCTCTCCTCTGCATCCGACATCGACGGAAGAGCGCTGCCCGGCGCGCCGGCCGACGCGCGCTCGCACGCATGCCCGCACACATGACGCCGTCGGCAGACCGCCGCCCAACGTTGACATGCAGAGGCAGCTCGTTCAGTTCGCCGCAATCGGGCATTCGCCGATCGGGGCTTGCAACTGCATGGCTATTGGTATTCACTCGGTATGCATACGATAGACAAATGGTTCGGGAGGGATCCGTGCGAGCCGCCACACCTAACACCCTGGCACAATCGACCTTCGAGGCCGTGATGGACATGATCGTGCGCGGCGAGCTGTCTGATGGAACCGCGGTTTCCGAGCGCGAAATCGCCTCGACGCTGGGGGTCTCGCGCACCCCGCTTCGCGAAGCCCTCGGGCGCTTGGAGGGGTTGAACTATCTGCGTCGCTCGGGGCGTACGCTGCTTGTCAACGGCGTCAACTTCTCGGACGCCCTCGAGATCATGGCCGTGCGCCGTGTCCTCGAAGGCGAGGCGGCGCGCGTCGCCGCCCGCCGCATGAAACGCGACACGATCGCCGATATCCGTTCGTCGATTCTGAGCATGGAGCACAGCGACGCCGTGGACAGCAGCCGTCACTGGGATGTGGACGAGATGCTGCACATCGCCATCGCCCAGGCCAGCGGCAATCGATTGCTGCTCAGCATGGTGTCCGATCTGCGGGTCCGCACGCGCATCTTCAACAAGGACCGGATCCCGGATCGATTCGACCCCGGCAAGGCAGAGCATCTCCAGATCCTCGACGCGATCGAGGCCGGAGACGAGGCGGCCGCGTCCGAGCGCATGATGGCGCATATCGCGAACGCTCGAGACGCGATCCTCAAGGCGGCGGCACAGGCATGAGCGTCGAGGTGCTCACCGCCCAACGGGGCGTGTCCGTCATTGCGGTCACACCGTTCGCCGACTCAGGTGAACTCGACCTCGACAGCACCGACCGAATGGTGGATTTCTATCTCGGAGCCGGCGCATCCGGCCTAACCATCCTTGGGATGATGGGCGAGGCCAGCAAGCTCACGCCGTCGGAATCCCTGACATTCCTTCGCCGGGTGATCGCGCGGGCGGGCTCCGCGCCGGTGATAGTCGGCGTATCGGCGCCCGGCTTTCAGGCGATGGCTGATCTCTCCGCCGAAGCGATGGACTCAGGTGCCCTCGCCGTGATGATAGCCCCGCCAGGAACGGTCCGAAGCGACGCGCAAATCGTCGGCTATTACCAGGCCGCCGCCGACGCGATTGGGTCGAATGTGCCGCTTGTATTGCAGGATTTTCCCCTCGCCACCGGCGTAGTGTTCAGCCCCGAGTGCATCGGCCAGATCATCGAAAAGGTGCCTTCCGTCGGCATGCTCAAGCACGAGGATTGGCCGGGCCTCAGCAAGATCACGGCCTTGCGCGAGGCCGAGCGAGCCGGGCGGCGGCGCATATCCATCTTGTGCGGCAACGGCGGCTTGTTCCTAACCGAGGAGCTGGCACGAGGCGCAGACGGCGCCATGACGGGCTTTGCCTTTCCTGAGATGATGGTGGGCGTGTACCGACTGATGGAGTGCGGCGACCGCGCGGCGGCTCAGGATCTCTTCGACGCCTATCTGCCCTATGCCCGATACGAGCAGCAACCGGGCATCGGCCTGAGCCTTCGCAAGCATGTTCTTGCGCAACGCGGAGTCATCGCCTCGGCCTGCGTCCGGCGCCCGGCGACGGCTCTCTCGCCGGCAGACATCGAAGACGTTGCTAGCCTCCTTGCGCGACAAGAGAGGCGGCTGGCACGTCTGCGGCCCGCGTGACGCAGGGGCGGACGGCCATGGCACGACTCCTCTATCTGGCCAACGGTGCCCATCGCCACGCACTCGCACGGATCGACGAAGCGTTTCGGGGGTGGGGCTTTTCGGTCGACCTGCACTGGGCCTTCGGGGATGAGTTTCCGGCCTCGCTCGACGGCTACGATGCGGTATTCCTGTCAGGCAGCCCGCATGGGTCTTATGACGATGTCGACTTCATCCACCGCGAGCACGACCTTATTGCCGCGGCCGAAGCCCGTGGATTACCTATGATGGGGGTCTGCTTCGGCAGCCAAATCCTCGCCTCGGCGCTCTGCGGCCGCGATCAGGTCTTTCGTCGCGACTTCTGCGAGATCGGATACAAGGATCTCTACCTGCATCCTTGCGCGCACGACGATCTGGTGATGCGGGGGGTCGCGGGCGACACCTTGCGGATGTTCATCTGGCACAACGACGAAGTCCGCGGCGATCATCCGGACATGAGGTTGCTCGCGAGTTCAGACCTTTGCCCCAACCAGATCTGGCGGTTTCGCGATCGCCCGATCTGGGGCATCCAGGGCCACCCGGAAATCACCGCTGCAATCGCTCCGGAATGGTTCGAACAGAACCGTGCCCGGATGGAACAGGACGGGGCCGATATCAGCGAACTGAAGCGCGAGGCAAGAGAAACCGAGCGCGCGCGCTCCCTCCTGAGTAGCTTCGCCGAGATCGTTCGCCGCGGTTGAAGCGGCTCTCCCCGTCGGGATGAGGGCAGCGGAAATTGTCATTTGTGGACGGCTCCGGTTTTGGAAGGGCCTTCTTAAGCGACTTGGACCGAAGCAGCTTGCGGTCATGTGTCCGGCCTGTGTGCGCGCTGCATGTAACTGATGGCCCTGGTAAAGCCAGCATGCTGGTCCCAATCAGACGATCGATCTGTGACGCCCTGACAGCACCTCGGGGTGTCCTGGCAGCGGTCTCGCGTGATCCTCATCACTCATATTTGGCCTTTTATCAATAGTGCCCCAACGGATGGTGTACCGGCCTCATGGCCGCCATCGCCCTGGTCTTTGAGGCGACATGACAGCGCTGCCGCGTTCACTGGATGCGCAATGCCCTGGCACATGTCTCGCGCGGCCAGCACACCGTAGTAGCCGCCGCGATCCGGAAGGCCTTCGACCAGCCCGCCCGCGTCCATGCTGGTGAGACCTGGTGCAAGGTGGCCGAACAACTGCGCCCGCCCTGGCCCAAGCTGGCCGACCTTATGGACGCCAGCGAACACGACGTGCTGGCCTACATGTCTGAATAGCCCAGAGTTTCTTGGACACCTTCGTGTCTCATCTTCTGCCGCCGCTCGAACTTTACGGGCGACAGCATGCCGTTCCTGGCATGCTTGCGCTTCGGGTTCCCGAACTTGCGCTTCCAAGCATGAAGCGAGTGCAGACTGACCGCGAGACGCTCCGAAACCTCCTTGATCGGGTAGCCCCGCTCCGTGATCTGCGCCACCGCGTCACGCTTGAACTCGTCTGTGAAATTGGCTGTGCCCATCATGGCCTCCTTGCCTCAAAGTTAGCAAAGAAGGCGTCCACGAAACTCAGGGCTATTCATGGAAATCATCGCGCTTAGTCGCGACCGACTGCGACGTTTGCTGGCCATGTAGGAGCGACTGCCATAGCCAACCTAAGGGTCTCAACCTCCTCGCCAGCCTGTCGACCCCGCGCGGTACCCACACATAGAGGTAGCGGTCAATTCGCCAACAAATGCGGCACCCACAAGCTGAGCCCTGGCACCGCGCAAAGCGCCAGGAGCAGGAAAAGCGATCTTCGTGCTGTCGTACCTTGTCGTCGTCATGTCTATTTCCTCGCGGTTGCTCCCCCCAATATATCTTCAGTGGGATCGTCAACGTAAGGGTTTGTCTTCAGAGATGATCGCCGCGACATACGAATTCGCATTTTGTCACAGCCAGTTACGACGTTGTGTTGGTGGTCGTTGGAGGCTTGGCATCACTTCTAGCAACCCCATGGGGATGTCGGCCCGTCAAAACAGGGCGATCGGTCGTAGTCTACAACCCCTACGCGGGGAAGCGGATCACCGGCCGTCCCCGCCAAGCCGTCGGGTAGCGGGCGTGGCGAGATGCCGAGATCGGGGCGATCTCGCGTGCCCGCGCGCGTGACGGCGTAATTAAATTCGCCTGCCCATGCACTGGCGAAGGTCTGATACACATGGGCAGAAGCGCAAAACTTTAATATAAAAAGGAAATAATTTGGCATTGATCAACCATTATGGCCAGTACGCTCCTCAGCCCCAACGCCCCAAACGCGTCGCTAGATCGCCCTCTCGTACCACCCCTAGTACCGCCACCGTCTAGAGCGTGTCGCCCCTGATCGGATTCTGGATTCCCATAGCGGTCAACCTGTGATTCCATATCTTGGAGGCAGATATGGGGGTGAGAGATGGGGAAACC
>HLSNC_1000797_pt1 | contig 19300 bp, 13 predicted proteins | sample HotLakmetagenome_2_FD_14041 | JGI IMG/M metagenome (IMG submission 14041)
CGCGCTATTTGGTGGCCGCTCGCCTGTGGGCTTTGCCACCTCGGGGGTGGGTCATTTTTGGATGATCACACTGGGCCACTTTTGAATGCACATTGACAATCCTGGCGTTCACTGCCTAGGAAGTTGCTAGGCGCGCGATAATCGATGCCGGACTCACGAGGGGCGAGGGAGAAGTTGACAACGGCCAAATGCGCTCAATGCTGGAGCTTCTGCGGCTCGTGCACCGCACAAGATGCGGTTTGCGTGTGAGACTCTTGCCCAACTGACGCCACGCTGAAGGTTTACGCACAAATCGACGTCAGATAACTTACCGAAGCACAACCCGCGCTGAGAAGGCACGAAGAAATTAAAAGGTAGCAAGTTAGTATCCATGCTGTCAGCCTTCGCCAAGAAATTATCAAGCTTGTTCCAGTCTCCGACATCGTTTTCGAGGCGGGACCCGAGTCCGGCAGCCGTACCAAGTGCAGATCAGCGCAGCGATGAGTCGACGGCTGCGGAGCCGATGCCGCGTTCAGAATCCGGGCTCGACGAGAGGCGCCCTCAGGAGCCAAGCGCTGACTCAAGCCATGTCGAAGAGCCAAGCCGGACAAAGCTGGTTGAAGATAACGACCCCCTCCTGCTGACAAGGCATGCGGAAGCCGTCGACGAGGTCGATCAGGTCACTGTGCAGAACCTGGAAAAGGCTTTGATGGAGGAGCGCCCTGGGAGCAGGGTCTCGGAGGGCAGCTCACGCCTGATGGTCTCGATGGCTCGGCAGGAGACGTTCGAACAACATAGTATCGAGGCGCGCGTAGAGCGCGCACCCGACCAAGACAGAGTACCAGGCCCACTACCGGAGGTCGCCTCCGCGCTCGAGATCAAGATCAAGGACCTTGTCGCAGAGAGCGAATGCTCCGTGCGTCTTCGCAACGCGATTGGCGGCTCGAAGGAACTTCCTATTAACACTGTGGCCGACTACATGCGTGATCCAGAACAGGCGCGCGTCTATTTCCAAAAACACGTTCAGAACCTCGGCAGAAAGTCTGTCTCCGAGCTGCATGAGCTTGTTGTGGCAGCCTTCGCTTCTGGAGGAATTGGTTTCACGAATAGTGTCCCTTCGGATAGCTCTGCTGAGGAGCTTGACGACAGCGCTGAAAGACAGCGGGCGTATGAGGCCGCGCAGCGCCTCTTCCAGGGGTTACTTTTCCCCGACGAAATCCTGGACCGCTATCCTTCAGTTCGTCTAAAAAATCTACTTCTGAATACGTACTCGGAAGATCCCGTTCCGTTTTCGGAGTTCCTCAGCGCTTTTGGCGATACGCTCCACCATCTGGGAAGCCAAAAGAACTGTGGGCGCAAGTCGCTACAGGAGTTGGCGCGTATCACTGACGACATTGTGGCGGAACGCGTCAAAGCCCTCGGTATCAGAGAAGAGTGTATCCCGATTGTCAGGCAAGTGCTTGAGCAGCGCCCTTTAAGAAAAGAAGAGCTAGCCGCAGTCCTCGCTTTGGAGGCTGTCGACCTTTCCGCGCTGAGTAAGTCAGACCCTGCAGCAGTCTGGGGTGCTTCGATCAGCCAGATCATGCCACGTGTCTTGGCTGAACTCACTGCCCGTGAGCAGGAAGTAATAAAGCGACGTTACGCCCTAGACGGTGGCGAGCCTGAAACACTCGAGCGCATATCCGGTGACTACGGCGTTACACGCGAGCGCATCCGTCAGATCGAAGCAAAAGCTCTGCGCAAGATGCGCAACAAAAAAGTGATGAAGGCGCTTTCCGCAGCCTTAGAGTCGGAAGACACCATCGACCTCATATTTTCTAACCGCAAGATCATTACCGATGAGCAGATAGGTTCTGCTGCAAAAAGCCTTACGCCCGGACAGCGCTTAGCGATCGACATATCTTATGGTGGAGTCAAGCAGTTTCTGGAGAGTGAGAGTGTCCGGACTGAAGCAGGATGGATACTTGAACGCTATATGCTTGAGTTGCCGGAAGAGCCAGAAATCCTTGCGGGCTCGGTTAGGCAGCGTCTAGTCGATGCCGTGTTGAAACAATCCTTGCCAATTCGCGTCTCCAGTGTAGCGGAACACTTTCCCGATCTCACGCTTGACGGGATAAGAGCGGAGCTCGCAGATAGTTTTGATGCGACCATTGAAGATGATCTCATAGCCTCAGCGCCGCGGCTGCCCGCGTCGGCACGATATATTTTAATTCTGCGTAAAGCTGGACACGCACTTCACTGCAAGGAGATAAGGGCGCTCAATCACGAGATTTTCGGCAAAGATGATAGTATTCAGCAAATTGGATCAGTGCTCGGTGGCCTTGAGGAAGTACTTATTGTTGCACGTGGAACTTACGATCTCTACGAAAATCTTAGTCTGAGCGAAGAGGATATCGAAGCCATCAGGAATACGGTTTATGACGCTTTGACAGTCCGCGGTGAATTTGTGAGCGTCAAGATCCTTTTCTCAGAGCACTTCCAGGGGACAACGGAGCAATACGGTACCCAGTTTGACTACTATATGCTGCTGGGAATTCTGCAGGACGATGAAAGGTTCGATGTCAGGCGAGGCTTGATGGTCGGCCTGACCAGCTTCTCGTCCGGCCAAGGTTTCTTGGGACTGAATGAGGAAATCATCGCGGTGCTCTCCGAAGCGGGTCGGGCGCTCTCGCTGGAAGAGATTGCTGAAGCGCTGGAGGGACGGCGCGACACCTTCTTGACTTCGATTGCAACCAGTCTCGATAACTCTCCATTCGCCGTGTCCGTCGGACGCGGACACTATGATCTGACCGACCGAGTGTTCGGAGACGAACAGCGTCAGCAGCAGCTCCACACCAGCTGCTGTCTCGCACTGTCTCCCGGACCAAGGTCTGCACTTGCGCTTGCCGAGCTGATCTCCCCGATCTTCAAGGAGTATCACACGCGCCCGCTCAAGGGCTTTTTGTCAGGGTACAAGGACTTCGAGATCAAAGGAGACGTCGTCCACCTGCGCGAAGAGCCGCCAGAAGTTTCTGCATATCTTGAAGTTCGAGACGTCGCGCTTGATGAGGGGATAGGGACAGACGGTGGTCTAGGAAGGCTGAGGGATTTCCTCGCGCTCCACGGGGCGTCGGACTTCACTGATCTGGATCCATACCTGAAACACCCCATTGCCGCAATCAACGATACAAGCAGTGAGGACGAAATCCTCGATAAGCTGCTAGGTGACTTCGGGGTCTGAGCATGAGCCTGAAGGATATTTCTCTACCCTTCTATGTGACGACCAGCGAGCACGATCCCATCGCTGAGTTTTTCGATCCTGTCCTTGAGCGGGCGTTCACCTACGACGTCGCAGTCGGCTATTTCAGTACCGCATGGCTACGGGATGCCGCGCATGGGATGGCAGAGTTTGCTTTGCGCGGCGGAAAGGCGCGCTGGATCATCTCGCCCGAACTCACGGAAGATGACTTCAGGGTGCTCGCCAACAATGGCGCCTGCCGGGAAGAGCGCATTCGAGAAGTTATCTCTCGCTCCTATCACGAACTATTTGCTGGCCTGACCCAGCGTACGCGGGAAGCCTTGGGATGGCTGATTATCGACGAAGTCCTTACCTTCAAGATCGGTATCCCGCGCAACCGGCTTTCGGGCATTATGCACGCGAAGCAGGGGCAGTTCAGCGATGATGAAGGAAACCGCGTTGGGTTTTTGGGCTCATACAATCTGACGGGCGGCGCGCGCACCAATTGGGAGGCTTTTAGCGTCTTTTGCGACTGGTATTCTGAAGAAAGTGAGCAGCGCAACGATGCCATCGAAGCGTCCTTTGGGCGCATGTGGCAGGGCCGAGACCCGAACCTCGCAGTTCACGACCCAAGAGCAGCTGATCTAAGTGCTTTCGTTGAGCAGGCGCGCCGATCGTCTCGGCACTACGATCTCTTTCCCGACGCATCTCCAGAAAAGGAGCCCCAGTCTCCACGTGTCCCGCCGCACTTCTTGAATGACGGCCGGCTTCGTGACTATCAGGAAGAGGGCATCAGGAACTGGTTCAAGAATAACGGCAAAGGGCTTCTTCACATGGCAACAGGCACCGGCAAGACGGTGACCGCACTCACGGCCGTGACCCGCCTGAATGACTATGTTACGAAAAAGCAAGCAGAGCTTCTAACCATCATCGCTGTGCCATACCAACACCTCGCCGAGCAGTGGGCCAAGGAGGCCAGAGAGTTCGGGTACGAGCCTGTCCTGTGTTATGGCGGTGTAATGCGCTGGATGAATGAAGCGCAGGGCCTTCTCAACGATCTCCGTGCCAAGGTGAAACAGCACGGCATGTTGATTGTTGTGAACGCATCTCTGCGTGACAAGCCCTTTCAAGGGCTAATCGAGCAGGCGCCAGGCCATCTGCTTTTTGTCGGTGACGAAATGCACAACCTCGGAGCCCGAAACGCTCTAGCCTCCTTACCTGGGAACGCCAATTTCCGACTTGGACTTTCTGCGACTCCAGATCGCGCCGGCGATGAGGAGGGATCGACCGAGCTCAAGAATTACTTCGGTGAGACCGTACTGGAGTTTGGGCTCGACAAAGCGATTAAGGGCGGATTTCTTTGCCGCTACTTCTACTACCCGGTTCTCGTTCATTTTGATGATGAGGAGCAGCTGGAATATGATGAGCTCTCCCTGCAAATCAGTAAGCTCTTTGCACAAGGAGAAAAGCCTGATGACAAGGACGGCAGCGAGGCTCTCAAGAAACTTCTGATCCGCCGTGCGCGGCTAATCGGCAAGGCGAAAAGCAAGCTCCCTGCGCTGCTCGGCCTGTTGAAGGAGCAGGGGGGCGTTCGCCATACGCTGATATATTGCGGCGATAGCAAGGAAGAAGAGAAGAGATATATCGATACAGCTCTTGAGAGGATTGGTTCAGGGCTGGGGCTGCGTGCCAATAAATTCACATCGGAAGAAAGCAACGATGAGCGAAGCCGACTGTTAGATCAATTCGCAGCCGGCGACCTCCAGGTTCTATTGGCTATTCGATGCCTGGACGAGGGTGTAGATGTCCCCATGACGCAGACAGCCTACATCCTTGCCTCTTCAACCAACCCCAAAGAATTCATTCAGCGGCGTGGCCGCGTCTTGCGAAGATTTCCAGGTAAGGAACGCGCGTTAATCTATGACTTCATCGTTACACCACGTCCCGAAATCCTGGAGGATAAGGGTGTCTCGAATGTGGAGCGATCCCTCATGCGGCGGGAGCTGGCGAGATTCAATGAGTTTGCGGAACTTGCGGAGAACCACGGAGAGGCGCTGTCGAAGATACGTCTTGTCAAGGAGAAACTCAGGCTTCTTGACTATTAGGCGCGAAAATTCTCTCGAATACTGACACTTACGCGAAGAAAGGACTGCGTGCAGATGAGCAGTGATAATCTCTCCCCTCGCGATATATTGAAAGCAGCGTCGCCACGTGTGAGAACGACGGTGAATGAGATACTCGAAATCGAGCACGAGTATCAGAGTTACCGCAATCTAAGCTCAGCGGGTAGCGTCGAGAAGGAGATCGCGCAGCGTATCAAGCAATTGATTGAGCGGGAGGTCAAAAAGTGAGAATCAAGCGCCTACTGCTTCGGAATTTTCGACAGTTCTATGGCGACTGTGTTCTGGAATTCGAGGTTGATGACCAAACGCGTATTACCGTTATTCACGGGGAGAACGGTGCGGGAAAAACTTCACTACTGAATGCTTTCAAGTGGGTACTGTACGGCCACACTGACTTCGACACCGGCGAGCAGACGATCCTGAACGAGCTCGCACTTTCGCTGACGAAGCCCGGTGAAATTGCGGAACTGTTCCTTGAGCTCGAGTTCGAGCACGAGGGCGCGGTCTACACAGTCAGCAGGAAACAGGACTATCGGCGAGTAGGAGAAGGACTGGAGGCTGAGGCCATCGGAAAGTCTGTGCCAAGCGTGACTTGGGTAGACGCCAGCGGGAAATTCCAGCGCTCGCAAAATCCTTCGAGTCAGATTAACCAGCTCATCCCCGAGAAGATGCACTCGTATTTCTTCTTCAATGGTGAGCGGATCGAGAAGCTGGCGAACGTTTCGGCCGCCGGTGAAATCCGTGATGCCATACGAACGTTGATGGGCTTGGAGATTGTGGAACGGGCGAGTGACCATTTAGGCCGCCTCGTGATTAAGGACCTCCGGAAAGAGGCGAGCGAAACGGCTTCGTCTGATTACCGGGAACTGCTCTCCCGTCAGGAGAAAGCCGTTGATGAACGCAAGCTGCACGAGGAGGCCAGGGATACAGCCGAGGCGAACCGTGTCGGCTATCAGAACGAGATTGACGCGATCAATGCGGCCTATGCGGAAATCGCCGACGTCAAGGCCAAGGCGGAACAGCGCCGCTCACTGGAGAACGAGAACCAGAGCGTTAAGGACGATCTTGAGGAGCTTCGCCAGGCGCGGATGGAAGCTATCGCGCAGACCGGTGCCCTCGCGTTCCTGAAGGACAGTATCACCTCAGTATCGGAAAAGCTTGAGGATTGCCGCCGCCGCGGTGAGCTACCCTACAAGATTCGGCGTACCTTTGTCGATGACCTGCTGCACGAAGGGTTCTGCATCTGTGGAAGTGAGCTCGCAGAGGGCACAGCACAAAGAAAAGCCGTAGAGGCCTATCGGGACCGGGCGACGGGTGAGGACCTCGAAGCCGCCTTTACGGAGACAGTGAGCAACCTGCGGGCGATGCCACGGGAGCGGGAACGTCTCTATAAACAGATCACGGCGTGGTCAGCGAAAGAGGCCGAGCTCAAACAGCGTCTGAAAGAAATTTCTCAGGCCCTCGACGAGATAAGCAGTACGCTCGGTTCTTCAGAGATCGAAGATGTGAAGCGTTTGGAAGAACGTCGTACCGAGCTCGGCCGGCTTCAGGCCGATGAGCAGCTCAAGATTGCGAAAGCCAGCGATGCGATTAAGCAGTATGACGAGGAGCTGGCCGGGATCCGGAAGGAGATCGAGAAGGTTAAATCCAAGTCCGAGAAGGAGGACGTAGCGCGCCGCAGGCTGGAATTTGCTGAGGACTGTAAGAGCCTTGTGGACGGCTTGCATGAAGCGCTAGCAGAAGAAACCCGCAAGCGTCTTTCCGAACGAGTGAATGAAACCTTTCAGTCGATTCTGCGTAAGGATTTTTATGCGGAAATCGATCCGGATTACACGCTCAAGATTTTCAAGGACCTGCCTGGAATAGGGAAGCAGCCCGTCTCCGAGAAATCCACCGGTGAAAACCAAGTCATCAGTCTCAGTTTCATTGCAAGCCTTGTGAGCCTTGCAAAAGAACGCAAGCAGGCGAAGGGATCATTTTTTAAGGGTGGCGTGTTTCCCATCATAATGGATTCACCTTTCGGCGCTCTTGATCGCGAGTATCGCGAAAAGATCGCAGAGCATATTCCGCAGCTTGCAGACCAAGTTGTGATTTTCGCATCAAACTCGCAGTGGAGTAAGGAAGTTGATGAGAAGTGCCGGCCCTATATCGGAAAAGAGTACAGCCTTGTTTACCACGCGCCAAAATCAACGGGTCGTGAGGAAAATAACAGCTACGTAAAACGTACCGACGGTCCGGAGTTCACAAAGATTGAGGAGGGCTACCTTGGCCGCTAGAGTTAGACGACCCGCCGAGTTTGATGACATGCTCAATGAGCTGAGGGACACAGGTGTCTTTCCAACTTTCAAGGATGCAATGGTATTCGCTGCTGCCCTTGGATATCGGCGTGGAAACCGGAAAGAGTTCAAAAAGAGCTCTGAGCCGATCGATCTGGACGTGTTCCGGGGTGACTTTGATCGCACGATCATGAGCATCCTGGCAATTGAGGAAATGGATAATCCCAAGATGATTGCGCCGTCGAATGAGACCGCTCGGGTACTCTGTTTCGAAGAGTATGCGAACGGTGGGCTGGAAATTCTGAAGCGTGAGATTTGGGATGGAAAACAAGACTGGCGTGAAGGTCTGTTGTCACTTATTCAGCGAGAGGAGGAAGAGCACACGATGCTTGATGACATTACAGAATTGGCGAATTTTTAGTCGCAAAATTGGACTATAGTTTAGCAAGCTACTGAAAAAGTCACGGTGGGTAGCGTTAGGGTCTCTTCGTATCCCAATGACCGACGTTGTCGTTGAACAAGGCTTTCAGTAGCCTGTCGAAATTACAAGGATATTTTAATAGCCGCTCCATGTGTACGTGCTTTATTCCCTAGAGGCGTTCGACTTAACGAGTCGATGGCCGGCTAGGCGAAGGCCGCGGGCAGTGAGCGCGGCGTTCCAACCATCTCGTGTCCCGATGCGGCTGGAGTCCTCATACAGTCCCTTGGACTCCTCTATTCGCGTGAGCCGAGCAAACTTGGCATGAAGCGGATGGTCGGGCGCAACAAACGCCTCTTTTCGATGAAGGATAGGTGGATTCCGCTGCCCGCTGTAGCGCCGCGATTTGACACGGAAGGTTTGCAGATTAACCGTCAGGGCGTGCGCTAGGGACGGGTGAGGATCAGTCTCGAATTCCGGATAGGTCAGGTAAGAGACCTTAGGTTCGCCGCGGTGAAGCTTGATCACATTGGCCCCATCGACGCGGCCGATATAGCCGCGGGCGCAGCCTTCATAGAGCCGTAGGATCGGAGGCAGCGCCTCGATCGCGCTCTCATGCACGTAGATCGCCGAGGGTGTTAGCTTGCCGACTTCCGAACTCCTGCAGGCTGCGTCGATCACCTCTGGATCACCGAGCGAGAACAGGAGCTCATCTGCTAGCTGGCAAGCCTTGGTGTAGTTCGAGAAGAAGGCCTTCACATCGTGCTTGAGCTCCTCTGGAAGCTCGGAGTAGCGCGGGCGGCCGTCAAATTGCGAGAGTGCGAGATAGAGTTGGAGGTCCTGCGTTCGCTCAGCTAAGATTTCATCCCACTGCTCAGCGTCCGTCACCCGTTTGATAACCTGGAAAGCACGTTTTGAACTGCCGAAAACCTCGCGTATTGCCCGGATCTCGGACCCAAGCTCATTCTCAGCTGGCATCCGCCCGCGTTTCACCCAGAAATCTATCAGGGGCTGGAGAAGCGCCTCGTGCTCATTGAAAAGGGTCTCAGAGCGGGACAGGCGTGGAGCAACTGCACGCCGTCGATACCGCGAGGCTTGGAAGCCAACGCGTTCTTCGTCGTTGCGGAAAACGTAGAAGACACCAGGCCCGGCCGGCAGAGCGGTTACGTCGAGCGTCTGGTCGATCCAATTCTTCAGTTCTGTCTGCTCGAAAAGCTTCTGAAAGGTTCCTCGGGATGTTAGATGCCCATCTGAATGGTCGGCGGTTTCTGCCCCATCACGAGCCTCGGCCGTTAGCCGAGCGCTGACGACCAGAACACTCTTGGCCAACGAGTAGGCATCGCGAAGTGCATCGTCACGCTCTCTCGGATCCTCGATCACATTGACTACATAACCAAGATTCACAATCGAGGCTGGATTGCGCGGCGCGTCCGGGCGGAAGAACGGGTCCCAGCCATTGATCTTGAATCCCATAGAACTGAGGCGGGCGATGTCCTGCCCGCGTCCACATCCGTAGTCGAAAATCTCAGTGTCGGGTGACGCCAAGCCGTCGGTCAGCGCCAGCTTGATCGGACGGGAAAGATCAGCCCGCCCGATCGCCGTCTTATGGCGCTCGACCGGCTGCGCCATGGCTCATGCGGCCTCATCGAGCGGCATGGCAACTAGCTGGCCAATGTCGCGGAGTTTTCGGTTTCCGGCGAGATAGGAAATCCCGCGATGCAGATGGAGCCTGAACTGATGTTGCAGTGTTTCCGGATCCGTCTCAAAACCATCCCGAAGACACCGCTCCTTTAGCAGCGCGAGATAGATTTCGTGGTGCCGCCCGCCGAAGACCTTCCAGGTCATTTCGACATTGCTGTCGGCCGGGATTTTCGCATTCGGCGGGACGCTAGGCTCGGACAGAGACAGGCAGAAGGCCCACCGGCAGAGCACGTTCCAGTGTTCGATTCCCGTGTAGCGCTTCAGCTTGATCAGCTGATCTTTGCCTTGCTGAGAAAGACGGATGTAGTCGATAGCCATCAAGCAGCCTCCTTCTTCGGAAAATAGCCCTCCGAGATGCGCGTGGCGCCAGCCGCATCATCGAATTCCAAGGCGTATATCCGCCCGATCCAGGGGCTGAGCCGCTCCAGATAGTCGCCGGCAATCTCTTCATCCGTCGACAAAAGCAGCACCTGATGGCTTGCGAACGGGAAGTAGCGCTCGACGAGATGGCCCCTATGGCCGCTGTCGAGCCGCCCGAGCGGGGTGTCGATCGCAGTTGGCAGCGGGCGGCCGGATGCCTTGGCCAGCCCCCAGAGCAGCGCCACGGCCAGTAGCTGACGCTCGCCGGCTGAAAGGCGTTCGGGAGGAAGCCGCTCACCGTCATTCGCGAAGAGTGTCAAAGAGAAATCATCTGGGTCAATCGAAAGCCCAGTGACGAGGCTCGTCTTACGAAGGAGCTGCTGATAGCTATCCAGGACCAGTTGCTCGATCTTGCGCAGATGTCGCTCGATCACAGCACGCCGGAAGGTCTCCAGCGTCCCTCGTACCTTAGGTGAGTGGTGCAGGATGCGCGCCCTGTCATTACGCTGAAGCTCGGCTTGAACGTCAGTCTCGAGGAGGCGTGTCAGAGTCTGCTGTTTCTGGTCGAGCTCCCGCTCGGTGCGCGCAATCTCTTCCTCAAGGCGGCCAAGCTCGGCCTCGAGCCGAGAGATCTCTGTTCTATGTTGCTCGCGCTCTTCTTGGATCGAAGAGAGACTGTCGGGCTGAGGCACACTGGCTGCCTCGAGCTGCGCCTGATCGAGCTCTTCTTCGAGGCGGCGCTGTTCGGTCAGCTGGCTTCGCGCCTCCTCCTGGGCTTCCTGTAGGTCGCGGTTGAGCAAAGCGCGAAGATCACCTTGCGCTTCGGCCGGCAGATCAAGGTAGCTCTCGCGCGCGCTAATCTCTTGGCGGCGCGCGCGATCCTCTCCGCAAAAGGCCTCGAGACGCTTGAGTAGGTCAGGGTCTGAACCCTGTTCCCTCGCGAGTTCGAGGAGCCTAACGTCGCGCTCTAGAAGGGTTTCTAGGACCTCGCGCTGATGTCGGCTTTCCTCTTCCTGGTCGGCGCGCTTGGCGACGGCCGTCAGGAGATCGGGGCACAGAGCCAAAGGCAGGCAGCCCGCAGCCAACTCCCGAAGGCTGTGCGCGCTGTCGCTCGCAGCCTTTTCGGCCCCGTCACGCCGCGCTTCGATCTCCGCTCGCTGATCGTAGAGCTCGCCCCCCAGCTTGCGATAACGCTCCTCGATTTTGGAGAGGTGGGCGCGCGCCTGTTCTAGCCGAAAGGCTTTCAGAGAAGCCCTATCCTGCTTAAGCTGATCTAGGCGTTGGCGGGCAGCTTTGATCTCCTGCTCGGCTTTTTCGATCGTTTGGCGGTCTACATCGCTTTTGGCTTCGACCTGCTTGCGTCGTTCGAAGGTTTGTAGATCCTTCTCCAGCTGGTCGACGATATCAAGACCAAGGAGGTTTTGAATGGCGGTGCCGATCAAATTGGCGGAGCTCTCGGGAGAAGCGTAGCCCTCGACTTTCTCCCCATCGAACAGGAAGAGATGGGCGATGTTGCTCGGAAAGAAGTCTTCGACCTGATTTAACCAGTTCTCCGTCATCGTCCGGTCGACCCGACCGTCGCGTTGGACCTCGAAGTGCTCCTTGCAGCCACTTTCGATCAATCGCCACGAACGATGGAGGCGGTACTCCGCCTCGTTCCCCTCGAGCGTATGCCGGAAGGAAAGCTCGATTGCAGCCTCTCGAACTCCGGGTGCTCTATGAATGCAGTTCGCCAAGAACTTCTGGTAGCTTAGCCCGTTGCGGTTTGAGCACTTTGCGAAAGGGCCGAACAACACCAGCTGAAGAGCGTCCAAGAGCGTAGTCTTGCCGCCACCGTTCAGACCGCCAAAGAGGATGACAGGCTGTTCAGGGCTCGGCGGTGTCAGCTGAATGGTCTGGCGGCCGCCATAGATGCCGAAGTCATGGAGGGTAAGTTCATCAATTATCATTATTTGGCCTCATCTGCCTGGCCTTCGATTAGCTCAAGCGGCTCTTGAATTCGCGTGAAGCCAGAGGCGTGGTTCTGCCCGCGGGCGTAGGCTTCCTCGCGGCCGTTTTGCTTGCGCCTAGCACGCTCTACCGCATCGTTCTCGTCATCAAAGAAGTTTCGCTGGAAGGCGCCTTCGATGGCCTTGAAAAGGCCGGCGCGGCGCAGCATCGAGCGGTAGCGCTTCTCCGTGGCGAGAAGCTCGCGGGTTAGCTGGAAGTGCAGTTCGTCATTCCCGCACAGCTCCTTCAGAAGCTGCATCTCATCCGCACCCATCGCAGCGTTGTCGTCGAGCGCACGACCTGGATAAGGCAAACCGCTCGCTTCCTCGTAAATCCGAGGCAGGCTGTCCTCGATCTCATGCTTGTCCACGACCCAAATGCGTCGGATCTCTTCGAGCTCGGGCAGTGAGATCAACTCGATATCGTGAACGTAGTCCGGACCGGTCTCGCGGATGATCCGTTGAACGTCCAGGAGCTCTCGCAGCCAGTTCTCTCGGACTTCCTGCTTGTAGGGACCCGGAATGGGGCGATCATGGAAGAGCTGCACGGCCCCGTTCATTCGCCTGAAGTCGCGCAAATGGCGGTCATCCCATTTGCCGTCGCTGTCCTTTGGGGCAAACCTGTTCCGGAGCTCGAGGAGCGGAAGCATCCACTCCTTCTCCTCGTCATTCTGGATCATTGCCTGCATCGATTTGTCCTTCTCGACCATCGTACAGACCCAGCAACCGAAGCGGCTATCGCCGCAGCTCGGCGTGCTGGTATCGACGACCAGCGGGCACTCGTTATCCGGCGAGGCGCCCTGATACATCGTCAGCAAATCCTTGTTGTTGTAACCCCACGGGTTCTGGACCTGCATGAGGAACATCCAGATGTCGTCGTTCGTCCAGTCCTCGACCGGCGTGTAGACAAAGGAGTTTGGCAGACCGCCATTCGGGCTCAGGCGATCCCGGACGCGCTTCTTTTCATAATGGTTCATGACCTTGGCGCGTGCCGCGCTCTCGGCTTTGCGCGTGCCAAGCACCAGGATCGCCTCGCCGTGGCTCTGCACGACTGAGCTGATAAACTCGTGGGAGGGATTGATCTTAAGGCGTTCGGTGCACCAGCGGAACTTTGGTCGAGGAGCTGGGTAGCCGCGGCCCAAGAGGTTTACCCAGAAGGTGTTGCTTGGATCAGGGTTGAGCTGATGCGCGGAAATCGGCAAACCCTGCTCGCCCGCTGCCGCATCGATCTTTTCGAGGGAGCGGCGCACCCAAGAAGATACGATGGGGTTCTCGACCAAAGTATCGGTGCTGATAACGTAGACCGGCTTGGTCAGTTCATCAGCGCTTAGCCGCGCCAGAGCCATCCAGACAAGCTGGAGTGTGGCTGTCGAGTCCTTGCCGCCGCTGTAGCCGACGACCCAAGGGACCTCATCGGCTTTGTAGAGTTCCCCGACCTCGTCCATGATCAGGTCGAACGTCTTGCGAAAGCCGAGTTCCTCGAAGGCTGAGGCCGGCTTGCGGAAATTAGGCTGCTGCATGTTCGCCTCGATTGAATGCGTCCTCGACACGCTGCTCTTCTGGCGAGAGCTCTATGCCGAGCTTTTGCTTGATCGCGTTGGCGGTGAGGATAATGTTCTGTTGCGCCTTGGAGACCCGTCCGCCGAGCAGGGCGCGGCCCTCCCACAGCGCAGCATTTGCCCGTTTCCAGTCAATCTCTGAGAGCTTCTTGAGCTTCTCCTGCCAATCATTCGGGTGTTTGCGAACCAGCGTTTTGCCAACCCGCGCCAAGGCTTGAAGTACGACTCCGTGTGAGTTGATGAAATCTTGGCGGACCTCTCCGGCCGTAATTTGACCGTTGCGCACGAGTTCCCATTCCTTCATGTGCTGAGCGACCTCCTCCCAGAATTTTACAGCGAGCTCTGCCGCTTCTTGTGGCTCCTCAAGATCAACACCGGAGATTAGTTCATTTGTAGCATTGTAGATTGCGCTCAAGGTAAAGAGGCGCCTAGAGCGCGGCGAAAGCGTTGTTTTCTCGACCTCCACAACGTCCCGGAAGATTGTTGATTTCAGAACAAGACCCTTGGCAAGCAGTGCAGTTTCATCTCTATGATCATACAGCACCCCTAGTGACTTGGACGGTCGAATTGCATATCTATTCAGGTCAGCAAACATCTGCTGGCAGCGCTCAAGCCCAATATCAAGGAAGAAAACAACAGATATTGTCTCATCAGATAACTCAGGGCGCTCTCGAAGCGCGATTTCAATTGCGGCTCGTCGATGCTGCCCGTCATTTATTACAAAACGTGAATCCATTGGAATATGGAGCATGCCAATTCGGCCTGTTTCCTCATCTGACGAGAGTCTTTCAAACTCCACTTGACCATCAATCGATACTGTAATCGCAGAAAAAACGTAGTCGTTAGGATTCTCGGTGATATATCTCGCCATTTCGGGAATTCGAGAGCGATTCAACTGTCGCTGAGCGCGCATCTCGGGAAGTATTTCTTCTTCGTTAAAGACAAAGAGTCTTGGCAGCAGCCGTAGTGGGCACATTGATACATAGTACTCTCTGCCTGCCTGGATCCCGCGGATAGCGGGGAACACGATTTCGAAGCCTTCTGACATCACGAACTTGCACCTTGCGACGCTCTGTGGGATACAAACACCATGAGCCATAGGACGCGCCGTTTGTCAAATCCGAAACGTACACGCGGGGAGCGCAACCAAACTTTTCGCCTGGAGGAGCGCCTTGGTAGTCTATCTGGACTGTAACGCGACGACACCATTGGAACCTGCCGTGCAGGATCTCATGGTTCGTCACTTCTGCGAGGGCGTGGGCAACGCGGGAAGCCGCACCCACGAGTTTGGGTTGCAGGCAAAGAAGGCGGTGCAAGTCGCACGCGAGCAGGTGGCGTCACTAGTTGGGTGCGAGCCAAGCGAAGTTGTCTTCACCAGCGGTGCAACCGAAAGCAACAACATCGCTTTGCTGGGTCTCGCAGAACATGGCCAGCAAACTGGACGGCTACACATCGTTTCGACTGCCATCGAACACAAAGCTGTTCTGGAGCCCTTGGAGGTGCTGGAGCGGCGTGGCTTCGAGGTGACGCTCGTCCCCCCCGACCTCGACGGGTTTGTTCCGCCCGAGCGTGTGCTCGAGGCGGTTCGGTCAGATACGCTTGTGGTCTCGGTCATGCACGTCAACAACGAAACTGGCGTCATCCAGCCGATCAAAGAGATCGCAGCAGGGCTCGAGGGGTTAGCTGCGTATCTGCATGTCGATGCAGCCCAGAGCTTCGGGAAGGTGGTCGACGAACTGAGATTGCCTCGGATCGATCTTATTAGTGCGAGTTCGCATAAGATTTACGGGCCTGTTGGGGTGGGCGCTCTAATTGCACGTCGCCGTAGGTATCGACGACTACCAGTTGAACCTTTGGTCTATGGCGGTGGGCAGGAGCGCGGCTTGCGACCCGGCACTCTTCCAACCCCCTTGATCGTCGGCTTCGGTTTGGCTGCGGAGCTTGCTGAGAAAAACTTCAAGGCGCGACACGAGAGGTGCTTGGCAATTCGCTCCGAGGCGCTCGCAGCCCTTGGAAACCTAAAGATCTCTCTGCACGGGGATGAAGCTCGCCTGGTTCCCCATGTGCTCAACATCAGCATCGACGGTCTCGATTCCGAGGCGGTTATGCTGTCGCTTAAGGGGTTGGTGGCCGTGTCGAACGGTTCTGCTTGCACTTCAGCGAGTTATGAGCCGAGTCATGTCTTGAAGGCAATGGGCTTGTCCGATTCTGAAATTCAGGGCGCAATTCGTCTTTCCTGGTGTCACTTAACACCAGATTTTGATTGGGGTGAATTGGTCCGGCGGATTAAACCGCTACTCTAGTTTGAGTTCGGTGAGTGGCATACTTGAATTCAGGCACTGCATGCTTAGCCACTTTGGATATGCAAGAGCGTTCCTTCGCACTGCCATCGCATAAACGTCATCAAGTATTTGAGAGAAACGGTTGAGGCCTTGGGCTTGAATATTGGCAATAAAGACGCGGACGGATGGAGCTTGGTCGAGACGCGCACAGCCAAAGCTGCACGCGCCTCCGACTGATATCTTCCGAGTCCGGTCGATTGCCAGGTCTCGCGGCGCGCCTGCAGTTTCTCCGCAAGATGGACATGCAAATTATGCGGCATCGGCCTCCATCATCTTTAGGTAGTGAGCGGTCAGATCTGCGATCTCCCGCAGTGTCGGCTCCAGGAATTCCGCCTGCGAGACCATGGTCTCGCCCTTGAGGTCCTTCAGGGATTCCAGCAAGGACTGCAGGGTGTTCAGCGGGGTCTGGCGTACCTTGTGCATGCGGAACTCGGCCTCGACGATCCGCATGGACTTCTTGGTGTTCTCCGGCTCGTCCGTGTCGAACTGCGCCGCGAAGGAGGTGCTATTCTCACTGTCATAGCGGGCCATATCACTGAGCAGCCGGATGTTCTCGGCCTTGTAGAAGATGTTCTGGTTCTTGTCGTTGTTGGCCGGGCGTGCCTTGGAGAACGCCCACTCGAACAGCGCCTTTTCCCCTTCGGACGGCAGGTAGAGCCGGTCCTTGGTGAAGCCGAACAGGTTCTGCGTGAACTTGTGCTGCAGGATGTTCTCGAAGAAGTAGTGGTCGCTGTCCGAGAACTCCTCCCCGTCCGGAAGCTGGTCTTCGTAGTTGGCCTTGAAGTGGCCGAAGGCCGACGCCGACTGGATGTTGCGCCGGGTCTTGGTCGGCCCGAGCGAGACGAGATCGGCGACCCGCACCACGAGGTCCTCTTCGAGGCGCAGCGCCTCGTCATCGCCGTGCCGTTCAGCGAAGAACCGGTGGTAGAGCGAGGTGATGTAGAGGTTGGTCGCGTACGGCCCCCACTGCTTGGCATGCGAGATATGGCGGACACCAAGCAGGATCGGCAGTTTCTCTTCCAGCTCTTCAATCGTGGCGGCGTTGACCGGATACACCGAGAGTTGGTCGGTGTCGCTGATGATCTGCTCCAGCTTGGCCACAAGGCGCTCCTGGGCCTTCACCTCCTCGGCGGGCATCTTGCCGCCCTTCTTGAATCGTTCGAGCTTGGTGCGCTCCCGCTCAAGGCGGGCCTCGCGGATATTGCGAAGGACCGAGGTCCGGGTGTTGCCTTCGACGACGATGTAGTGGCCGGGCTTGTCGGGGTGTTCCCAGACGATAATCGGGTCGATTGGCACCCAGCCCTGCGCGACGATGGCCTCTTCAAGCTCGCCGGCCTGATAGACGTTGTAGACCGTCGTGGTGAGGTTCTTCTGCAGGCCGGGCTCGAAGATCGCATCGGCATCGCTATAGCGCGAGGTGTGGTCCGGTGCGATCCGCGGGTTGTTGGGATCAAGGAAGACCTTGTCGAAGTCCACCGTGATTGGCTGGCCGATGTCCTGGAAAGTCAGGGGCATTATCCGTCTCCTTCTGTGATGGCGGTTTGGTCGGGCGAAAGGGTGAAGGTGCGCGCCTCGTAGGCCTCGGCGGCCAAAAACGCTTCGGCGCGCATCAGAATCCGGGCCGGCAGCCCGCGGTGATCGGCACCGGCGAGATAGCCGGCAAGGGCGCCGAACTGATCGGCAGGTGGCGTATCAGACAGCAGGCCGCGCAGTGCCTCCAGGCAACCTTCAAACGCGGCCACCTCCTCCTGCGTGAGCAGCCAGGCCTCGTGGCCGGCAAGCGGCAGGGGCAACTTGATGGCCATCGCGTACGAGCCCGGATGGTCGAGATAAGCCGCAATGACGGCCTCGCGGTTGTAGCAGTCGGCAAGGAAGGCCGTCAGCTCGGTGCCGATCTGGGGCCGGAAGGTGAAAGCCACATAGCGCAGCCAGGTAGTCGGGCCGTGCGGTGTTTTCGTCGGGCGTGCCTGCCGGGCCATATCTAGGGTTCCGAACAGCTCCTCGCGCGCGAAGTAACAAGAGGTCAGAACCTGCATCATGGAGCGCCAGAGGCTCCCGGCGGAAAGGTCCTTCTTGATCCCGTGCCGTGCCCCCGCCCGCGCCAGAAATTCGGTCGGGTCGGACAGGTGGGCACCCAGGGCGCTGAAGGCGTTAAACACTCCGCGGAACGCCGCGCTGTTTTCCGGGGTTTCGAGGAGCGCCCCCCACTCGGCCTGCTCCTCGAACTTGTCGAGGGCGCCATAGTAGGGCAGCCCGTTGAGCAGGACACGGCAAGTCTGGCCGGGGCCGATGGTCTTGAGCTGCTCCAGGACTCTAGTGACTGTTGCGTCCTTCACATTGTGCTTGCCGAGCAGCGCTGCGACCTTGTCTGTGAGGTCGGCCTCGCTCCCATAGTCGATGTCGATCAATTCGGGCCGGAGGTAGTCGCTGATCTCCTGATACAGCCAGCGCTGGTCAAAGTGATAGGCGAGGTCGTCGTTGCGGGCCTGAACAACATAGGCTGAACCCTTGCCGGGAAAGTAACGCACGCAGCGCCCGGCGGCCTGCATCAGCCGGATCACGCTCTTCGACGGATAGGTCATGATGACGGTATTGATCGCCGGATCATCGAACCCTTCGAGCAGGATTTGCGCCGAGACGAGGATCGCCCGCGGCTTCTCGGCGAAGACGGCAAGGAAGTCGTCATTGTCGGTATGCAGCGAATTGCCCTTGCCGTGGACATAGCCCAGATCGTCTTGGGAGAGCGGATGATCGGGCGCGCGCGAGAGCCGCTCGGCCAGCACATCATAGAACTCCTCGACCCGGTCGATCCGAGGCGCCAGCACCAGCACCTTGGTGAACTCGTCCTCGCAGCGGTCCACGACATAGTCGGCAAGGTCGCGAACCTGCTCGTCAGACCACTCGAAGTTCTCGACCGGGAAGTCGAGAAACTCGGGCATGATGATAACGCCGCGGTCTTCTAGCTCGCGGTAGGTTATGGTGAACGCGATCTCGTCGATTCCGATGGGCAAGTTGTCCATCCGGTTCGGGGTGGCGGTCAGGCACAGGGCCGGAACAGGCTGCTCGACATCGAAGATGGCCTGATAGGACGGCGCAGCCGCATGGTGGGCCTCGTCAATAACGACGAGGGCCGGCGGCTCGGCCTTGTGATCGAAGATTTCACTGAGCGCGCTGACCATCACGAACTCGATCCGCTTGGCGAGCAGCGAGGCGGCGTTTTCGGGAACCTGGCCCTTGCCTGTGAATCGGCATGCAAAAGTGACCCACCTGGGTGGGTTATGATCATCTAAAACTGACCCACCTGCCACGTTAGCATCCGTGCGTCCATGCACGGAGG
>HLSNC_1000804_pt1 | contig 19189 bp, 18 predicted proteins | sample HotLakmetagenome_2_FD_14041 | JGI IMG/M metagenome (IMG submission 14041)
GCCCGTAGCTCAGCTGGATAGAGTGTTGGATTCCGATTCCAAAGGTCGCAGGTTCGAATCCTGCCGGGCGCGCCATTTCGGTACAGAACTGCGAACCGCAGCCGGCAAGTTTTCCGGATCACTCTGAACCGCCCGTTCAAGGATGTCCTTGCTTCCTGTAATGCGAATGACGTTGGTATCGACGTCAATGCGATCAATGACGGCCTTCAAGTACGCCTTCCGGAACGGGGTTTCGCCCGAACTGATGTGCAGGCGCATCGCACCGGCAAATCGCTTGATCATGTCCGGTGTGATGATGATTTCGCGAGATGCCGTAGCCTGCGCACGCGAAAGAGCCTCTTTTCCGAGATCACGCTCATCCTGTAGGGCCTTGATCCGATCGCGGAGGATATCGTCCTGCTCAGCGATACCGTTCTCGACCATTGCGTACAAGCGGCGCAGCTTCTCTTCTGCAGCCTCAATTTGGTTCTTCAGTGCAGTCGTTCGGCGGTCTACCTCCGCTGACCGAGCCGACCTTCTCTGTGCAAGCTGCGACAGAATCTCTGCTACTCTTTCTTCTGTAAACAGACGTTCAGAGAGATGCTCAACGACGAGTTCGTCGAGCTTGTCCATCCGAATCGACCGACCTTTGCACGCCGTTTTTCCCGATCGTGCGCACGTCGAGCACGTGTAATAACGATGCACCGTGCCATTTCGGGCCGTACCTGTCCGCAACGTCATCCCGCCACCGCAGACAGCACATTTCGCGAGCCCGGTAAGCAAGATCGGCCCTGTCGTCTCCCTCGGGGGTGTCGCGCGCGGTGAGCGTTTTTTCAAAAGAGACTGTACGTCATCAAATTGTGACCGCAAAATAATAGGCTCAACTTCGATGCAGATATGCTCAGATACGTCTTTTGGCTTCTTGGTCTTTGAGCATATTTTGTTGAATATATATTCGCCAACATAAATTCTGTTCTGAAGCAAATTATGGATACCGGATACTCCGAATAAATTTCCACGCCTGGTCCGGAAGCCGTTTCTATTGAGCCGACTGACGATCTCCTTCACACCCAGCGAACCAGACTTGCCATCCCCATTCGCATAGAGATCAAAAATTGCACGAACTAGTTCAGCTTCGACGGGATCGACGACGATTTTCTTTTTGTCTTTGTTTCCTCGCCTTTCGACAAATTCTGTCGTGTACCCCAGGGGCAGCGGCGATCCATTATAGAAGCCCTGGCGTGCATTCTCTTTCATTGAACGCAAAACGTGCTTGCCGTTCTCATGAGACTGATGCTCATCGAAGAGTGAAATGATGTTCCGAATCAGATTGCCGGCAGGGTCATCGCTCGACGGCTGCGTGATCGAGATCACACGTACATTCGCTTTACGCAGCTTGCGAATGTACAACTCACTGTAGAGATTATCTCGATAGAACCGAGAAAAAGAGTGCACGAGAATGATATCAAATGGGTGTTCGGTGTCCGTGGCCTTTTCGATCATGTTCCGAAAAGCGGGCCGCCGATCGTCAGTCGCCGAGAGCCCAGAATCGACGAACTCAGATACCACGGTCCATCCATGCGCGGCGGCATAAGCGTTCAACTGACGTCGCTGATCTGGGATTGAGAGATCAGATTCCGCCTGCCTTCCGGTCGAGACACGCATATATATGCAAACACGCGGCGACCCATTCGCCCAGCTTTCAATCTGCTGCCCTGCGGTATTCTCGTCAAACATCGGCCTCTCCACACATCAGCCCACACGTTCAGCGCTTGATGATTTCGTCGACAAGCTCGCTGAAGAAACTCTCGATCACATTCAACTCGTCGGGCGCCACGACAGGCTTAGCCGACCAATTATCAACCAAGTTTGGGCGCAGCATGCGATCGCGCGTCGTGTTGGATGATAGCCCTCGATCGGCGGTGGTTTCAAGATCCGGAAGGACGCCCGGATCAGCGGAATGATGTGAGGCACTCTCGCACGCAATCGTCTTCTGAGACTTCTTTGGGTACGCCATCGAACCTTCCGCGCCTAACAAGCGCGGCAATGGTGCCCCGGGCTGGCGATCGAAGCCGGGAAACAAACATGCTATTTTTGCATATAGAAGATGTTCAGCGTTGAAAAATGAAGCGAATCGATGATGTCTATGCAAGCACTTAACTTTTCCGCGTTGCGGAGATCGAAACAGAGCATGAGCGATGCCGGAAACCGAGCCTCTGCCCCGCGTGACTTACGACCTGGCACAAATCGCGTGCGAGCTTGGGTATGTCCCGCCGCCGCTCCTATCACCGCATGTTTTTGTCGATGCCAGCCGATTCAAAAGCTGGCGCTGTGCGTTTTCAAAGCCGATTCTGGATCGGCTCGACAGTTTTCAATGCCCAACGGTGACTTGGCTTGAAGCCAAAGAATATGACGGGGCAGATTCGCCTTTCTCTGTCGGGGAAAAGCGTGCCCTGAAGGAACGGGGTGGCTTTTTTGCGTTCCATCGCATCGTACCCGAAAGGTTTTCCAGTCAAGGGCGTCCTCACGTTTCAGACGCCGAGGCCTACCTTCGTCAATGCCTTGCCGTAGAGATTTTCCGGCGATCAGCAGAGATCGAGCTTCTTCTGAAAGAACTCGAAAACACGGAGCCCTTGCGTGACTATGTCGATGCATTCAGCCTGATCGTTGACCGGGTTCCGATGATTTCCGAACTTGCGAAAGCCAAGGCCTCTCATCGTGACTTGGATCGTCCAAAGGGCGACGGACACGACCTCGTTGATTCGCTTCTGCACCGCCTCTTCGACGAAGGTCGGCGCACGAAATTTTGCCTTTTTGGCCAGGCGATACAATCTGGCGCCGGCTTGCGTGACAACGCGGTGGAGGCGATCAGGGCCGAGATTAAAGAGAACGCAGGGAACCGCGGTATCATTCCCTCGGCCATCTGCCGGCGTGTTTCACTGATTGCAATCCTTGTCAAAGCTTATCTAAGAGCAACGCTTGTCGCCGCGACAGAGCGAAAGCTCGCACGTCGTGAGGCAAAACGCGCCGGGATACTCAGAAAACATCCAAATCTTTCTGACGAGGTCATAATCAGCAGAGGGCGATTGGGAAAGAAGAAGATCGAGGCCGCGAATCGAAGCGGCGATAAGTACGACAATGGTGTGTTGGTAGACCCGTCGGCCAACGATTCGCATATGCTCGACTTTGGCGAGATGATCTTGCTCGCCACATATACCGGCAGCGACCCTTTAACTTTTAATTTCAAAAACTTAATTTACTGGCCAGAACTGGAGGCGGCGCGACTGTTGGGTGACATCTTGCGTGGTGGAGAGACCGATTTAACATACGAGCAAGCCAAAATTCTTGACCGCCAGGGCCCGCCGCAGGAGGCAAGAAGCTGTCCCATCGAATATGCTGCACTCGTAGCGTTTCATGAAAACGTTGCCCGCGCGACCCGTCTGCTGGAATTTGGCCTCGGTGTCGGCGGTGCAGGAAAGTTAAAGTAACCAAACGCTTTGGTTTAATTCGTCGCCGTCGCTGTTGAAACTACGTCTCCTATGCAACACATTGACGCTATATATGGCACTATCTCTGGCGGTGGCATACAATATCTATGGCTATTTATGTCGCAAGCGGAAATCTTGATTTTCCGACGAGACCCCTTCCGGAAAATCGCAAGATTGCCAAATCTATCCTGTGTTTTCACAGTGATTTTGCCGCTTGAAAATTTTTTACCGTAGCCACTGATGCCCTTATACCAAAAATGAGCTTTTCAGGATGCGATTGATAGCTCGTTTTCTGGGCATTAACGTGAACTCCATTGCAGTGAAATCGCGCCCCTCTTCGACACATAGACCAAAAAAATCAATTGGAACGTATTTTTTCAGTTCGCGAATTCAGAGATACAGCTTTCATTGCAATATATGTGATCCAAAGTCTGGACAGATCTTTTTAACCATAACGAATAGATCTGCGAAACAAGTATTGCAAAATCTAATCTGTTGTACTACGTTAGGACCATGGCATCCGCATCCCGCGAATGTCGATTGATGACCGAACGGTCTGCGCCTGTTTTTTAGGGCGGTCGCCGCAATCGGATTGCGCCCGATCACGACGACCTGACCAGATGGCATCCTGACTGGAGGAGCCACCATGGCTACTTATATCGATACCACGCACGCGTCTGCGTGCAAGTCCGGCACGTGTGCCGATACTGAACTTTCCCCCAACTTCCTTGAATCTTTGAGCAAATCGAAGCTGCGTCGATCGATCGGCGTTGCAGAGAATGTTGCGCTCGATCACGTCTATCGCGTTCTGCGAGCCCTCGATGATCACGGCGAGCGCCGCGAACTCGGTGATCTCGTCGATGAGATCGACGACGCCGCCTCGCCTATGCATGTGATCGAAGCAATGATCGAGGCTGAACTGATTCAGTTCAGGCCAGGACACGCATTCGACACAACGGCGATCGTCGAACGCGTCCGTTGATCCGGGCCAACGGCCACTCACTCTCGATTCTCGACACGGCCAATCCCGGCCAAGTCCCCGCTTCACCGGGCATGGATACGCGTGCCGGAGGCGGATACATTCAAGGAAAACCGAAATGTCCAATATTCTCTCCACCGCTGCGACAAATGCAGCATTTCTCGCGATCCCGTCGGATAACGGCAAGCTTGTCGCGACAATTGTTCAGGGCAGCGGGTTCACCCAGCTTGACCAGCAGCATCAGCTGAAATGCCCGGGAATTTACATCGCGGTTTCGCCGGAGGGCGAAATCTATGTTGGTGTCGGGGCGAACTTGCTGGCTCGGACCAATCGTTTTACTGCAACCCCGACGCGGCCCGCAATGCTGTTGTACATCACTGGAAACACCACGCCGCTGCCGCAGGAGTCGGCCCTCGTCATCGAAAGAATTGTCTTTCAAGCGTTTCGCAGTGCCGGGCTCAAGATGTTCAATCGATATGAGCCGGCTGGATCACCCATTGCTCTTGGCGAATATGCTGAACTTCAGGCTGATTGGGCTGCAATGATCTCGGCTCTTGCCCCGATTGTGCCCGGGCTTGCTTGCCCCTGGCTCGATCCCGGGCACACGCGAATGCCGCCGCCTGATCCGACTGATGCGTATCATGAAGAGCGCCTCGTTGCAGAGAAGCGGGGGATCCGTGCTGTCGTGAAACGCACGAGCCGCGGCTATGTCATCCAGCCGGGAAGCCGCGTGAAAGCTGAACCGATCCGCTCCGCCGGCAAACTGTGCAGCATGATGCGGATCGAAGCCCGGTACGCGGGATTGCTTGTGCCGGACGCCGAGCACCTGCGTCTGACACGTCCTGTTTTCCGTCAGACGCTTTGCAGTTGTTCCCGGTTTGTTTTTACGACTGGTGAAACTGGCATCTGGCAACGTCCCGATGACGAATTTCCGATGTTTGAAGCGTGAAGGGGAGAGAAGCGATGAATAACGACAACCGTAACCCCACCACCGACGCTGATCACGAGGATCTCGTTTCGACGGTACCGGCAGAGAGCTGCGAAGCTGAAAGCAACGCGGATTGCGATCCGAAATCAATCGAGGATGTGCTTCAACTCGCATCGGACCATTGTTTTCCTGACGATGACGAGGACGACGCGGCTGAAGCTCAAGAAGAGACGTCCGCAAAGTCGTCTCGCGGCCACCTCACAGGCTGGGTGATCCGGCACAGGCTTGCGGACCATATGAAGCCTATTGTCGCCAGGAAGCCGCACTGTTTGTTGATTGAAGTGCCTGATCGATCTTGGTGTGTGCCGCTCGCGGCAGCGATTCGAGGGCAGGTCGCAAAGCGAACCGTGTTCGACAGAAACAGCGATCTCACTCTGACGCCGGATGATGGCCCGAGCCGTAAACGTGACGCGTATCTGCGGGAAAAAGCGACTGATGCGTTGTCTCGCGGCGATCCGCTCGTCTTTGTCTTTGATAATGCAAACGCGAACATTCCCAACGATGTCCTCGCCATGGTCGATAACCATGTCACGCTGTTACCGCTTAGTAGCAATGAAGTCATTGTGATCATTGAGGAAATCACGCAGTGTTGTCTTCCCGAGATCACAGATGACATCGCGAGCGGTCTGACGTTTGATCAGATCTGCAGTGCGGTTCGCCTCGGCGATACTGGCGGTGCAATCGTGCAGCGCCTTCGCACGATGCGGCAAAACGCAAACCGCACGCGGTCGATCAATGTTCCGCCGCTCGACGAGCTCACCGGGTATGGTGAGGCGAAAGCTTGGGGGCTTCGGCTTTCACGTGAAGTCGAACGTTATCGGCGTGGTGAAATCCGTGCAGAGGACCTGCCAAGGGGGCTCCTGCTTTCGGGACCGCCTGGTTGCGGAAAAACCATGTTTGCCCAATCACTTGCTGTCACGTGCGGCATCCCGATCGTGCCGACCAGTGTCGCGGCTTGGTTCGAGGCAGGAGACGGCCATCTTGGCGATGTGATGAACGCAATCCGCAATGTTTTCAACGAAGCGCATCAGAAGCCGAAACCAACTATTCTCTTCATTGATGAATGCGACGCATTCGTTGAGCCGAAAAACGATCGCAACAATTCACAATGGTGGAACACTATGCGGGCGAGCGTACTGTCAGCGATTGATGGTGCCGCAACGGAACCTGGGGTGATTTTGGTTGGAGCGTGCAACTACCCCGACGCAGTCGATCCTGCGCTGAAACGATCCGGACGTCTCGACAAGCACATTCGTATTTCGCTGCCTGATGCAGATGCTCTGGCGACGATGCTGAAAACGGCGTTCGCGTCTGAATTGCCGAATGCTGAATTCGTCCGGTATGGGCGTCGCCTGGTTGGATTTACGGGTGCGGACATCGCTCGGCTTGTTCGTGAAATTCGTGCCCATGCACGCGATCATGATCGCGAGGTTTGCGAGAATGACATCGACGCGATCATCGGCAACCGCGATCGGATTTCGCCTGAACACCTCAAGCGAATTGCAATCCACGAGGCAGGTCACGCGATCATCGGCATCCGGCTGGGGCGGCGGGTCACGTCGCTGAGTGCGGGCGGCGGTGAAAACGGCATCGGCGGTTATGCTGTCGCATCCCGTCCGCAGTATTTCACGAAATCGAGCCTTGAAGATGAAGTCGTCATTGCGCTGGCTGGCCGGGCCGCGGAAGAGGCATTTGGTATCGAGGCATCAAGCGGTGCGAGTGCTGACCTCGTATGCGCGACTGATCTTCTGACCCGGGCTCATACAGTTTATGGCTTCGGACGCACTCTAAGGGGTGCCGGTGACGAAGCTGACACGGCACGGCTTCTCGCTGAAACGCCGCAACTTGACCAACTGATCGATGCGGACCTCGATCGATTGTGGCGACGGACCACGGCTCTCGTCGCTGACAATACGGAACAGATCGGTCGTCTTGCCAATGCCCTTATCGAGCAGCGTTATCTTGACCAGTCTGACATTCAGCGAGCCATGGCGATCGATCGCGATCACGACCGAAAACGCTTGAAGATTGCCGGATGAATGTCACATATACGCCGACGGTCCGGGAACTCGGTTACCGTCGGCGTACGCACCTGCAAGAAATGGCAAAAGCTCGATGGTCAGTCCACGGGAACATTCCCCTTACAGGTTCATTCATTCCAACATATTGCCCGCATCTCGACCCGATAGAGCAATTTTGAACGGTCATGCATCAGCGCGTGATGAATGTTCGGCATTACCCGACGTAGAAAAAGTTCGCAGATGCGATCGTCGGATTCTTCCGCGAAACCAATCCCCATGAGTGACAAAACGTCCGCAACCACGAATCATACAGCTTTAGCCTTCTAACACGCGAAAGCTGTCAGGTTTTGGCGGGGTTGGAGTATAGCATCGATTGATTCCAAGAAATCCGAGCTCTGGTTTTTGGACGTGAGAAGCGAATTGCTCCAAACTTAATCATTGCCGCTGGTAGGACTGTCGGCTTCCTCGTACCCTCATCAAGGAAAAGCGAGCAGACGATTGACCATGAGGCGACTGTCTCCCTCTTTCCAGAGGTAGGCGCACGCCTTTTGAGGGAAATCCAGGCAGGCCGCAGCGCTACCCTCATCGATCTGAGGCTCGCCATGCATCTTATAGTGCCCGACGAAGACCGGAGGCCCATCGACCGGATAGCGCTCCAAATCAGAAACCTCCCTGACCAGATCATTCGGAAGGACCGAAGGGTCTGGCACCGACAGGGCGAGGTTCCGATATGTTGGTTCACCGGAAGCCCACCACCGGACGCGCATTTCGTAACGCTGATTTTTACCACGGTCGACAAACGACACGCCGTCAGGAAGTAGGACCTCAGCCCCCTTGAGCATGCGATCGACCGCATCTCCAAAAGCCGAGCTACAGGTCGCAATCTCCGGCAAATCCCCGTGGAGCAATGTCGGAGTCCTGCGGGTTCCCAGCCGTTCCTGAACGAGTGAGACGCTGCCGGGTTCCCACTGAGCATGAACGACTCGAAATGCCCCGAAATCCAATGCCAACGGAAGCGACAGGAACCAATCAAGTGCCTCCTTCAGATTCCCGTCTCTTGGCATCGAGAAATCTGTGTCGTCATTGCACCCAAACTCATCAAGGAAGGACCGGTGCTGCTCCACATTTTTTTCCGTGCGCGGACGCAGCCAGGATTTTCCGTCATGTCCAGGCGTATGAAACAGGAGGGCATTCAGCTCATGATTGCCCATGATCGCAAAGGCCTCACCGGCTTCGACCATACCTCGCACGGCCTGGATTACGCGGGCATTGTCCCTGCCACCATCGATGAAATCACCGAGGAAAACCGCTTTGATACCATCGGGTTGATACCAGTGCGACTTCCAAGCAGCCGAAGGCCCCTGGAACCCTAGACCCTCAAGTGTCCTCGACAGGCGCGCGTAGTCGGCATGGATATCCGGGATTATTGCGAACATTTTTTCTCAGTTCCCTCGTAGGTTCGAATGAGCGTCTCGGATCAGTTTCAATCAGCAAAAATCGCTCTGAAACAAATTAGGGTCAACGAAGAGCCAAAGGTCATGGAAGCCGATTTGTCCGGGCGCGCCTTATTGGTGTTCAAATTTATTTTTCCCATTGCCTCTACCTCTCTACAAGCTGTGCAGCTTGTGGGTCATAGCCGTACCGGGTGATCGTGCCGTCCTTGATCTTCTCGACTGCATCTTCGATCGCGTAGAGCGGCACCAGGAACCATTCGCGGGGTACGACGGGGTGACCGAAGCGGTCAGCAATCTCGATCTCCAGCTGAGCCGGGGCAAATATGCGATGCAGCAGGTTTTCAAGCTTGGTTCGGTTGATGTTGTAGAGCTGATAGGTCGCGATAATTTCGACATCGGCCATCAGGAAGGTTGGCTGCAACCGCGCTCCCTGGATACGCTTTTTCACGTCAATGTTGGTGACGCCGATCTTGTGCACCAAGTCCCGATTCGCGGCGACCAATGGATGATTGGACTTGCTGCGCAGTACATAGATGGTACCGCTGGCTTCGTCGCCGTCTTCATTTCTGCTGGTAAAGAGTGGACCGGCCGTAGCTTCGGTAATGCGGCGGCCTGCCTCATCCTCGTTGAGCGCCCGCTGCAGTGAGCGCATGAGCATATTGCTTTCGGTCCCGTTGTCGAAAATGACACGCAAGCGCGCATCGCGACGCCCTTGCGCGTTGGTGAACTCCTTGTCCTTCTCGGCCACGTAGGCTTTCTGGCCGCCGACAATGAACATGCGGCCTTGTGCGATCTCAGCCTTCAGCTCAAAGGGCCGCGTTTCACGCACGCCGGTATCCAGATCTTGCTGCAACTGCTCAAAGATCGGTTTGAATGCCTCGAAGTCGCTGCAACGCTGACGGGTCGCCACCTCTTCGGCGGCCCTGCGCTCTTCGAAGGGCCGAACATGGGTTAGCTGGCCAATCTCACCGGTCGCTTCCTTCAGCTCGTCGTGCAATGCATCGAGGTCGATCTCCTCGTCCTCTGTGTTCGCGGGGCTGATGAGGGCACCGCTTAGAAGGCCCTGATGATCGAGCGGTTCCAGCAGCTCGCGGCATTCCTGCAACTCGCGCAGACGATCCAGCCGCACAGCATACAGCCGCTCGAAAATGTCACGGTCCTCGCCGTGCTGAGGTGGACGCTCATGCTCCTCCACAAAGCGTTGAATCTCTTCAAACCCAGCAATAATGCGCTCCTCGTGCGGTGTACGCGACACTGCCTTCTTCGCTGTTGCGAAGTCGCTCAGCTCGTCGCGCAGCTCGTCGAGGTCAATGTCACTCATAGCGTCCCTCATCCTTGAAACGCACGAAGGCGGCAGCGCCTTCGGCCATACGCCGCTCCCAGGCATCCTGAGAGGTAACTGACGGAAAGCGGCCGCGCTCTTTCCTGAAGCGGACGGCTCGCACAGCAAGCTCCTTCGCCTCCTCCGGTGACAGCTTGGTGCGCTTGGCCATAATCGCCGCCTGGACCTGCTTCAGGCTATCCTCGCTCATGGTCTTGGCCAGGATCGAATAAGCCGCACCGAACGGATTGATGCGATCGATCAGGTCAATGTCGAGCTCGCGGACATCCATTGCGAATCTCCGAACGCCTTGAATCAGCGCGGTGTTCGCGGCTTCCCCGTCGCCACTATTGCCAACGCTTTGTACTGCGGGTTCCTGGACAGACTGGGTCAGGTTCAACGCCGCCACGGCGCGCTGACGCACCGCTTCCAAATCCTCGTTGTCGAGCCCGGGATGCTTCTCTCGGATGATTTTGCCCATGCGTAGCTGGGTCAGCTCCTCCGGCACCAGTTCTTGATCGAAGAGGCCACGCTCAACCGCTTCATTATCTTGCACAAATGCCGTAATGATCTCGTTCAGATCATGATTGCAGATGCGCTTTGCCTCTTCGCTCTTTGGCTCGACCAGCCCCTTGATCTCGATCTGGAACTGCCCGTTTTCCTCACTGAAGCCGACATTGCACTTGCCAGGATCGTAGCCTTCCTCACCATACTCGAAACCTTCGGCTGGCCCGCTATCTCCTCTCTTCGGAGTGAAGTTGAAACGCGGGGCGAGCACCTGTTCCATGAGCAGGCTCGCGGCAATTGCCTTGAGCGTATCGTTCACGGCGCCAACGACAGCATCTTCCGATGCATCTGGCTCAGCAATAAGATTGGTGAATCGAGCACGCGTTTTATTCCTCGCATCGCGGGTGGCGCGGCCGATGATCTGCACGATCTCGGTCAGGCTCGATCGGTAGCCGACCGTCAGCGCGTGCTCGCACCAAATCCAGTCAAAGCCCTCCTTGGCCATGCCCAAGGCTATTATGATGTCCACATGGTCACGATTGTTCTTCTGCGCAGGGTCTTTTAGCGCCGCCGATACCTTCTCTCGCTTTGTAGGATCATCATCGACCAGATCGGCGATCCGCAGCACGCGGCCATCTGAGCGTTTTACGAGTTGGAAGCCGGTGGCTGGGTCAGCGCCCTGCCAGTCGCCCAGTTCCTCGATGATATGCTCGACCTCCCTGATCTTGTCCTTCGTGCTCTCGCGAGAGTTGACGGATGGAATATGAATGATTGTCTTCTCGGCAGGGTCCAAGACATTCAGTATGTCGTCCGCATACGCACCGGAATAGAAATAATACCCGATATCCAGCCTTTTGAGGTACTTATAGCCGTTGAGCTGTTCATAGTAGGTGTAGGTAACGGTATCGAATTTCGCCTCGTCATGAGGCATCAGTACGGGTTCGGTATCGCCCCGAAAATACGATCCCGTCATGGCCACGACATGCACCTTGTCGCGCGCAATCAGCTCAGTGAGCTGCGCCCCTAGCTTGTTCTCGGGATTGGCCGAGACATGGTGGAATTCATCCACGGCAATGAGGCGGTCGTCGAAGGCTTCGACACCGAATTTCTCGACCGCGTTTCGGAAAGTCGCGTGCGGACAGACCAGCACGCTGTCATTGCTTTTCAGGAACGCGCCTACGGAGTCGGCCTTGCTGCCATCGGCCCCCGGCGCATTGCAAAGGTTCCATTTCGGCACGACATGCCAGTCGGCCCAGAACCCGAAGTCGCTTAGCGGCTCGTTGGCAAAGCTCGACCCGATTGACTTCTCCGGCACAGTGATGATGGCCTGCTTGAGACCCTGTTTGTGCAACTTGTCGAGCGCAATGAACATCAGGGCACGGCTCTTGCCGGAGGCAGGCGGTGACTTGATCAGAAGGTATTGTTCCCCCCGCCGCTCGAACGCGCGTTCCTGCATCGGGCGCATGCCCAGTTCGTTTGCTTTGGTCGATGTGCCGGTTTGGGTGTACGTGACCGAAACCGACGGAACGGACTGTCCGGTCATTAAAAGACCCCCCATCTTCTACCGCCCTTCATGGCGTAAGAGCCGTCTATATACTTGCTCCTCCTCATCCACTCCCTCTTGTCTTTCTCAGAGCCAAGCTTCAATTCGAACCGCCCTGGCGTTGTATTTCTAAACAGAAGATTCTTTCCGTCATATTCCGCTGGACCAATGTGGCCCGGAACCGGAAGAACAAGCTTGTCCATCTTGTTGTCGCTGTAGGTCAGAGAATAAGAATCATACGCGGAACCATCAAACGACAGCTCTACAGCTCCGATCGTCGAGTTTTCGGGCACGGCAGTGGGAGCGAATCCAAAAAATACACGTGAAAGTCGCTTCATCATCAGCTGGTTGCCGGGAAGATGGTGGCCGCGGTTCTTTGTGATATTTCCAGCTTCGATCCAGAAGTTGCGGCATACTCGCAACCTCTGCAAATCGTCACTCTTCAGCGAACCATGAGTAGGATGATCTGAAGCGATATCGTCTTCAGTAGACGAAGGATTCTTCCGCTTCTCGACGCTCTCAAATATCTTCGCGTAGCGGGCAAGCATCAAATTTGTGAGCGGTGCAGCTTCATGCCATGCTGCAGCAAACCAGTCGCGTGACCGGCTTATCGACTGAACCGCCAACGGCTCAGCCCCAGCCGCATGTCTATCAATTCCTATAGAGAGTCCAGCTTCGTAGCCGCGAGAGAGACCCGACCGAGAGATGTTGCCCGACCCACATAACACATAGTCGAATTGCGGACTCCGAAGAAAAAATGCTTTGGGGTGAAAGGGCACCCTGGGTGTGCACCCCCTAGAAATGCAGAACTCCGCGTCGAATATGCGCACATTTGCGTTTTGAAGAGACATAATCGCTTCCAACGCTATCGGCTCGGTTCGACAGTAATCGAACGAAGTCAGCCAACGTTGCGGCATGGAGGGATGCCCATCCCCCATCCGGCTCTTAAAAACCTTCAGCAAATCGCGTATGCCGCTGCCAGTAATATAAGCAGCAGCAACATCCAGTTCTTCCGGGAGTGCGCTCGCCAAGATTGCGTCTAGCGCTTGCGCGGTCGTTCGAGCGGTCGGCTGCTGAATGCTATCGATGAATACCATGCTTAGGCCTCTCTATGTGGGGCGGTTGATCTCTTCTTGACCTGACCGGCTTGAAGTGAGGCCGAGTAGAGCTCGAATAGCTTTTCGAGCCGTTCCGTATCGTTTCGAAACTTTCGACCAATATATATGCGCTCCACGGCTTCGTCGTTATTTTCATGAGCGGCGCGAAGATCGGAAGGCATAAATTCTGGGCTGTAGAGATCACTTATCGTAGCCGGAAAATGACGCTCCCTAGAAAGTAGAATATTCCTGGCAGCGCCTGTGAGATCGTCCTTGTTCTTCATGGTAAGAGCAGGAACTGGAAAGGTATGCCATCCGATCGTATTCGAGTATCGAAAATCAGTCTTTATCTTCCCACAGACTGCAGCAATCCATACCCAATGAAGCCGCGATGCTATGATGGACAAATTCCATAAGGGGGCGTCGTAGATAGCAAGAGCGCTATCGGCGACAATCGAATGAGCATCCAAGAGACCTACTGGAAGAAACTCACGCCTCTCTGAGGTATGGCGAGGGACGATGATTGACTGATGATCGGCCACCCCCTGAATCTGGACGAACCGGTGAGGTCTCGCGGCGAATTTCTGCGTTGAGGCCGCCTTCATCTCCTGTCGAGCATCGGCGACGCGCTTCAGTCGCTCAGCTATTGGAGCTATCGAGCAGGCAGCGTCCCGCTCGCTATCCGCAATCCACAAGCAGTACCTCTGCTTGGCATGGATGAAATCCTCAGACCCGCAGAATTTTAAGATGAAACGATGGGCAGCTGAATCTTGCTTGATAAAAGATTTCCGTTCTTCGGATGAAAGTAAAAGATGGCCGGCATCGCGCGGCATATTGCCAAATGCCATAGGAGGTAAGTTATTAAGCGGAACACTGCTCGGCTCAACGATGACGTTGGGAGCGGCGACTAGATACGGATTAATGTTCGAAACGTCGCGTGTTGTGGTGCTGCCATCAGAGGCAATCGAGTAAAGGCGCTTGCGGCCTATGTTGTCCGGCGAACTCAGGCCCACGATGACTACTGTGACCACCGCGTTGTTAGTCGCGAGGTTGGCCCACCGAAACGAAGTATGAGCGAAATGAATACGCACTCCTTTTGCGTGCAAGGTGGGCCATAAAACTGGTACCTGCTGGCCTTGGCAAATCGAGTTTGTACTAACGAGTGCGCATTGGGCGTTCGAGTATGATATGTATTCCGCCGCCTTAAAGAACCATCCTGCCACGTAATCCAAGGATTTCCAGTTTACGTTTTCCCCTTTGAATGCAAGCGACAGGTCCTCCTTTTGCGCTTCAGTTTGAAGCTTTCCACCGTAGTAAGGGGGGTTACCACATATAAAGGTTTCGTTTCCTTCATTTTCAAAGTCAATTTGCGCTTGATCGAGCGGCGTGCTAAACAGGTCATCGCCATGCATTCTCACACCCGTGCCCGTGGGCGGGCAGATGCTCAGCCAATCGATCCGCAGGGCGTTGCCGCAGGTGATCCAGTTCATGGCGTCTAGCGGCAGGAAGTCCCGCAGCGCCTCGCGCTGGCCGCGATACAGCACATCGCACTGATACTCGGCTATGATCAATGCCAGCCGCGCCACCTCGGCCGAGAAATCCCTCAGTTCGATTCCGCGAAAGTTCGTCAGAGGAATATCGGTGCGCCGATCCACCTCGCCGCGCCGCTTGTTAATCTCGGCCTCGATCGCCCGCATTTCCTTATAGGCGATGACAAGGAAATTGCCGGAACCGCAGGCGGGGTCGAAGACCCTGATCCGTGCCATCCGGTTGCGCAGATTGAGCAACTTTCGCGCGTTGTCTCCGGCCTCTTGCAGCTTCTCTCGCAGATCATCGAGAAAGAGCGGGTTCAGAACCTTCAGGATGTTCGGAACGGATGTGTAGTGCATCCCCAGCGCACCGCGTTCCTCGTCATCGGCCACGGCCTGGATCATCGAGCCGAAAATGTCGGGGTTGATCTTCTTCCAGTCAAGATTACCGATGTGCAGAAGATAGGACCGCGCGATCTTGCTGAATCGTGGCACTTCCACGCTCTGCGAGAACAGCCCGCCATTGACGTAGGGAAAGTCGCTCGCCCAACGAGGTATATCCGCTCCGCCGCGGTCTTCGACCTTGGTGTTCATGGCACGGAACAGTGTGCTGATCACCTCATGGGTGTTCGTGCTATCGGGCGCGCTCATCCGCTCAACCGTCGCGGTGAACTGGCCTTCCTTGGCAAAGATGTCTGTGTCTTCGGCGAAGAAGCAGAAGATCAGCCGCGCCATGAAGTGATTCATATCATGGCGACGCTCGGCGGAGCCCCATTCGGGATTATCCCTCAGCAACTCGATATAAAGTCGATTCAGGCGGCCCGTGGCCTTGATGTCGAAGGCGCTTTCGCGGATTTGCTTGACCGTCGAGATGCCCGCGAGCGGCAGGAAGAAGCCGAAGTGATCGGGAAAGTCCTCGAACGAACAAACGATCGGGGCGATGTCAGACGAAAGGTCTTCGGCTTCCAGCGTGACGCCGTCCGTCGCCAGGATGAACTTGACGCGATTGCGGGCGTTCTTCGTGGCAGGGCTCTCGCGCAATGCGCGGATTGTGTCTGAAACCTGCCCCTCGGCGCAGACCTTGATGTGGATGTTGTTGATCTGGAGAACGCCACCGATATCGGACTTGTTCGACGCGCCGCTGCGCAGCCTTTTGATGGTAGTGGCCTTGTTGCCGAACGCTTCCAGAAACGCGAAGGGGAATTCCTCGGAGTCAAATGGTGCCTCGGCGAGTGCTGAGACGGCTTCTTCAATCTCAACGGCGTTCACGCGCCTACCCCCAATACGAATCGTTGTGCTCATAGAATGAAAAATAATCTATGCGAGACGGGCTGGTTTATGAACCCCAAGCTTTTTTTTCGAGGAGGCGCAAGAAATGAATGCCCCATTTTTAAACCGGGCCAATTCCAAGTTTCTCCGCTAACTCGTTCCACAGACCCTGCCCCAGTGAGAGATTCCAAGCCTACACCAGTTTAGTTCCGCATGAATTGTTTTGACTTTTGGAATCTCTACTGTCATGATGTCCAAGATGTTATTGGAACGATTGGATCATCATGCTGATTGGATATGCGCGTACATCCACCCTTGAACAGGAAGCCGGCTTGGATGCCCAGAAGCGAGATCTTGAAGCCCTTGGATGCGACCGGATCTTTTCCGAGCAGACGAGTTCCGTTGCGAGCCGAAAGGCCCTGGAGGAAGCCCTCGAATTCGTTCGTGCCGGTGATACCCTCATTGTAACGAAGCTCGACCGGCTTGCTCGTAACGTTTCGCATATGTGGGAAATCCTGAACCGCCTGGAAGCCAAAGGTGTTGCACTCCGCATCGTCAACATGGGCATCGATACCAGCACCCCTACCGGCAAGCTGATGCTGAACGTCCTCGGTGGTGTCGCTCAATTTGAGCGTGAGATGATGCTGGAAAGGCAGAGAGAAGGGATTGCAAGAGCCAAGGCCGAAGGAAAATACAAGGGCCGCAAGCCGACCGCCCGTGCCAAGGCACCGGAAGTGCGTGCCTTGCATGCCGAGGGTATGACTATAGGGAAAATCGCCACTCGCCTCGGAATCGGCAAGGCAAGTGTGCACCGGGCTTTGAAGGCCGGTGCATAGCGACAAGGGTTTTTGCGCTTCGTGGACGTATCATTATCACAAGGCGTCAAGATCGAAGCGGAACCATGAAAAGTTGCCCCAAAAATGAGCCTTGCGCCGTATGTTTGCCAAATCCATTATGATGTGACACGACAAAATTTCACACTAAATTGAAAGAAAGATATGGCGACCATTCGCGAACGGGTAGATGAGCGTCTGACCCAACTTGAACAAGACCTCAAGCAAGGTCTTCACCTTTCGAACCCAGAGGCAGTTGAGGAAAGAATCGCATCAATTGCAAAATTTTCGTCGATCCTCACGGACGGTGATAGGGACTTCGTAGCTGCAGCGCGCATCGCCCTGGAGGAAAAACGAGAATGGTGATGGCCGCCGATTTCGACGTCTTCGCTCCGGCGCTCGCCAGGGAGCGAAACCGCATTGATGACGATGTCAGCGATTCCCGAAAATGCAAGCAGAAAGAGAAAGCTGGCCCCGGCACAAACTGAGAAGCGGGTGCGGACATGGAGACGCGGGCGAGCACGCTGTGTCAGAGAAGCCGGGAGATGGTCGAAGATTTCAGTGTCGTCGTTATCCCACTTGGCGATCAACGTAACCGCATCGATGACGAGGTCGGCGATCTCACGATGCAACCATAAGAAGAAAAACGTGCCCTCGCACAAACCAAGCAGCGGGTCTCAAACCTGGATGCGCGGGCGAGCACGGTGCGTCAAAGAAGGCGAAAGAAGCGAATTGCCGATCACCACGAGCGGGCTCCCAGTCATGGCGATAATGCTGATCATCGGAGGCAAGCGGCCCTGATCGGCGACGACAAGACAGGCAGGTACTTGATAGCCCTTTGAGACATAAGCAACTTGAGCTTTAATAAATGACCACCCTCAACCTCTGTTTATGCGGTTGTCTTTGATGATAGTTCAAATATTACGAGAATCGTCATTGCATGCATCCATCCCGAAATCCTTCAAAATATTTCAAATTTCAAAATACCCTTCCCTTGTTGAAATCCGCGGGAAGGTGTTTATTGGAGTATATAGAAACGCCGTTCTCACGTTTGCAAACGCCGGTAATCAAATGGGATTTTCTTTGTGGTGATCTGGAATCCTTGATTTACAAGCCTTTCGTGGATTCAAAAAAGGCGTTTTCAAACTTGAAATTCGGCGTTTCTTTGTGAGGTAGTAACGGGGGACGTTTTCCATTTTCTAGAAACCCTCAAAAAATCATTTTCGGCTTTCATTATACTCCGAGTCGTCGGGAATGCCCACGCCTCCACCACGATGTCCACGAACTCCTGCCGCAACAGCTTCTGGTCCAGCAATAGGAGCCAAGCGTTATCGGATTCCCGATGGTTGGCTCGCCCTCGCGGATATGCTTCGTAGGGCACCTCAGCGATGGGTCTTCGCTGACCACGGTCTTCTAGTGGTCCACATGCCCCGTCTCCAGGGTCCGGAAGCCGCCGATCAGCGGGACATCATCCGCCTTGTCGGACGGCTCCACGGACCGAGAGGTGCCGTCACCTGCTGGTAGGAACCACAGGATGCCTAGCCGGGGTTCCGGTGCGCCGTACTTTTCCCCCACATGCAAATCCCCCTAGGAGTCAAAAAAGTCCTCATCCTCTTTCTTGAGCGTAAGCGTCTCCACCACGCGGCACCCGACCTCGTGCCGGATCATCAGCTTCGCCAACTGCTTTCCGTCTATCAGGACGATCCGCTTGCTGAGCATGTCGGCAGTCTCCTTGGCGGAGGCGGTGAAGGTCGAGGTGGTTACGAACAGCCCCTTTGCCGCCTTGAATCGGTCGAGGCTTCCGAAGAAGTCGCGGATGGCTCCGGAGCCGACGGAATTGCCGTCGGCATACCGCTTTGCCTGGACATAGATGCGGTCCAGCCCCAGCGGGTCCTGGTCGATGACGCCGTCGACGCCGCCGTCGCCTGTCTTGCCGACGAGTGCCTTGTCGAGGTCGGTCGTGGTCCCACCGTAGCCCATGGCGATCAGCAGGTTGACGACCACTTTCTCGAAGAAGGCGGGCGTGCCAGATCTTACCCGCTGGAGCAGGGTATCGGCGAGCGCGTCCTCCACCTGGCGGTGGGCTGTTGATTTCCGTTGAGAAGTGATCCGGTAGGGTTCGGAATTTCCACTGAGATTTGACCCATGTGACCCTTTCCCCAACGCGGCATGCGGTGGGGG
>HLSNC_1000807_pt1 | contig 19045 bp, 27 predicted proteins | sample HotLakmetagenome_2_FD_14041 | JGI IMG/M metagenome (IMG submission 14041)
TGGGACATCCTTCGGGCGCCCGTCAATGTCGCCTTGTCGCCGATCCTCGTGCTGACCCGCATCGCGGCCTATCTCTGTCGCCGCACGGGCCGGCGCGGCGCCGCGGACTGGCTGTCTCGTCGGCGGATCCTGTTGGGAACCTCCGTCGCGCGGCGGGTCGAGGCGCTCATCGTGACCGATCTTCTGGACCTGCCCCTCGACGAGCGGGCCGCATCCCGCGACCCAGCCGCCCTCGCGCGCGCCGTCCTGGTGGCACCGCAATTTCGCGAGATGATCCGTACGCGCGCGACCGCCGCCGAGGCTGAAGCCCTTGGCCAACGGATTGCCGGCGCGCTTGGCGAGTATGCGGGCACCCGGTCCGCCGTCGCGGAGATGACCACGACGCTCTGCGTCCTTGTCGTTGGCGCCCTGGCCTTTCAGGCGCTGACGCCGGGCATGATCTCGATGGCGCCGGGCGTTGCGGATGCCATGGCCCGCAGCAACGCGATCGCGACCTTCCCTCTGGGCCAGACGCTCGGCGCGATGTGGTACGGCGTGTTCGCGGCGGATGCCTCGCCTTGGCTGGTAGGGGCGACCGTGGCGGGGCTTGTCATGCTCGGCTCGGTCGTCGCCGCCTTCGCGGGTGTGCTTGCCGACCCGGTGCAAAGCCGTCTCGGCATCCATCGTCGCCGTCTGGGACGGCTTCTGGACACGGTGGAGGAAGAGTTTCTCGGGCGTGGCGACAGGCCCTTCGTTGCGCGCGAGCATTTCCTTGCCCGCATGCTGGATCTGTTTGACGCTGTGGCGAGTGCCGTCCGCATCTTCAGGAACTGACCGACGCTGCCAGACGCGGCCCTTGGCCGTCCGAGGCGCCTCAGTGTACCGCCCTTTCACGATATGAATGGCCGGATCGACAAGCTGCTGGTGCAGAGACGCGACATGGCGTGACGGCGAAACCGGGATGTCTCGAGCGGCGGGCATCTCCCGCGGCCTCCCTCCCGCCCCTATATCCTCGGGGATCTGCGAGGCAGTGACCCGGCCAAGCATGCGCTTCGTTCCTGTGAAGACGGAGGATCAGCAGGCGGTCCTCGTGCTGCACCGGTCGCGCGACCTGTTGATGCGGCAGCGCACGATGATCCTCAACGCCATCCGGGCACATCTGGCGGAGTTCGGCATGATCACCGCGCAGGGGCCACGGAAGGTTGTCGACCTCGCCCGACGCCTGAGCGACCCGGACGACGGGCTGGACCTGCCAGTTCTCGCTGGATCGGCGCTTCTGTCGCTGGTCGCGCAACTCGAGAGCCTGGTGGAAGAGATCGGCAAGATCGAACGCCAGCTCATGGCGTGGCACCGGCAGAGCGCTGCGAGCCAGCGGCTCGAGACGATCCCGGGCGTGGGCATCATTACCGCCACGGCGCTCGCGGCCAGTGTGCCGGATCCGTCCGTGTTCAAATCGGGCCGGCAGTTTGCGGCCTGGCTCGGGCTCGTGCCACGGCAGAACTCGTCTGGCGGCAAGGAGCGATTGGGGCGCGTGTCGAAGATGGGCAACGGCTATCTGCGCCGATTGCTTGTCGTCGGCGCTACCTCGGTGACAAGGCGCGCCGGAACGACCGATACCTGGACCGGAGCCTGGGTCAGATCCCTGCTTGAGCGCAAGCCAACGCGGCTCGTGACCGTGGCTATCGCCAACAAAACGGCGCGCACCGCGTGGGCGCTGCTCGCGAAGGGCGAGAACTACACGGCCGCACCGGCCACCTGAATGAAGGAGAGACAAGCGGCGCTCCAAGGCACCGCGACAAGATGCAAGGGCAGATGAGAGTGATGATGATCAAACGGGACCGCTGCCGGGACACCCCGAGGTGCTGTCAGGGCTTAAAAGCTCGATTGTCTGATTGGGCCCGGCATGCGGACTTCATCAGGGCCAGCGGTCAGAAGCACCGCGCGCACAGGCCGGACAAATGACCGCAACCTGCTTCGATCAAAGTCGCTCGAAAAAACCCTTGCAAAACCGGAGCCGTCCACAAATGACAGCACCGGGACGACGGGGTCGGGATCAGGGAATGGGGTCAGCCGTCGATCCGAAGCATCCGTTCCTGGGCATCCCAGTCGAGCGGCAGCTTGTTGCGGATCAGTCTCTCGAGTGTGAGCGTGGTGGGCTGGGTTCCATCGACAATGGCCTGCTGGAGACCGGGGGAGAGGCAGGTGAGCGGAATGATACGGGCAGCGTATCGTTCGGTGACCCCGGCGTCGCACGCGATCGTCTTCAGACGTGTTCCGCTGCGCAAGGTCGCTGACCAGCGATGAGCGGTGCGCAGACCTCGAGCCCCTACATGATGGTCGAGGCCTTCGCCCGGATCGACAAGGACGAGATCGACCCCATTCTCAGGATCACGACGAAAGCCGCCTGATCATGCTCCCAGGCCATAAGGTGAATTACACCACCTCGACGGTCGTGACCGGGTGAGGGCACGCCATTCGGGACGCCTGAAATCCGCGTTCCTCCGGGCCGACTGTGCAAAGGCCGGGCATCTTGATATGGTGGCTGGCGGAAGCATGGCAGCCGCACGGAAGGATTTCGGCAAGCGCGTCTTGCCTTGCCCGTATCCCCGGGGCGCCGCTCCCGATGACAGGAGACACACGTGCCAGCCAGATCGAAAGCGCAGCAGAAAGCGGCCGGGGCGGCCCTGGCCGTCAAGCGGGGCGAGGCCGACAAGTCCAGCCTGAAAGGCGCCTCCAAGGAGATGTTCGAAACCATGACCGAAGAAGAACTGGAGGAATTCGCGTCCACCCCGCGCGAAAACCTGCCCGACAAGGTCGACGAGGACGACTGACCGGGGACGACTGACCGGCGGGAACAGGGCGGCAGGAGAGATTGCCGCCAAAGCCGCAAAACGGGCCGAGCGGGAAAATTCGCTCGCCAATCGCCAGACCCATGACATAGTCCGAGCGCATGGAGACCCTGCACCGCACAACCCGGCTGCTCTACACCGGTCGCAGTCACAGAGCCGAATGGTTCCGCTACGCGCTGGTCGTCTTCGACACGGCCACGATCGTGTATTTCATCCTGAGCCTGTCATGGCCGCAGACCCCGCTGCTGACCGCCGTCGATGCCGGCATCGGCCTGCTGATCCTCGCGGATCTGGCCGCCCGCTTCTGGATATCGGAGGACCGGCGGGCCGAATGCCTGAGGCTCTACACGATCGCCGATCTTCTCGTGGTGGCATCGCTTCTGCTGGCACCGATCTTCACCGACGACCTTGCGTTCCTGCGCGTCCTGCGCGCTCTGCGCCTGATCCACTCCTATCACCTGATCCGCGATCTCAGACGCGAGAGCCGCTTCTTCCGGCTGCACGAGGATACGATCCTTGCCGCGGTCCATCTCTTCGTCTTCATCTTCGTGATGGCGTCGCTGGTCTTCGTCGTGGCGTTCGGGGACGCGGCGGGACCCGGCGCCTACATCGACGCGCTCTACTTCACGGTCTCCACGCTGACGACGACGGGGTTCGGCGACATCACCCTCACCAGCCCTGGCGGAAAACTTCTGACCGTGGTCATCATGGTGGTCGGGGTCGGCCTGTTCCTGCAACTGGCGCGCGCCATCTTCCAACCCTCCAAGGTGCGCTACAAATGCCCCGAATGCGGGCTGAACCGCCACGATCCCGACGCGATCCACTGCAAGCATTGCGGAGAGCCGCTGAAGATCGAGACCGAAGGCGTCAGCGGAACCTGATCGGTCACGCCTGACCGTGGCAGGCCCGTGTCGGTCAGCGCCTTGCTTCATCCGACAAGTGTCAGGACGAAATAGCCCCCCGCGATCATCAGCGCGAAAGACAACAGGGCGAGGAGGCCGTCACGGGCGACAAGCGCGATGGAGAACCCCGAGATGACCGAAGAGGGAACGGTGGCGCCGAAAGGCACGAATTCCAGCGGCGGCAATGTCAGGGCGAGGATCGCGCAGGTTGCCGCGATCGCGCGCGCGAAAACGCCCTCGGTCAGGAAGGTCAGGCGCGCCCGGATGACGACCGCCAGCACCCGGACGACCGGCCGGAAGAGGCTGGCGGCCCGGCACAATTGGCGGCCCCTGACCGACCGGCGCGCAAGCGCGCGCGGCAGCCAGGGCGTGGCCCGCCCGGCGGCCATCTGCACGCCGACGCCAAAGATGAACACCGCGAAGACCGTCGCCGCGCCCGGTATGTCTCCGACAGGGCTGAGCGCCAGAAGGCCGAGCGTCAGAAGGGCCGGGCCGAAGGCGTCGCGCCCGAGACACGCCTGGATATCCTCGACCGTGACGCGGTCCTGTGACGCGCCAAGCTCGTCCAGCCGGTCCAGCACATCAGCAACTTCCTGCACCCGCTCTCCTTCACTGTCGGATCATGGGCCGACACGCGCCCCGAGAAAGGCCGGCCCGGCTCACAATCCGAAATCGTCGAAGCCCGCGTCGCCCAAGTCGGCGTCAGTGTCGTCGAGGGCGTCGTCCGGGGCTTCGGCCGCCTCGGCCTCGCCCCCGAACATGCCCGCCACGGCATTCGCCAGAAGCACGCCGCCCGCGACCCCCATCGCGGTCTGTCCGGCCCCGGCGAGAAACCCGCCCGGCGCCCCTTGCGGCATCGGCTGCGGCCCCCGTGCGGGGCGTCGGGGCGCGCTGTCGCCGCCGAAAAGCCCCGACAGGAAGCCGCCCTGCGACGCAGTGCGGGCATCGGCCAGTTCGGCCTCGAGTTGCTCGATCCGCGCCTGCGCGGCATTCAGCGCGTGTTCCTGCACGATGACGATCTGCGCCATGTAGTAGGGCGCGCCGGGCTGATCCCGGATGGCCTCGGCGATGAAACGCTCGGCTTCCGCGTCGCGCGCCGGCGTCTCCCGCGCCACACGGGCGAGCCTGTCGAACAGGCCTTCGATCGCCTCACGGTCAGTCTTGTCCATGTCTGATGTCCTCCATGTTGCTTCGCCTCGGCATCGGCCGCATCATTCTTCTGACGCTTCACGTAGGGCTTCACATATGCCGGCGGGATCAACCGCACCTCGTGGCCAAGCGCCGCGATCTCCCGGGCCCAGAAGTGCGAGCTCGGGCAGGCTTCCATGCCGATCAGGCAGGGTTCCAGCTTGCCGAGAAACTCGAGCACCGATCCGCGGCGCAGCTTCTTCTGCAAGACCACGGCGCCATCCGCATCAACGCCATGAAGCTGGAAGACAGACTTGGCGAGATCGATCCCGAGTGTTGTAATCTCCATGTGGTCGGCTCCTTCCTTTGTTGGCTGTCACAGAGCACCAACATGGCACAATGCGATGCCGTCGGGGTGGAGCCGTCCACACCATCAGACAAATTCGAACCGGCCCCAGCTAGGACAGTGACGCGGCCCTTTATGCGACGCCGAGGTCGCGCCACTCGGCAAGAGAAGCAGCACGGTTGGACTTGAATAAAGGCCTCTGGAGACGCTGCGATCGATGGCCGGAGGGGACGAGGCCGCCCTGCCCGCCTCAACCGGATTCCTTCTGGGACGACCTGATTTCGCGCTGACGGAGCGGGAAGCTTGGCTCGGGCGGCGCCATATCAAGGAACACACGTGGCTTTTCGCCGTTGAATAGTGACCACCGCGGGCGCGCGGCAGTATCTGTACAAGGAGCGACATGATGCCCAAGATCAGCGACGCCAAGATCGCAGTTCTCGCAACGAACGGTTTCGAGCAGTCCGAACTCGAGGTGCCTCGAGACAAGCTCAGGGGTGCCGGAGCGACTGTTCATGTGGTGACCCCCGACGGCCAAGCCATCAAGGGATGGGACAAAACCGACTGGGGCTCCGAGGTCGAGGCCGACAAGTCAGTCGACGCTGTCGACGTCGCGGACTACGACGCGCTCGTCCTGCCGGGCGGCCAGATCAACCCCGACCTCCTGCGCGTCGACGACGCTGCCGTCGCGCTCATCCGAGACTTCGTGAGCAATGGCCGTGTCGTTGCCGCGATCTGCCATGCGCCGTGGCTTCTCATCGAGGCCGGCGTGGTCGGAGGGCGCGACATGACCTCCTACCACTCGATCCGGACCGACGTGAAAAACGCCGGCGCCAACTGGGTGGACAGCGAAGTCGTCGTTTCCAACGGGATTGTCACGAGCCGAAACCCCGGCGATCTCGACGCTTTCACGGCGAAGATCATCGAGGAGGTTGAGGAAGGTCGGCACGTACGTAACGACGCAGAGCCAGAAAACGTCCCCGTTTGACTGATCGCCTGAAAAATCCTCGGCGCTTGGCACTGTAGGCACGGCGTGGATTTTGCCGAGGTGGAATCCAGTTAACTTCCCGCTGGAGACCGAAGTCCAACGTGCCGGTCTCGTCGCGCAGATAGGTGTCGGGGTTTACCCCACGGGAACCATTTCCGGGGTCTCACGTTCTGCCGATGTCAGCCTCAAGCACGGAGTACGGCCGCAATGGCACAGACAGTCGAGACGGGCGAAATTCATTTCTTCTACCGGTCGAAGATCGACACGGACGAACCTTCGGACGCGGACGATCTGCAGCGCATGTATCTTGCGCTGGTGCCCGACGACCGTAAACACGCCCGCTTGTTCATCGTCGGCCGCAAGCAGATGCCGGAGATCCGCCCCGGTGAGTCCCACCCGTCGGAACGGCATTGGCTGCTGCTGTCCGAGATCGGCACGCCTGCGGAGATCGGCACGGCGCTTCGCCCCGTGCGCTATGAGACGAAGACAAAGGGGGAAAGACAGACGCCGCAAGCCATCCCTGTCGGATCGGGCCGCTACGTCATCGCGCCGCGCGATGACGCCACGCAGCTTGCCTATCGCCTTACCGCCCCGGATCGCCCGGGCAAGGCGCAGTCGGCGCTGAACATCCGCAACGAGGCGCGCTACGTGATCGCCATCCGGAACCCGTCGGTCAAGGTGCCGGGGTTTCCCGACGCCCGGCCGGACTATCCGAAGGATCTCGCGGGTAAGTTCGCGGACGAACGCTGGATCGACGTCTCGGACCCCAGGCTTCTGGACTACGAGAACGCGCAGCTCGTCCTGATCGGCGCCGACGAAACGGCAGACCCGCTCGAGATCGGGTCGGACGGCACGGCGGACCCGTTCGCCACCTTCGGCCTCGATCCCGCAGACTGGCCCGACGACCCGCTCAAGGGCGGGTCCTTCGCCGCGGCGACGGGCGAAGCCGAGCCCGTGGAGTCCGAGGGCGACCGCAGCAAGGGCGGTCGGCGCGGCGGCCCGGCCGCGGCAGGCACCGATTCCGCAGCAGGTGTGGCATCCGCGCTGAAGGGGATGTCCTTCCCGTCCGACCGCGCCGGGCTGGTCCGGCAGGCCCACGACAATGATGCACCCGACGAGGTGATCGACCTGATCGAAAGCATGCCGGACCGCCGGTTCGACACGATGGCCGACGTGAGCAAGGCGGTGGGGGAGGTGCGCTGATGGCCCGGCATCGTTGCGAGATCTGCGGCGCGGAGTTCGACACCCTCTCGGACTACCGCCGCCACATGCAGACCTCCCACCCCGAACGCGCGCCCTCGGCCGCCGACCTGGAACACGCCCTGTCCGGCATCGCCTACCCCGCTCCCCGAGACGCGCTGGCCCGGCATGCGCGAGACAGCGGCGCGGACGAGATCGCGGACATTCTCAAGGAATTGCCGGACCGGGACTATCGCGACGCCGCCGATGTCGCGCGGGCCTTCGGCGGGCTCCGCGCGCACGAGGAAAAACCGACCGACCAGCCCAGCCTGCGCGGCGGCGAGGCGGCGATGCAGCCCGGGTCGCTGTCGGCGGCGCGTATCGCGAGCCTCTTTTCCGGGATGGAATTTCCCGCCTCGGCCGAGGATCTGGCGGCGCATGCGCGCGCGCAAGCCAGCGATCGCGAAATGGATCTCGTCACCCGCTTCCCGGATCGTCGCTACAGCGACATGGCGGATGTCGAAAAGGCCTTTGGCGAGGTGACGGGGGCAGACCGGTCCTGAGTGACCGTCCCGGCGAAGCACTCACGCGCGCCCTGAACATGGAGGACATGGCAAATGGCGGACTTCTTTTTCTGGTTTTTCATCCTGTTGTTCGTCGTCACGATCCTTGCATGGCCGACCTGGCCCTACACCCAAGAACGCTGGCCCTACCGCCGCGGCGGCGGATATCGCTACGCCGCCAGCGCAACGGCGGCCGCGCTCGCGGTGCTGATCCTGGTCCTCTTCTGGTTGGGTCTTCTCGCGATCGCCTGGCCGTGGGCGCCGACGGTGGCGCCGGTCGTCGTGGACTGAAACACCAAAACGCCCGCCGCGCGGGCCTCGTCTCTGCACAGTGCACAAAGGAGGATAACGATGAACGTCCAGACTCTCAAAGACCTCTACATGGCCGAGCTGCAGGAAGCGCGCTCGGTCGAGGCACAACTGTCCGAGGCCCTGCCGAAGATGATTGCGGCGGCGAGCGCAGGAGAGTTGAAGCAGGCGCTCGAGGACCATCTCGGCGAGACACGCTCGCAGCTCGAGAGGATGGAGGAAATCCTCCATCGCCACGGCGCCGACGCGCGCGCGCACAGCGACCAGTCGATGCAGACGATCATCGCCGAGGCCGACAAGTGGGCCGGCATGGTCGACGATCCGGCCTGCCGCGACGCCGGCCTGATCGCCTCGGCACAGCGTATCGAGCACTACGAGATCGCGGTTTACGGAACACTCGCCACCTGGGCCAGGCAGCTTGACCTGGAGGAGGACGCCGCAACGCTTCACGCGATCCTCGCGCAGGAGAAGTCAGCCGACGACACACTGACCGGGCTGGCGAAGGGTGACGTCAACCCCGATGCGGCCGCGTAGAGCCGAACAAGACATGAAGCGCGATCGTTCGCAAACCGGCGTGACGGCCGTGGTCCGTCGTTATCTTCCGGAACTGGTCTATGGCGCCAACGATGGGATCGTCACCACGTTCGCCATCGTTTCGGGCATCGTCGGCGCCTCCCTTTCGAGCAGCGCCATTCTGATCCTGGGCTTTGCCAGCCTTTTCGCCGACGGAATCTCGATGGCGGCAAGCAACGTGCTGTCCGAGAGATCCAAATCCGATGATCGCCCGTCCTTGCGCGAAGCGTCACGCCACGGCGCGGCGACCTTCTGCGGTTTCATCGCAGCGGGGTTCGTTCCGCTTCTGGCCTACCTGCTTCCGCATTTCGAGATACCCCGTTTCGTGCTCTCCGCCGGTCTGGCCGGGGCAATGTTGTTCTTCGTCGGCGCGTCGCGTGCCTTTTTCACTGACCGCACATTTCTTCGCGCCGGCTTCGAAATGCTGTTGATCGGGGCGGGCGCGGGGGCCGTCGCGTTCGGTGTAGGCCACCTGGGGGCACAGATCACCGGAAGCGGGGGCCAGTCCCCATGAGCCTCGCGGCCGAAAACAGCGCCTTCCCGAAATGCTCCAAGCCGTCAGCCTCGGCCGGAACGCGCGCGTCCCCCGTCAAGGACCGAAACCGCCTGCGCAACCGGCACGTCAAGGACGGGATCGGCAAGGCCGAGTTCATCGCCATCCGCAACGCCCGCGACGCGACCCTGCCGTTGCCCGGGCGCATGCTGGCGGCACTTCAGGTGAACATCCGCGGCAGACGCCTGCCCGAGGCCGAGGCCGACGGGCATAGCTATCTGCGGATTCCGGTCGGGAAGTTCGATGCATGATGAGCCATCCGCTCAAGTCGGCCTTGAGCGCGATCACCGGCGCGGGCGCTGTCAGACAGATTCGAACCGGTCTCGCCAAGGACAGTGAGGTTGCGGCTTATGCGACGCCAAGACCCCGCCGCTCTGCAAGAGCGACGGCGCGGTTCTGCTTGAAAATGGCTCGGCTGGAGAGGCTGCGGTCGGCGTTGAAGTGGTTCGAGACGGAGGCGTGGACGGAGGCGAACTTCTGCAGACTTCCCATGCGTCGGAACCGCAGCATCGCCGGCTCCCGTCGTCGGAACGGAAGGTGTGGATTCTCGGCCCGGTTGTTGACCCAGCCACCCGTCTCCTGCCTGTCAGCCACGCCGAGGTCCTTAATGGCCGTGTCGTAGGACCGCAGCTTGTCCGTGACCAGGCTTTCCGCCCGGCCGTGCTTTTTCATCGCTTTCCTGAGGAATTCCAACACGGCCTTCTTGTCCCGCTTCCTGGTGACGAAGCTTTCGAGCACCTCCCCCTCATGATCCACCGCCCGCCACAGGTAGTGCCTCTCGCCGTTGATCTTCACGAAGACCTCGTCGAGGTGCCACCGCCAGTGGCTGGATTTCATGCCCTCGATCTGACGCTTGCGGACCTCGGCGGCGACCATCGGGCCGAACCTGTTCCACCAGAACCGGACGGTTTCGTGGCTAATGTCGACGCCGCGCTCGTACAGCAGGTCCTCGACGTTCCGCAGGGAAAGCGGGAACCGGACGTACATCATCACCGTGAGGCGGATGATCTCGCGGCTGCTGTGAAAATACTTGAAGGGGTCGCGTTTTGTCATGTTCCGACGCTACGAGGCCGCCCTGCCCGCCTCAAACGGATTCCTTCTCACACGACCTCCGCCGGACAGAAGAAGAAAGCGCGCCGCAGAAGCGGCGCGCGATCTCCGATGTTCCATCACCGGCAATGTTCCGTCACCGGTTTTCGGCAGGGGCACTGACATGATGGCGGAAAGCTTTTCAGCGTCCTGCGGTGAACTCGTCCACCTGGCGCTTGGCCTCGGCTTTTCCGATGCCGTAACGCTCCTGGATCTTGCCGACTAGCTGATCGTAATTCCCTTCGGCTTGCTGTATCTCGTCATCGGTCAGCTTGCCCCAGTTTTCCTTTATGGCGCCGGTCATCTGCTTCCAATTGCCCTTGATCTGGTCCCAATTCATTTTTCACTCCGTTTCCTGAACTTCCATGTTCTGAACGCGCCGCGACCCATATTGTTCCGCCACCATCAGTCGTCGACTTTGGGCGTGCACTTGCTGCTTCCAGCGCCCTTTCGGAACTATCGCTTGCCGTGCGCGCCCCCACAGCTGTCTTCAGCGCTGTCTCGTGTCGGCTTCTGTGCGGGGGAGTGTGGTCACGATAGAGATGCGCGGCGTGAAACTGTCCATTAAGCGTGCATGGAAGAGGCTTGTTGCGGTTTCGAGGTCTGGCAGCAGCGTCCACGCGGAGATCTTCGGTCCGGATCTCAGGTAACTCGCGCCACGTCGACCTGCACCTCCATTCCGAGAAAGCTCGCATCGCCGCGTTCGAACGTTCCGCTGAGCGGAAGCGCCTGCGCCGGGTTGCGGGTGGTGGCGATGCGGATGAGGTTACGTCCGGCGATGATCCGGTTGGTCGGATCGAACTCCACCCATCCGGCGCCGCGCACGAACACGTCCGCCCAGGCATGGGTCGCCCCGCCGCCGCGCACCGCCGCGCCGTCGGCCTGCCGGACGCCGTCATCATCGGCGGAGGGGTCGTAGACGTACCCCGTCACGAACCGTGCCGCGAAGCCGAGATGGCGGGCGGCCTCCATGAACAGCACGGCGAAGTCGCGGCAGGTGCCGCTGCCTAGACGGATCGTCTCGGCGGGGGACTGCACGCCCGCGGTCTCCCGCCGACTGTAGGCGAAGCCGGCATGGATCGCCTGCACCAGCGCGTCCAGAAGCGCGATGGTCTCCCCGGGAACGGTCGGGATGCCCGCCGCCAGCCATGCCCCCAGCGCGTCCCTGTCGTCGGGGAAGAGCAGTGCCGTCAACGGGGCGAGGTCGATGCTTTCTTCACGGTCGTACGCGAAAGGATATGGCCCGGTGTGCCGGGTCAGCCGGCCGATCGGGTCGTCATGGCCGTAGCGCCGGACGGTCAGATCGCTCCGGACGGTGAGACGCTGCGCCGCATGATGGAACGACAGCACCGCGATCGAGTTACCGAAAGCGTCGAACTCCCACCGAACGTCCGCCGGCGGCGATACGGTCAGGCTCGAGTCGAGCAGGCGCATGTCATGGCCGTCCCGTGGCCGCATCATCAGCCTGTGGGCGCCGAACGCCACGGGCCGGTCGTAGGAGTAGGTGGTATGATGACGAACCCGGAATGTGCTCATCGGGCGACTGCGGTCTTCAAGGAACGTCTCCGATCTGCCCGGACGATGCCGGGCGGGGTCTTTGTAAAGTACAACGATACATCCAGATAAGGGATCCTCCGCCATGTTCATTCGGTTCGGCTTCGAGCTTGCCATCGACACGCAGGTCAGGTTGCCGCTGATCCTCGCGCTGTCGCCGCACTCGTCTTTCGGCGGACGCGTCCTCGGCACGGACCGGATCAGGAGCGAGCCGGACCTGCCCATCGAGGAGTTTCTCGACGGATTCGGCAACCGGCGCGCGAGACTGGTGGCGCCGACCGGGCGATTGCGGCTCTGGTCCGACAACGTGGTCGAGGATGACGGACAGCCCGACCTGTACGACTGGAACGCCCGCCAGCACGAGATCGAGGATCTTCCACCCGAGACGCTGCTGTTTCTCACCGCCAGCCGATACTGCGAATCCGACGTCCTGTCCCAGCAGGCCTGGGATCTCTTCGGAACCACACCGCCGGGCTGGGCGCGGGTGCAGGCGATCAGCAACTTCGTCCACAACCACATCACCTTTGGTTACCGGTTCGGCCGGCCGACCAAGACTGCTGCGGATGCCCTGCGGGAGGGCACCGGCGTCTGCCGCGATTTTGCCCATCTCTCGATCGCGCTGTGCCGGGCGATGAACATTCCGGCGCGTTACGCCAGCGGCTATCTGGGCGACATCGGCGTGCCGCCGTCGGGCCCGGGAGATTTCTGCGCCTGGTTCGAGGCTTATCTCGAGGGGCGCTGGTTCACCTTCGACGCGCGCTACAACACGCCGCGGATCGGCCGCGTGCTGATGGTCAGGGGACGCGATGCGGCAGACGGGGCGATGGTGACATCCTTCGGGTCCTACGCGCTGGAAAGCCTGCGGGTGTGGACGGACGAGATCCCCGGGCCGGTCACGGATACCGGGGCGCTTGGCCAGCTCCAGACGCTGCCAGAGGCGCCCGCCCTGACGCTGGCGATGGCAGGCACCGCGTGATGGCAGGGATGCGGGCGCGGGTTGTTCCCGACAGGCGGGGCCGACGGTATCGCAATTGGCGCGCATGGGGGCGGTCAGGGCCGCCGCACCGAATTGCCGCCGGCAAGAATACCGTTGATGAGCCGCGCCACGTCGGCGTGCAGCCCGTCGTCTTCGCCTGCGGGGGCGTTTTCATGTGCTGCGGCCGCATCCAGAAGAATGCCGACGATCTCGCTTTCGGGCAGGATTCTATGGTCGTTCAATGCGAGAAGCAGCGATTCGCAGATGGCCAAGGCGGCGGTTCCTGCAGTGTCGTTGGGGACGGTCATGTTGGGCTTCGCCTTCAGCTCGGAGTGGAACAATCCGGCTTGGTCCGGCTTGGACTGCCCGGAAAGAAACACATCATAGCCGAGTCTGGCGGCACTGGACTGATGCAGAGCAGCGTCAATCGTCGAAACTCCGGCTATCCGCTTTCGGATACGCCTCACCCGTGAGCCCCGATGGTCATGCATGAAAGCCCGCTCACCCGAAAGCTCTCGGCCTTTGTCTGGCTTTCGGACGTCGATCTTGCGACACTTGCCCGCTTCTACCGCAGACGCCGGACCTTTGCGCCGGGGCACGCGCTGACCCATGAGGGGCAGACGAACGCCTCGGCCTTCGTGCTGGCCGAAGGGTGGGCCTGTTCCTACAAGATCACCCCGGACGGTGAGCGGCAGATCGTCGATTTCCAGGTCCCCGGCGATTTCCTCGGCCTGCGCAGCATCCTGTTCCGCACCTCCGACCACAGCATCGAGGCACTGACCCGCATCGAGGCGACGGAGGTTCTCGCCTCGGATATCTTCGATGCCTTCGGCGAGGCGCCGCGGCTTGCCACCGCCGTCCTCTGGGCGGCGTCGCGGGACGAGGCGATGGTGGTGGAGCATCTCGTCAACCTCGGACGGCGCACGGCGGAGGAACGCACGGCGCATCTCCTGCTCGAACTGGGTACGCGCCTGAACCTCGTGGGCCTGGCGGACCAGGGCGGCTTCGACTGTCCACTCACGCAGTATCACCTCGCCGACGCGCTGGGCCTCAGTGCCGTGCACGTCAACCGCGTCCTGCGGCACCTGCGCGAGGAGAAACTGGTCACATTCCAGAAGGGCCGCGTCGTTTTCGACGACTTGGACGGGCTTAAGGTCCTGGCGGGCTTCGATAGGTCCTATCTCGATCAGGAAGGTCCGCTGCTCCGCTGACGCTCAGAAAGTCGAGAAATATCCGCCGGGCTAACCTGGATCAGCGCGAATCGAGCGCCCAGCCAGCATCTTCTTCACTTCACCTCGGAACAGGCAGCGCGTCAGACGCATTGCCAGAAACGACACACCGTCTTCCGGGGGCATGGTGGCGTATTCGCTGCCAGAATCACCCAAAGGAGAAGCCATGTATCGCCGAGTCACGATGTCTTCCCGCCCCGCCGAAACCGCCCGAAGCGGCAACCTTAACAAGGTGCCATCCGGGCTTGCGAAACCGGATGCCGATCTTCGAGACGAGATCGAGCATCACCTTGCCGCGATGCGGGCCTTCGCCCTCATTCTTGCCCGCAAGCGTGCGATTGCCGATGACATCGTGGCGCGCACCGTTGTCGCCGCATGGGCGAATATCGCTGCGTTCGAGCCCGGGTCGAACATGCGCGCATGGCTGTTCCGCATGGTCAGGAACGCCTACTACACGGAACGAGATCCGCGCGAACGCGCTACCAGCGACGATTCCGGCGCCTTCTACGGCCGCCTCAAGCTGCGGTCCGGCGCGGATGGCTCTGTGGCCGATAACCGCTTCCGACGGGCGTTCAACGCTCTTGCGGACGAGCAGCGCGAAGCGTTGGTCCTGCTCGAGGGTGAAGGGTTCTCGATCCGGGAGGCTGCGGCCGTGTGCGGCTGCACGCCCGCGACGATCACCAGCCGCGGGAAGCTCGGGCGCCGCAAGCTGGCCGTGCTCGTCTCGCTGGAGACGGGAGACGCCAGATCGGTGGGAGATCCCGTGACGCTCGAGGCGATCTGTCGCCATGCGCTGGCCGGACCGCTCGGCGCGCGGAACCGGAAACATATGGGGCTTGCAAACCGGATGCGGTCCGCAGGCAGCTTGCACAAGACGCGCCGACCGCCCGGCCCCGTCACGCCCGGCCCCGCCACTCCCGGTTAGGCCTTCATCGCGCAACGTTCCGCCCGTTTAGGAAGAGACTCCATGCCACCGAAACAGGAGCACTCCCGCCCGACTGTCTGGGAGGTCAAGGCGGCGGGCACCCATGCCGCGGCAAAACTCATCATCGATGCCGAGGCCGCGGCACGAGAGGCGAAGGCGAGCCGCCTGCGCATGGCAGGGCTCGACAGGGCGGTCTTCGGGCCAAAAGCCGATGCGTCACCGAAGCGGCCGAAGCAGGCGATCCTGAGGCAGGTGTTTCCCTGACGCGGACCCCGGACGTCCGGCCGCCCCTCGCGGGGCTGGGCTCGATCTGAGCATCTATTCCAGAAAAGCCGCGCGCACCGCCCGACGGAGACCTTGCGTTTGGCGATCACTTTCCATACTTACCATCCAAGTGGATGGAGAAAAGTTTTGCCGCGCCAGATCAAGCCGACCGAAACCGAGAAAGTCACGATCAACCTCGGATATGTCGATCTCGGCCGCATCGACCTGTTGGTGGAGGAAGGATTCTACACCAGCCGCACCGACTTCATCCGGGCCGCGATCCGGGCGCAGCTTGGCGCCCATGCCGCCGAGGTCGGGCGTCTGATCGAGCGCCGCACGCTCGAACTGGGCCTGCGCGAGGTGTCCCGCGCCGATCTCGAGGCTGCGCGGGACGCGGGCGAGGTCCTGCATATCAGGGTCGTCGGCCTCGCGCGGCTGGCCCCCGACATCACGCCGGAGCTCGCATTGGCGACCATCGGTTCGATCAACGTTCTCGGCGCGCTACAGGCGCCACCCGACCTCCGCGTCGCGCTGGCGCACCGCATCACGTAACGGCTTTGGCCGGCACCGAAAGGCAGACAGATGGATGACGATTTCGCCACGGCGATGCGCCGATCGCTGGAACAGACGCGCGCGGGCAAACCCTTGGAAGCGACGCGCACGATCAAGGCCGCGCTGTCGGGGACGGGCGGAGCATCTGCGCGGGATGCGCCCGAGCCCGAGGCGCCGCCGCGCTTGCGCTCTCGCTCCCCCCGCAAGCGTCTGTCTCAGGTGATTTCGGAGCTGTCCCGCAGGCCCCCGGGGCTCGACGCAGCCACCGAACGGAAGGTGCACGCGCCGTCCGTACCGGATGGCGCAGTCTTCGAGCGCAGGCACCATGCCGGACCGCATGGCGCGCGGGACTACCACCTCTATCGTCCCTCCGACCTTGATGCGCCCGTGCGTGGCGTGATCCTCATGCTGCATGGGTGCACCCAGACGCCCGAGGACTTCGCGACCGGCACGCGCATGAACGACCATGCTGAGCGTCACGGCCTGATCGTCGCTTATCCCGAGCAGGCGCCGGCCCATAACGCCACGCGCTGCTGGAACTGGTTCCGCCCCGGAGACCGAACGCGTTCGGGCGGCGAGGCCGCGCTTCTCGCGGATCTTGCCGCCACGGTGGCGGCCGATCATGGTGTGCTGCACGGCCGCGTCTTCGCGGCCGGCCTGTCGGCGGGCGGCGCGATGGCCGCGATCCTTGCTCAGACCCACCCCGAAATCTTCGCGGCCGCGGGCGTCCATTCAGGACTCGCGCCCGGATTGGCCAGCGACGTGGTCTCGGCCTTCGGCGCGATGCGGGGCGACCCGGTGCCCGACGCCCAACCCCTGAACGCGCCCGCGATCATCTTCCACGGGTCAGCCGACAGCACGGTCGCGCCGGTGAATGCCGGCCGCCTCGCCGGGCCGCTCGCCAGCGCCGTGCCCCTGACGGGAGAGGCCGCCGGCCGCCGCTACGACGTCCTGAGGGCGCTGAACGCTGGCGGCCATCCGGTGGAGGTCTGGAGGATCGAGGGCGCGGGCCACGCCTGGTCGGGGGGCGATGCCGGGGGCAGCTATGCCGACACCGAAGGACCGGACGCATCGGCCGAAATGGTGCGCTTTTTCCTCGAACAGGCATGAAGGGCATCGTTTGATCATGGGCAAACGAGACCGGGCAGCCTGTCCCGCCCTGCGTCAGCGTCCAGTGGCACGTTCTGTCAACGCCTTCGCCGTGCCAGAAAGAAGGCGCCGAGGAAGGCCGCGACCGGCAGGATCGGCCCGGCCGAGCGGACCAGCGACTTGGCCAGCGCGATGTCCGCTGTGACGCGCTCGGTCGCGCGCGCCATCCGTTCCGCCCGACGCCGGGCCCGGGCGCGGTCCGACAGGTAGACGGCCAGCGCCAACCCGGCGAAAACCGCGCCGAGAAGGCTGGCCGCCAACGGAAAACCGATCACGCGCGACAACGCCACGAGGTTCGCCGCCAAGAACAGCGCCGCCGACACGACGGCGAGCGCCGCCGTGACAAGCGTGGCCATCGCCCGGTCGCCGGCATCCTCGACGGCGGTCCGCGCGGCGTCGCGCAGCGGGTCCAACAGCGGCAGGCCCATGCGCGCTCAGCCCTTCCGAGAGATCATACCCAGAAGGAGCCCCACACCCAGGGCGATGCCGACGGCGGTCAAAGGATGCTCGTGCACGGCGTTCGTGGCAGTGTCGCGCGCTTCGCGGCCTGTCTGGCCAATCCTGCGCCCGGCCTTGTCCACACCGTCCGACAGGTCGTCGGACAGGGTCGACACCAGCTTCGCCACATCCGCCCTGAGCGCCTCGATCTGGCGGGTCAGGTCGTCGTCGGAATCGTTACGCGCCTTGGTCGTCGCGGCATTCATGGAGAACTCCTTAGTTTGGTCAGATGCGCCAGAGCGTGCTGGGCTTACATGCCTGTGGCACGTCGGAGCGCGGGTATGGGCATGGCCTGGTTTTGGCGGGTCTTTCGACAGGGGCGGCGCACGCGGTCAACGCAAGCCGAAAAACCCCAGGATCACTAGGACGATCACCACCAGGCCGACGATATAGATGATCTGGTTCATGCATTCCATCCCTTTGCGAAGTGGCGTGACAACGCCGTCTGAAAGTCGCATCATGCGTGTCCGGAGCGGCGATGCCTTAACATGGATCAGATCCGCCGGATCTTGTCGGGTCAGGATCCGGCGGATAAGGCCCGGCTTCAGTTAGCTTGCAAAAGCGGTGTAATCCGCCGCACCGCGACGCGGCGGTTTGCGCGTTCGGGTCCTTGCGTCGCGATCCTCGGGTCGCTTTCGCCATAGCCCTGGACTACAATGTTCTCGGGTGGAACGTCGAAATACTCGGTGAAGGCCAGCGCCACGGATTCCGCGCGGCAGTCCGACAGCAAGAGGTTGTCGTCCGCTGCCCCGACCGCGTCGGTGCAGCCCTCGATCAGGAAAATTTCGGTCGGATCGTTGCCGAGCTTCACCCCGCGGGCCTTTGCCGCCGCCGGAGCCTCCTTCGTTCGCCGCGAGATCGCTTCCCGCTCCTGCTGCGCGATCAGCGCCATGATCCCCACCGTCAGGTCATTCGCCTCCGGCATGTCGCAGGCCACGAAGCTGACCCCGGCATCCCTGAGCGTCAGGAGGAAGGCTGCGTTGCGGCTCAGTCTGTCGAGTTTGGCAATTACCAGCGTCGCGCCCGTGACCCGTGCAAGCTGCAGCGCCTTCTCAAGCTCGGGCCGGTCGTTCTAGGGCCGTTCGCTGATCGTTCGATCCGCGTTCCAGCGGCTTGGCGAACGGAACTGCGTACCCCGCCCAGTGCGCCCCGACTCTAACCCTAATGATTTCAGTAGCATGGCGCTCTTAGCCAAACCGCGCGCGGTTAATAGGTCCGGAGAATATTGGCCCTGAGAGACTGCTTCCGAGGCTCTTGGCACCGGGGCCGGTTAACTGCCCGTCCCGCATAACCCTCGAAAACAACGGAAAAATTCGGCCGCAGCCGGATCGGGAGAACGCTTTCGCGGGGGCAAGTGGCGGAGGAGGTGGGATTCGAACCCACGGTACGCTTTCACGCACGCCGGTTTTCAAGACCGGTGCATTCGACCACTCTGCCACTCCT
>HLSNC_1000809_pt1 | contig 19040 bp, 13 predicted proteins | sample HotLakmetagenome_2_FD_14041 | JGI IMG/M metagenome (IMG submission 14041)
TCTCGGCATCGAAAATCTCGTTGACGAAGGCGGAATCGTCCGCAGGCAGAAATCCGAAAGGTGTCATCACCGCATGAACCTGCGCCTGGGGGTCGCGCGTGAGCAGATGCATCACCGTTTCGGCGGCGCTCTGCCCGGCGCCGATGACGGCATAGCGTGCGCCCTCGGGGGGGGTGAGGCCTTCAAGGCGGTGCAGCAGATCGCCGGAATGCCAGATCCGGCGATCCGCGACGATTCCCTCCGGCATGCGCGGTTTCAGACCCAGAGCGAGGGAAATGTTGCGTGCATGAATCTGCCTGACATAGCTGCCGCTGCGGACCTTCACGCTGAGCGTTCCTCCCGGTCCCGCACGATCGGAGATCGGCGCCAGATCGATTCCAAGCACCTCGGTATCGTAGTCCACATGCTCGGCGACATGCCCGGCGCACCAGGCGAGATAATCGTGGAATTCGCGCCGGGTCGGATTGAACTCCCGCAGGTTCAGGAAGGCGCTGAGCCTGCCACGCTCCTTCAGATAGCAGAGGAAACTGTATGGGCTGGTCGGATCGCGCTGGGTGACAAGGTCCTTGAGGAAGGAGACCTGCATGGTCGCGTCTTCCAGAAGCATGCCCTCATGCCAGCCGAACCGGGGCTTTCGCTCCAGAAACCGAAACCGCATCATGTGCGGATCAAGCGCCAGTGCGAGCGCGAGATTGGCGGGGCCAAGACCGATGCCGAGAAGATCATGGATTTCTGTTGTCCGTGGCACGCGACCGCTCCTCGCTTCGCAGGTGAACCAACTGAGACGTTGCCCTTTAATGGTTGCAAAATAGTTTAATGCCCGTAACAAGTGTATTATCTGTCAAGTCCGGTTTGCTCCTGTTGCGCTTGCAGCCGCGCCACATCCGGGCGATCATGCGCCTTCTTCAGTCCTTCTTAACCAGCCGTTCACCACAATCGCGTCATGGCTGTCCGTCAGAGGCTTCCGTCGGGGAGCCGGTCCGTTCGGCGTGATTTCGGGGATGAAGCATGGTCTCGCGTGCGCAGCGCTCGCTCGTCGGCGATTGGTGGTGGACGATCGATCGGTCATTGCTGGCCGCCCTGTTCGGGCTGATGGTGATCGGTCTCGTCATGCTGATGGGTGGCGGGCCCCCGGTCGCCTCGCGGATCGGGCTCTCGACCTTCCATTTCGTCGAGCGGCAGGCGCTGTTCCTGTTGCCGGCGCTGATGCTGCTGGTGACGATCTCCTTCCTCGATGCAAGGCTGATCCGCCGGCTTGCGCTGGCCACCTATGTCATCGGCATGGTGCTGGTCGTGGCCGCGATCCAGTACGGGCCCGAGATCAAGGGCGCGCATCGCTGGATATCGCTGATGGGCGTGAGCGTCCAACCCTCGGAATTCGTCAAGCCGGCCTTCGTGATCCTCACCGCCTGGGCCTTTTCCGAAGCGGCACGGCGGCCGGATCTGCCGGCGGTCTGGATTGCCTTCGCGCTGCTGCCTCTGACGATCACGCCCCTGATCCTGCAGCCGGATTTCGGCCAGACCATGCTGATCACCGCCATCTGGGCCGGGATGTTCTTCATCGCCGGTCTGCACTGGTTCTGGGTGATGGGGCTCGGCGGGGTCGGCGTGATCGGCATCATCAGCGCCTATAATCTGCTGCCGCATGTGCGCGAACGCATCACCCGCTTTCTCGACAGTGAATCCGGCGATACCTTTCAGGTCGACATGGCGCTCGAATCCTTCGCACGCGGCGGCTGGCTCGGGCAAGGGCCGGGCGAGGGTACGGTCAAGCGTGTGCTGCCCGATGCCCATACCGATTTCATCTTCGCGGTGACGGCGGAGGAATTCGGCATCGCGATCTGCCTCGTCATCGTGATGATCTATGCCTTCATCGTGCTGCGGGGCCTGTTGCTGGCAGGCCGCAACGAGGATGCCTTTTCGCGGCTCGCAGTGTCCGGGCTGTTGCTGTTGTTCGGGTTGCAGGCCAGCATCAACATGATGGTCAATGTCAATCTCCTTCCCGCCAAGGGCATGACCCTGCCCTTCATCTCCTATGGCGGCTCGTCGCTGTTCTCGCTCGCGCTCGCCGCCGGCTTCCTGATCGCCCTGACACGCAAGCGCCCGCGTTCGCGGCTGCATCCGCGCGCCTATGTGCCGCGCCCCGCCGGAGCCTGACCATGCGTGCCGACAAGCCCCTCGTGATGATCTCCGCCGGCGGCACGGGCGGGCATCTCTTCCCCGCCGAGGCACTGGCCGGCATCCTGCGCGCACGCGGCTGCGGCATCGTGCTGGTGACCGACAACCGCATCGGGGAACTGGCCGAGCGCTTCCCCGCCAACGAAGTCGTCGCCATCCCCGCCGCGACGCCCTCCGGACGCTCGCCCGTGGCGGCGCTCAAGGCGCTGGTGACGCTCGCACGCGGGTTCTTCCGGGCGCGCCGGCTGATCGCGCGGGCGCGACCGGATGTCGTGGTCGGGTTCGGCGGCTATCCCACCGTCCCGCCCCTGCTCGCGGGCAGTCTTGCAGGCTGCAGGACGGTTCTGCATGAGCAGAACGGTGTGATCGGGCGCGCCAACCGCTTTCTCGCCGGGCGCGTGACGCATCTGGCGTCGAGCGTGCCGGAGCTGCGCGGCATATCCGACGCGATGAAGGCGAAAATCGTGATGACGGGCAATCCGGTACGTGCGAACGTACTGGAAGCAGCACAGATCCCCTATCCCGCCGCGACGGACGACGCGCCGCTGAACCTGCTCGCTTTCGGCGGCAGCCAGGGCGCGCGGATCATGTCGGATATCGTGCCACAGGCCATCGCGCTGCTCACGCCGGAGTTGCGCGCGCGCATCCGCATCACGCAGCAGGCGCGGCCCGAAGATCTGGAACGCGTGCGCGATGTCTATGCGCAAAACGGCGTCAGCGCCGAGATCGCGCCCTTCTTCCGGGATCTGCCCGGGCGTATCGCGCGGTCGCATCTCGTCATATCGCGCTCTGGCGCCTCGACCGTTTCGGAGCTCGCCGTGATCGGGCGACCGGCCATCCTTGTGCCCCTGCCCGGCGCCCTTGATCAGGACCAGGCAGCCAATGCCGCGCTGCTTTCCGATACCGGCGCTGCCCTGATGCTTCCACAAACGGAATTTACGCCACAGCGTCTGGCGCAGGAGCTCACCTCGCGTCTGGCCGATCCGGAAGGCTTGACGAAAGCGGCGCAGGCGGCCAAGAGCGCAGGCATACCGGATGCGGCGGAGCGCCTCGCCGATCTGGTCATGCATCTTGCCAGCAAGCAGGGCTGAGCGCCCGAACGAGAGAAGCATCATGAAACTGCCCCCGAAACTCGGCCCCATCCATTTCATCGGTATCGGGGGGATCGGCATGTCGGGCATCGCCGAGGTGATGCACAATCTCGGCTATACGGTGCAGGGCTCGGATGCCTCGGTCGGCAATGCCAATGTGGCGCGGCTCGCGAAGAAAGGCATTGCCACCTTCACCGGCCATGCGGCCGAAAACGTTCAGGACGCGGAAGTCGTCGTCGTCTCCACCGCGATCCGGCGCGACAATCCCGAACTCGCCGCCGCGCGTGAATTGCGCCTGCCCGTGGTGCGCCGCGCCGAGATGCTCGCGGAACTGATGCGGCTCAAGACCGCGATCGCCATCGCCGGCACCCACGGCAAGACCACCACCACCTCCATCGTCGCCACCCTGCTGGAAGGCGGGAATTTCGATCCGACGGTGATCAATGGCGGCATCATCAACGCCTATGGCACCAATGCCCGCATGGGCAAGGGAGACTGGATGGTGGTCGAGGCCGATGAATCCGACGGCACCTTCCTGAAGCTGCCCTGCGACTATGCCATCGTCACCAATATCGATGCCGAGCATCTCGATCATTTCGAGACCTATGACGCGGTCAAGGCGGCGTTCTTCACTTTCATCGAGAACATCCCGTTCTACGGTTTCGCGGTGATGTGCATCGATCATCCGGCGGTGCAGGATCTCGTCGGGCGCATCGAGGACCGGCGGATCGTGACCTACGGCACCAACCGGCAGGCGGATGTGCGGGTGCATGATATCGATCTGACCGGCGGGCGCAGCCGGTTCAGCGTGACGATCCACGACCGCAAGAGGGCCGAGAGCGTGGAGATCCCCGATCTCGTCATGCCGATGCCCGGCCATCACAACATGCTCAACGCCGTCGGCGCGCTTGCACTCGCCTATGAACTGGGCATGAGCCCGGATGCGATCCGCGACGCGCTGGCCGGTTTCGGTGGCGTCAAGCGACGCTTCACCCGCACGGGGGCATGGAACGGCGCCACCATCTTCGACGATTACGGCCATCACCCGGTGGAGATTGCCGCCGTGCTCAAGGCCGCCCGCGCCTCCGCCGAGGGCAAGGTCATCGCCATCGTGCAGCCGCATCGCCATACCCGCCTGAAGGCGCTGTTCGACGACTTCTGCACCTGCTTCAACGATGCCGATACGGTGATCGTGGCCGATGTCTATGCGGCGGGGGAGGCCCATATTCCCGGCGCCGATCGCGACGGGCTGGTCACCGGGCTGAAGACGCGCGGACATCGCTCGGTGATGTCGCTGGACAAGCCCGACGATCTGCCCGCCATCATCGCGGATCTGGCCGGGCCCGGCGATTACGTCATGTTTCTGGGCGCCGGCAATATCACGCAATGGGCTTATGCCCTGCCCGATCAGCTCATCGCACTGACGGGAGAGCGCAGGTGAGCGGCTTTCCCGATCGCAGGCAGGACATCCGCGCCGCGATACCGGATCTGCGCGGCACGCTCACGGCGAATGCGCCGGCAGCGCCCTTGTCCTGGTTTCGCACCGGCGGGCCGGCGCAGCTCCTGTTCGAGCCCGCCGACGAAGCGGATCTGGCGCTGTTTCTTGCGAACCGGCCGCCGGATCTGCCGCTGACGGTGATCGGTCGTGGCTCCAACCTGCTGATCCGCGACGGTGGCCTGCCCGGCGTGCTGATCCGGCTCGGGCGGGGTTTTGCGCAGATTGCGGTCGAAGACGGCCATCGCGTGCGCGCCGGTACGGGCGCGGCGGATGTGAAGGTCGCGCGCATCGCGGCGGAAGCGGGGATCGACGGGCTCACCTTCCTGCGTGGCATTCCCGGCGCCATCGGCGGAGCCTTGCGCATGAATGGCGGGGCCTATGGCGGCGAAGTGAAGGATGTGCTCGTCGAAGTGCGGGCCCTCGACAATATGGGCGCGGTGCACGTGCTCGACAATGCGGCGATGGGTTTTGCGTATCGCCACAGCGCGGTTGCGGTCGACATGATCTTCACCCAGGCGCTGTTCCAGGGCTATCCCGGCGATCCGCAGGCGCTGCTCGCGCGCATGCAGGAAATCACCGAGGCGCGCTCGTCGACACAGCCCGTCAATACCCGCACCGGCGGCTCCACCTTCAGGAACCCGCCCGGGATGAAGGCCTGGGAACTGATCGACGCTGCCGGCTGTCGCGGGCTGCAGATCGGCGATGCGCAGGTCTCGCCGATGCATTGCAATTTCCTGATCAATCACGGCCATGCCACAGCCGCCGATATCGAGGCGCTGGGCGAGGACGTGCGCCGAAAGGTGCATGAGACGAGCGGCGTCGAACTCATCTGGGAGATACGCCGCATCGGCCTGCCGGGTTGAGCGCATGATCAAGGCTGCGTGACGTGCCGATCTGCATCTTGCCGAAATGTCGGGGATGAGCCATCTTGCGGACATGATCACGGGTCGTTTCCGTCGCGCGGGCGTCATCGCGCTGGTTCTGGGTCTCGCCGCCATCGGGATGGCGGCAAATGCCGATGCGCGCACCGGGCAGGAGCCGCAATACTGCATGAATTTCGCCCTCGACTATGCCGAGGAACTCACCGAAAACATGCGCATCGAGGCGCTCTACGACGAGCAGACCGCCGTTCTGGCGACCTTCGAAGCGTTGATGGATGACGAGACCCGCCCGCCCGAGGCGCGGCTGGAAGAATTGCTTACCATGCTGCGCAGCCGTGAGATGCGTGATTTCGATCGCGCGATCCGGCGTGCCCTGCGCACCCTCGACGAGGGTCGCTCGATCGTCGCGGGCTGGCGCGGGCAATATTGTCCGGTCGCGCGCCCCGATGGCGGGGCTGGGCTTTCGGGCCAGGAGCGCTGCGATGCGCTGGCTGCGACTTTCGTCGACCAGATCCGCATCGAGCGTCGCTCCCCTGAGCAGACGCGCCTCTACGAAGCCCTCGAAACCGAGCGCCAGACCATCCTGAAAGCGCGCATCACCCGCAGTGATCGCAACGATCTGCTCGAGCTCCTCCGTCTGCGCACCGAGGCCGTCGAGACCCTCGACAGGCTGGAGCGCTTCATCATGCTGCGCAACGAAGCACAGGATCTCATCGCCGGCCTCGAGGAAGAAGGCTGCGTCGAGGCTGAGCGCAGCTGAGTATCGCTGCCTGCAATGCGCGTGTAGCCGTCGGTTATCGATCCGCTTTCAACAATTAGGGATCGTGAAACGTGTTCGGGCCATCAAGCATGTGCGGCACGGCGGCCGGTATGCCGGTTCGGGACCTGGCCCGGATGAAGACGGGTTTCACCCATATCAACGATCAGCAGGGTCTGTGCGGCCGAGCGACAGATTGTGCCGAGTCGGCGGCGACGAACGCGCCCTTCTCTACATCGCGGGATGCGATCACGCGCAGGCCCTCGCGCAGGATGTGCGACGCACTCCGAAGCGACCGCTCGCCCTGCGCGAGCAGGTCATCTCGATCGGCGCCAGCATCGGCTTCACCACGGCTCCGGACAGCGCCTCGCCGGAGTGCGCCTGCGGCAACGTCATGGAATCTGAGCGCGAAGATGACGACGGACAAGGCAGCAGCCCATGAAGGCGGACAGAACGCCTTGATCTTCTGGATCGGTGCCAGCCCGAAGCGCTGCCGTCAGAACAGCGGTCTTCGGGTTCAGGCGCAGTCGGTCTTGTCCGTATGTCACGGGAAGGAGCGCGCAGGGCGCAGGGCGAAGCAGCACGTTTTGCGGAGAATTCAATCTGGCATTACGATACGTAAAGCAGCCCGGAAGATCCGGGCATCACGACCTTGACAACAACTGTAAATCGTATTAGCTGTTTGATATGAGTTAATGATTGCATAAAGGCCGGAAAGATGATTGGCTGCAAAACTGGCAATATATTTGACCTTGAATCAAATTATCCAGTTTATTTCTCTGATTTTTACGAACCCCTAGATCACATATCAGGCAAGTTTATTTTCTATTCCACGATTGGAAGCGATATAAATTTGGTAATATGGCACTGCCATTCTCGTCATAAAAATAATTATTCAAATTCAGAATTTCTTATTTTGGATTATATAGCATCAAGTCGCAGCCTGATGCACCTGGATATGAAATATTTTTCCAATTCATTACGCATTATTATTTTTATGCATCAGATTACTTTGCATCAAGACTGCAACTGTCAGACTCATTTGACAGGTTCAGCTGGTATCAATTCAAACGAGGCCACCGGCAAGGTTGCCTACAAGGTCAGCCGTCTTACGACTGGTGCTCTCGTCTTCAAGAAACACGTATGCGTGCATGACATGCTTGTTCTCGCCGGGGCGGCATCAGGCTTCGGATTGTCAGCAACGATACCCTTTTTGCGTCGCGAAGAGCCAATCCGCACAACGAGGGGGCACAGTCATATGTCTCGAGCGCACTACCGGGCAATTGCGGCGGTTGCGGCGATCGGTCCATATCGGTCTGACGGTCGACTGTCACAACCCATGGACCGGCCTGGCAGCATTTGGCATGACCATTTCACTGAATTCCGGCGAAGCGGGGATTTGCAGGTTGCAGGCAAAGGATTGATGCAGGAGATCGACGCGGCAACCAACAAATCCTGTCGCCGGCTTCGAATGTGCGGTTCTGAAGCCGGACCGCTGCGCGAAGAGTGTGCCCCGCATGATGAAGGCCTCAAGATCATGCCGCCGCTGATGGTGGATGAGGCAGAACCGGCCAGGGCGCCGGGTATCAGCGAGACGCATTTTCATGAGGCTGTGGGGGAAGTGCTGCCGCTCGGCCAAGTGCGGCGCGGGAATCGCTCCTGGTTCAGTGATCATGCATCAATCTGACCTCGATGTCTGGAGACGGGAATTGCTTTACTCAAATACTGCCGAAGCCGAAACTCAGGGGATGCACGTCTATGACTGCGTCGGAATCGGATTCGGCCCCTCGAACATTGCACTGGCGATTGCGCTGGAAGAATGCGGCGCTCTGGAAAACTGTGTGTTTCTCGAGGCTCGCGAACGTGTTGCGTGGCAGCCGGGGATGTTGCTTGAAGGCAGTGACATCCAGCACAATCCGTTGCGCGACTTCGTGACCCCGCGCAATCCAAGAAGTCCCTACGGATTTCTCTCGTATCTTGCAGAGAAGGATCGGCTGTTCGAGTTCCTCAACCTCGATGCACCGTTCCCTCCGCGGCTTGAATATGCCGGATATGTGGCGTGGGTGGCCGAACAATTCGCCCATGCAGTGCGGCTCAACACCAGAGTTGATTCAATTGAGGTGGTTGAAAATTCAGGCTATGGGCGCCTTTTGTCGGTTTCGTGCCCCGGGGGACGATATCTTGCCCGCACCGTCAGTTTCGGTCCGGGGCGGTCGGCACACATACCCGAAATATTCGCGCCCCATCTCGGGCCAAGGGTTGTGCATCTGAATGATTACCTTTGGAATATCGAGCGATGGAAAGCTGAAGGCCTGAATCGCATCGCTGTGATAGGGGGGAGCCAGAGCGCAGCGGAAATCATACTGGATCTGGCAATCCGAACACCAGCTTGCGAAATTGTCAGCATATCAAGAAGTTTTGGCTTCAAGCTCAAAGATACAAGCCCGTTTACAGAACGCATATACATGCCCGGATTTGTAAACTATTTCTTCAATTCACCGGAAAGCGAGCAGAACGCCATGACGCGTGAGCTCTGGCGGAGCAATTATGGTGCTGCAGATCATGATGTCATTGCCGCGCTTCAGTTGCGGCTTTATGAGCAAAAAGTTACAGGCAGTGAACGGATCAGCGTTTTGTTCAACCAGAGCATCGATTCCGTCAATGCCCAGCCGTCAGGCGCATTGACCCTTGCCCTCGCTGATCGGTGCAGCGGATCGACATGCGACCTCGCCGTCGATGCAGTGATCCTTGCCACCGGCTTCCGTAACTTCGGCTCCGGCGAAAACCAGGAAACATATCACCCGCTGTTGGGAGGGCTCGCTCCCCTGATGCGTTTCAGGGTTGATGGCGGCGTCGCCGTCAACCGGGATTTCAGTGTCGGCTATGCCCCGGAAGCCGGACCGATGCCGCAGGTCTATCTGAATGGTGTGTGTGAGTCGAGCCACGGATTCGGTGATGCCGGCTCCTTCAGCCTGCTTTCCACCCGCTCGGCCCAAATTGCGGAATCAATCCGGTCGGCATGCCGGAGAAATTCTCAAGCTGAACCGCCCCGATTGGGCGGAGGCGATTGTGTCTGAGTCCGACACGACGATCCTCGCCTGCTCGAAGGCAGTGTAGTCATTCGCCTCGCCTCCCGCTCCAGGGCCCGCCGCTTGGCCTCCGCGAGCAGACAGCTGTGCGGCCGCAGCCCATCGTCAAGGCCGCTGTTTTCCTGCCCGTCAACGGCTCCGGGTCGGTCTGCGACGGGCCCCCTCCCTGCCGACGCTTGTTGAACCCGCTTCAAGCCGCAGTTCAAGGCGAAATACGATCACCTCATCAGGGCGGGAAAACCCGCGAGGAAGGCCATTCCGTCATCATGCGCAAACGCGCCTTACTCGCAAGTGCACTCATCGGAGATGATCGAAACCGGGCGCCTGACACGCCTTGACCAAAACGGATCCGCGAAGGGCAGATTGACACTTCGCGGCCAAGTGGCTACCTCAATGAAGCCACCACGGGTCAGGGTTGAAGCGGACAGCCTGGTGGTGACTTGTTCTGCGTCGACCAAAGCGGATAGCGAGACGGCCATGCATGCCGGTAACGACAAAGACCGTGCCACACCATCAAGTCGTGCTGAAGCTTGGACCGTCGGTTCAATCGGCAACGGGAGCCAATTCCGGTCTTTTTGTGGGCTCCGTCCCTGATTTGAATGCAACCCTCGACAACGCAGCTCCCACGTAAATGCTTCTTGGACGAAGAAATCATGGCTTCAAGAGCTGGCTATCGCTAGCCGATCTGGTGTTCCGGAAACACGGCATACGATTTCCTTCCGGTTTACAAATAGTCTCCTCCGGACACGCGACACCATCCGCAACCTATATCGAAACACCTCTGGGGTTGGACTTTCTGCAGCTCTTGCAAGTCACCACGACAAATCGCACCACTGCCTCCTTCGACCTTCGTATCAGGTATTCGCGCGAAGAGGGCTTCCGGCTGGCGGGGGAGGCGATCGGCGCAGCGACCGACAGCGAACGCCGGATCCCGCCTCACGGACGCCCGATGCCCGCGCCTGAGCCTACGAAGTTTCAGGATCCATTCGCGATAACGGATGAGATGTCTCTTCAACTGCTGTCTTGTCCCGAGGGCTGGACGACGCTGGCAGAGGCCCGCTTTCCTGACGACGAAAATTGGTACCCTGTAGCGGCAACCGACGGTGAGCGCCTTCTCTGCGGAGCGCCGCTGTTTGCGCTTTGCATCAGACGTCACTGGATGCCACCAATGCGTCACGGCTATTATGCCCTGCGCAGAAAGCCCGTTCCCCATACAGTCGAGTTGTGGCTAGTCAGCCTGATCGGGAGTCTTGCCGAGGCACGCTCACTGCCTGTCGCCAGATTGGAAACATGGCCGTCGGGGTTCACAAGCGCGCTGACGATCCGTCATGATCATGACCGTCCGATGGAGGATGAGGCGATTGACCAGCTACTCGATTTCTATGATTCCTGCGGCCTCAAGGCGAGTTGGGGGTTTCGCACCTCACTGCTGCCAACTTCTCAGATCGCGAAAGCCGCTGCGGCAGGGCACGAAATAACCTTGCATGCGGAGACTGCCGATAGTCGCGGGCTGCAAAGGGAAATCGATGCCATCACGCGTGTGACCGGAATACGGCCTCGCGGCGTTACGTCTCACGGTGGTCGCGGCGCGGTTGGGCACCTGGGACAGACCTATTTCGAAGCTGCCGAGGCGGCTGGCATGGAGCACGCCGACATCTTGTCGCGCAACAATATGTATCCCCATCCTGCTGTGATTGCACGCCGCCGTTGCGTGGAGAGCGCGGGAATCATGCTCACGGCGCTGCACAACAGCCTCGACACCGGGACGGCACCGGACGCTCATGCGCTGCATATTCTTCAAGAGCGCGTTCCGGTACGGCTGCAGGAGGGGCAACACGTCACCATCATGAACCATCCGGACGTTCATCTGGACCAATTGCGCAAATTGCTGATGACGCTTGACATGACAAGAGTATGGAAGGTGACGCATGCGACTGCAGTCGACTGGTTCCGGACCGTCCATTATGGAGCTGATGTCATGTGGTCGGGAGGAGAGATCGGTTTGCGCTTTCCGCGACCAGTCCCCATGAATGTCGGGCTGCACGTTGGCGGAAAGGCATATGTCATCCCTGCTGGGTGGTCTGGCGGTTGTTTGTCAGATCTCTCGAAAAAATAATCTGGGAGTAGCTCAGTGAAATCATTTGTGAGTGCAATCCGGGACCGTATGGCGAGAAGCCGATCCGGGCCGCTCCATAATCTGCGGACCACCGGCCTGCAGACGCTTCTGGCGCACCACGGCGAAGCGCGTATCGCGCTGTTTTCGGCTGGACCGGAAGCTCTCGAACGTGATCTCGACGCGACCGGCGATTTTGGCACACTGCTTCAGACTGGTCAGGTCACCCGCTATTTCAATAACAGTGGAACGTTACACCATCCGAAACCTGATGAGGCAGGCAACGGGCTCATGCCGTTGCCCACGCGCCAGTTTGATATCGCTGTTGTGCTGCCATCTGCCCGACTGTTTGCAAACCCTTGGGGTCAAAGCTATCTCGCCAATATCTGGCAAGCCGTGGTTCACGAGGGCTACATATTGGTCGCAGTGGGCGATAAGCGCGGTGGGCGCGGGCAGTTGACAAGACAGGAACTGGAGGTCTGGCTCGGTTCTGCCGTCGGCGCGCTCGGACCCTTTGCAGTGTTTCGTGCCGGCTCGACGCCACTCGAACCGTCGCGCTCGACGCTGACCTGGTTCCGCGAGAACATGATGCCGTTTCTGACGACGGATCTCCTTGCGAGGAGTGGCGAGATCGACGTTGGCGCCCTGCCCGGCGGCCCCGCCGGCGCGGAGTTTCTGTTGAATGATCCCAGGCATGTGGCCGCCTATTCGACCACGGCATCCGCGACACGGCGCGCCGCCAAGCGCGAGTCAGAAGGCCTGAGAGACGCGCTGGAGCGCGCGGCGGGCCGCCTTTCCTATTCTGTCGGCGGAGTGTCGTACAAATCAGCGGTGGTGCGTCACATCATTGCGACCTGTCTTGCTTCCAATCAACAGCAGCCTGTCCACTATTGTGATCTTGGAGGCGGCATTGGTCTGCTGGCTGCCGAGTTGCTCCTCGATGAACGATGTCCTGTGACGGAAGCGGTCAATGTCGACCTCAATTCGATCAACATTCGTCTCGCTGCCGAATTGGCCCGGACCTGGGCTCGTGACTTCGACGGGGGTTTCAAGTGCTGGGCCGGCAGCTTCGCAGACTATCCGTTCACAACACAGCCGGACATTGTCACGCTGATCGGCTCCCTGCTTTACCTTCCGCAGGACGAACGTTTCGCCATGCTTCGCAGGATTTGGGAGGCATTGAAACCGGGCGGACTGTTGATTGTCCACGAGAACATCAAGGATCCACGCTTCGTGCATGATTACGAGGTGATGTTCACGGTCGATGAAATCGACAGCCTGCTTGAACCACTGGGAAAGGTGCGGCGCTTCGCGAGCCAGGCATTGGTCGAGTACGACAAGGCGGCTGCGGGGGAGAGAAGCGTTTTTCGCGTAGTGCAGAAGCCTTTGACCAGCAGCAGCAACGTCGCTGCCAAGCGCGTGGCAACGACGAATCGGGCACGCGGTCAATTGTTTTCCTTGCTTGATCGCCTCAAGAGCACTGGTGCGGGCATCGTGCCGATCCGCAATGTGGATACCATGATCGAGGCCCGTGCGCCGGCGATCTTCCTGAAGCACGATGTCCACGACGTGGATCTGCATTCGGTTGTAGCGATGGCGCGGGATCAGGCGGCCATGGACATATTCGGCACGTATTTCTTCATGCCATTCAACCACCCCCGCACACGCAAAGCCTACGGCGCCGAGGAACAGCGTGAGGCAATGCGGGAAATCGCCGCGATTGGGCACGAAGTGGGGCTGCATCTGGATCCCTATTTCCAGATACATGAACGACAGCAACCGCTTGACCAGATCCTTGATGCGCTGCGGGACGATTTCTCCGGCCTCGGCTTCGATTTGACCGTTGGCAACACACATGGAAACAGCCGGCACCGGCACGTTGATCGAGACGGATATGGCACGTCCTTCGATCTGTTCGAAGAAGTGGCACGCCAGCGGGATTTCCCCGATCTGGCGGCACTCCCCGAAGCTTCAGCGGATCTGGTGCGTGCCAATCGCTTGCGTCTGCGCGATCATGGCTTCACACATTGGGGCGACACGCCCCTCTGGAGCGCCAGATGGGGAACAGTCGCGACGAATTACCTGACAGATAACCGTTTCGGGCGCGAAGGGACATTCGAGTTCGTGGTGCGGTCGGAAACGTCGGGGGCATATTATCTGGCCCCGCATGCCGTACCCGGGTCGCGGCAGCTTGCCGAGGGGGGCAAGCAGTTGATCATCGGTGAAAGCACGGATATTCCGTCCGGCCACGTACCTCTCGCCGAGCTTTCCATGCGCGAGGGCTCGGCCTGGCCGCTCCCGCTCTTGATCCTGATTCATCCGGAGTTCTATTCCTAATGGACCAGAGACAAGCGGTTGAATTCGCGGTACGCGAGGCCTGGACGGACGCCACGCGTTTCCAGCCTTTGACGCCTGAGGACAGGGAGCTGTACTTGCGCCCGGGCTTGGTGGTTCTCGATCCTCCGCTCACGCATTGTGCTCGGGCCGATGAAAAGCGGCAAAACTGGCTGAACTGGCGCGCCGCTTCATACCCTGCGAATCGGCATGCCGAGTACCTGTTTCGGAGATCCGATATCGGGACCGACCATCCGCGTATCCTGCTCTCTGCTGTACTGGACATCAGTGCGGGACTGGACTGCTACCTTGCTCAGTTCAATAAAAAGCAGCGCTATGGGGTCACTGGCAAGAAGGCAGTGAATGCCGGTTATACGACCCGCGATATCTATCCGCCGGAGCACGCGGCGGACATCTGGGACATCATCCACTCATCCGATCAGCGTCAGGGGCGGCAGATAGCGACGACCTTCCATTCTCGAGCGAAGGATTACGCTTTTGCGGAATATCAGCCCTTTACGGATCCCAATTACAAAGACATCTGCGTAGGTGGATTTTCCCCGGAAGGAAAGATGGTAGCCTTCATTCTGGGGAAGCGCGTCGGCGACCATGTCCAATACGACGAGATCATGGGACATAACGATCACCTCAAGCTGAACGTGATGTTCCTGACGCACTATTTTTTCCTGCAGAGAGTACTAGAACAGGAGGTTGTTCCGCGATGCCTGAATTACGGTCCTTGGTACAGCGGTGCAAACGCCTATTCACCCGAGGGGGGGCTGAACTTCTGGAAACGAAAGACGCGCTTCCATCCGGCATATCTGATAAGTGCATCCTCCTAGCCGGACAGCCACGATCCGGCACGTCACTACTCACCAGCATGCTGCGGACTTCGGATGATCTGCTTCAAGCCTTTGAACTGCACATTCGCAAGCCGAGTTTCGTTGTCGGCAACGAGGGCCGTTATACCCGCAACATTCTGAAACAGACAGGCTTGCCGGCGGAGGAGTTCGACCGCCTTCTGGATGAGCATCGCAATCTTCTTCCCCGCATGAATCTGGGGGCCTGGACAGGCCCCAGGGAAGAGGTGTCCGCAGAACCGCTGACGGGCAGGGAAACCGATGACTTCGCTGACGAACTCCTGGCGCGCGGCCATCTGATCGCCGCCGCCATGCGGCGGGCCTCGGCGCTGGAGGGAAAGCAGCGCTGGGGTTTCAAGATCCTTGGTGATGTCATACATGCGAAGCAGTACGCCTCCGCTTTCCCGCGTGCGCAGGTAATCCTGCTGGTGCGTGATCCGCGGGATCACGCGTTGTCCGTGATGAAGCTCAATGACCAGCGAAAGGATCGTGGGCAGCCGCTGTTTTACGAAAGCTACCGTGACGTGGCGCTGGGTTGGCTACAGACGATCCGTGATGGCCGTCTCGCGCTGGAAGCCTCCGGTCTGGACTATGTCACCATGCGTTACGAGGATCTGGTACGTGAGCCCAAGACGGAAATGCGACGATTGGAAGAGATGCTGGGGATCGACCTCGTCAACGCAGATACTTTTTACAAGGCAGAATACATCGAAGCGCACACCCGGAGGTTCAAGCACCACGACAACCTGAAGAACCCCATCAACGCCGATTCCGTTGGCAAATGGCGCTCCAAAATGAGTTCCGAGGAAGCCGGCGTTTTTCTGGAAATAGCTGGCAGCGAAATGGAATACTGGGGTTATGCCTGAATTCCTGACGCTCTATGACTGGGTCGACGTCCAAGCCCGTTTCGCCGACCTGCCGGGAGAGAAGGGTATCGCCCTGCGTGCGAAGCATTATGCGCCATTCTTCCTCGGCTTTGGTAGCGGCGTGCAAATCGAGGAAGGTTGTCGGTTCTTCAAGCCCGAATTCATATTTCTGGAAGATGACGTCCGAATCAATATCGGTGGCCTTTTCTACGGCAGCGGTGGTATCGTCATTGGTCGCCATGTGCGTGTCGGGCCGCGCTGTTTCGTGCATTCAGCCAACCACGATATTGCCCCGGACGATCCACGCGCCTTTTTCGAGCGTGGTTACGACTATCGCCGCACCGTCATCGGCGCCAACTGCCTGATCTCGGCAAATGTATCTATCCTGCCCGGCGCTGTCCTTGGTCATGGCAGCTTTGTCGCCTGTGGTGCCGTTGTGGCCTGTGGGGATCACGGTCAAGGCAGCCGCCTGTTCGGGACACCTGCACAGCATCGCGCGAAGAAGGATGCGGGTGCTCGAACGACCAGCGCCCAAGACTATCCGGAAATCGCTTTCATTGTTCCGCAAGATCGTTCGGACCTGGCCGATGCTGTCGATCTGTTGCGTGAAACCCTGGGCCTGGTTCAGGCCGTTTGCCTGCATGCTGGCGCGCCCGTGCCGGGGAGTGTCGCGGTAGTCGTTTGCCTCGGGGGCGCAACTCCTGCACTCGGCTGCGCGGCGGAGGTCTGGCATGTGGTTCCGGGAGACGTACTGCTGGACCCGGAGGCTCCGGTCATCCTTGCGGATGGTGACGAGGTACGCCTGCCAGATGCGCGTATTCTGGCGCCACGCCCGATTCCTGGACCGGGAGCGTCGGCAATCGAGCGTTTCGCCGACTTGGCCTATTGGCTGCAGGCGCGCCTGTTCAAGCGCAGCGATGCCCTGTCGCGCGCCGAGCTCCGCGAATGGCTGGTGGCCCTTCATCTGCTCGACTGGCCGCATGTGAAGCGAAGCGCCATCCTCAAAGCCCTCTACAGGCGGCGACCCATCGGCAGTAACCTCGTCGCACCCCAAAGCTCGAACACGGACGTGGTCACGCAGTGGCTGGACGCGACAGCGCGTTTTGCGGATGTGTCTGCGCGCAAGACCCCTGGCCTGAGCGACAAACTGAGAATGCTGCGTCAGCGTTGGCAACCGCGTCGCAGACGGCACGGGACGGAGCTGACCCGCAAAACTGCCCTTGCTACTCCGGTCGACCTCGTAGCCCGCTGTGCGGCAGCCTCCGACGAGTCCGAGCGAAAGCGATTGGAAGCGCTTCTGGTTGATTTGCTGCCCCATTGCGACAGCAGTCTTCGCTGGGTCGCTGCCGGGCTGGCAGGGTACCTTCTTGGTCGCGCCGATGTAACCGCTCAAGCTGCCGAGGCCCTGCATGCCACAGACCGAAAGCCGTCACGTGGAGGCACTCTGCTGCAACAACCCGGTGGTCCGACCCTGCTCCTGTCACCACTCTACCTGGTCTGGTTGCTCCTCGTGGAGAGGGGAGACGCTGCCATACCGGAGAAGTTCCTGGATGTGCCCCATCTGCGGGAGAGCCTGCCGTGGCGGGGCTTCGTCGGCACCGGCGAAAGCCCGGCTGTGAGGAAATGCCTCCTGGTTGACGAGGTCGCGCGCCGAATCAGCACCGACCTTCTCGAAAACTGGCTCGCGCTGCAAACCGCCAACTGTACAGCGGACCATTGTCTGGACCTGACGTCATATGCGTATAATCCGACCGTCGAACGCTTGGAAGCACAATGGTTGAAGGTGTTTCGCCATCTGCTCGCGCGAAACGGGCGACCAATGATCCGCCTGCGACCATGGCCCGCACCCTACCGCGCGGCGCTGTCTCTGCGTTTCGACGTCGATCGCCCGATTTCCGTCAAACGACTGGTTGGGCTGGTGAGACTCCAGGGCCAGTATGCCCGAGCTCCACTAGGCAGCTGGTATTTTCGCCGAGGTGACACGACGAGCGATTTGTTGCGACCGTATCTGGAGCGGGCAAGCCAAGACATCGGCATCCACATTGAAGAGTTGGAGGAGATCACGGCAGGCAGCCGAGTTACTCATCATTCGGCACCAACGTCCGCGTACTGGCAGGGCGATGTTACGACCAGGGCGCTGGCGGCGGCTGGAGCTGCCTATGGGGAGTTTCATGGAGCAGCCCTTCCAACACCGCGCCGCGCCTGGTTGGCACCCGAAACGGCTTCAGATGGCATGGGGCGCCTGACTGATGTCACGCTGACGGCATTGCATTTTCCTCTGGAGGGTGGAACCGAAGATCACGATCTGTCTTATTTCGACCGTCTGCTGCAGGCATTTCGCGAACGTCTGGAGGCCGGCGGACACGCTATCCTCGGCACCCATCCCGATCTGGATCAGAGGCCCTTTAACGAACTGCTCGCCCGCGAGGATCTCGCAGCGGTGTGGAAGGCAACAGTGGCCGATGTCGTGGCGCGCTGGAACGCTGTCATGAAACCAGGCCGCGTGCGCCTTGTCCGCTTGCCATGCGGCGGCTACGGGCTGTCTGCCGCAGGCGGCTTGGAGGATCTGCAGGTCGAGATAACCCCTGTCGGATCGCCTCCCAGCGTTTTGGTGCTTCAACTCGCAGCCGACATGCCATTGCCGTTGATGTTTGATCCTACGGTTGAATAATGCATTCTTATCCTAACCCGCATTATGCACGGAGGTCTGGCGGATGCAGCACAAGCCGTTGAAATCGCGTAAGATTTGGGTGTCGAAGCTGAATCTCGCAGTTTCACGGAGGCCACATCCGCCATGCATGATCCTACGCTGTCGCTGGAGGGTTTGTCACCCGTGAACGGCAAGGCCATCGTCGCCCGGTTTGACGGCGGCAGCCTGTCATCGGATAGCGGCCTGATCGCCTTGGCGGAGGTGGAAAAGCACCTCAGGGTTACCGCGAAGCTGGCTGCATGCATTGATGATCCGCAGCGTCCCGAGATGGTCTCCCACAGGCTCGACGAGATGATCGGTTTCCGGATGGGCATGATCGCCGCCGGCTATGAAGATGCCAATGACGCCTCCCGCCTGCGGACCGATCCCCTCTTCAAGATGGCAGGCGGCAGACTTCCCTGCGATGAGGATCTTGCTTCCCAATCAACAATCTGCCGCCTGGAGAACCTGCCCGATCGGCGCATGCTTCTGGCCATGGGTCATGCCATGATCGGCCTGTATTGCCGCTCGTTCCGGACAGTGCCGTCGCAGATCGTGCTCGATTTCGACGACACCTTCGATACCGTTCACGGGGAGCAGCAATTGCGGCTGTTCAACGCACATCACGATGAATACGGCTTCCAACCGATCGTGGTGTTCGACGACGAGGGTCGTTTCGTGGCC
>HLSNC_1000817_pt1 | contig 18813 bp, 20 predicted proteins | sample HotLakmetagenome_2_FD_14041 | JGI IMG/M metagenome (IMG submission 14041)
ATGTGGCATATCCTTTTCTCAGCAGAGAATTGACGGCGACTCGACACCGCCTTGATATGCCGCCCCTCAGGGCATCACCAACTTTCGCGCGTTTCTCAACGGAACCTTGCGCGAGGCGCGATTGGAATTGGCCGTGATGCCGTTCCGTAGTTCGGCAATCTTGATCACCGGAAGGCTGTCCGGCTGCCCCTCGCCGGGGAATTTCTGGAGAGCGAGGCCATTCAGGAAGTCGGCGATTTCATCAAGCGGCTTCTCCGCCCACCCCTCCGGCTTGCCTTCGGGGTCGAGGCGGGCGGGGAAGAGGGGCCAGAGGTCGGGGGAGAGGTAGGGGGCGCGGCCTTCGGCCTTGGCGCGGGTGGGGCCGAAGTCGACGAACCAGTCGCGGAACAGCGCCCGCGCCATGGCCTCGAGCGTGGCGTTCATCTTCCGGTTCAGCTCGATCTTGTCATCCAGCGCCTCGAGGGTAGCGGCAATGGCGCGTTGTTCGGGGAGTGGTGGCACCGGAATCTTGAATTGTCGCAGAGATGTTAAGGGCTGTCCTATTCCGGGAGTGCCAACCGAGGAGGAAAACCGAAGAATCTCGGAGCGACCTTCCGCAGAGCGAAGGAAATAATAGCAGAAAAGGGGCTCTATTTTGCCTCTGTCCAATGTGATCTTCATTAGGCTGGAGGAAATGAAATATCTTCCTTGCTCGTCGTCGGGAATAATCGCGACTTCGCCAATTGACCCCCTATGCGGGAGCACCAAGTCGCCCGCAAAGACCAAGCAGCGCTTCATGCGGTCTGCAAGATCCTCGGGGATGTAGACCCAGTCACCTTTCCAGGCGCGTGTATCGGAAATATTGGTTCCACGAACCACGGGGACGCCAACTTCAGTGTAAGTGTCGGCTTTCATGGCTGATCCGAAAGGACCAATCGAAATGGCCCCGTCCGTGCTGGCGGCCAGTTCGCCGAGGGGAAGCACGTCCCACTTCACAACCCAACCCCCGCCAGCCGCACCCGGATCGTTGACGTCAGCGCCTCGGCCTCGGCAAACTGCGCCTCCAGCTGCTCCTGCAACGCCGCGAAGCGTTCGACAAAGGGCGTCTCGTCCTCCTCCGCCGCCTCGGCCCCCACATAGCGGCCCGGGGTCAGGACGTGGCCGTGAGACCGGATCTCCTCTAGGCTCGCCGATTTGCAGAAACCCGGCACGTCGGCGTAACCCTCGCCCAGCCGCCAGGCGTGGTAGGTCCCCGCGATCCGGGCGATGTCGGCGTCGGAGAACTCCTTGCGCGTCCTGTCCACCATGAAGCCCAGCTTGCGCGCGTCGATGAACAGCACCTCGCCGCGCCGGTCGCGCAAGCGGCGGTCCCGCGCGATGCCGTTTGACTTGTCCTTGGCCAGGAACCACAGGCAGGCCGGGATCTGGGTGGAATAGAACAGCTGCCCCGGAAGGGCAATCAAGCAGTCCACCACCTCGCCCTCGATCATCGCGCGGCGGATCTCGCCCTCGCCCGACTGGGTGGAGGACATCGAGCCATTGGCCAGCACCACCCCCGCCGTGCCGGTGGGCGCGAGGTGGTGCAGGATGTGCTGCAGCCAGGCGAAGTTGGCGTTGCCCGCGGGCGGGATGCCATATTTCCAGCGGGCATCCTCGCGCAGCCGCTCGCCGCCCCAGTCGGAAATGTTGAAGGGCGGGTTGGCGAGGATCACATCAGCGCGCAGGTCGGGCAGTTCGTTCTTGTGGAAGGTGCCCTCGGAGTTCCACTTGATGTCGGCGTCGATCCCGCGGACGGCGAGGTTCATCTTGCACAGCCGCCAGGTGGTGTAGTTCGACTCCTGCCCGTAGATGGCGATGTCGCCCAGACGGCCGCCGTGTGCCTCGACGAACTTTTCCGACTGCACGAACATCCCGCCCGAGCCGCAGCAGGGGTCATAGACGCGGCCCTTGTAGGGTTCCAGCATCTCGACCATGGTGCGGACGACCGAGCGGGGGGTATAGAACTCGCCCCCGCGCTTGCCCTCGGAGCCCGCGAACTGGCCGAGGAAGTATTCGTAGACCCGGCCCAGCAGGTCGCGCGCCTTGTCCTTGCCCTCGCCCAGCGCGATGCCCGAGATCAGGTCGATCAGCTCGCCCAGCATGACGGCATTGAGGGCGGGGCGGCCGTAGTCCTTGGGCAGGACGCCCTTGAGGGACGGGTTGACCTTCTCGATGGCGATCATCGCCTCGTCGATCAGCTTGCCGATGGTCGGCTGCTTGGCGCTGGCCTGCAGGTGGGACCAGCGCGCCTCCTGTGGCACCCAGAAGATGTTGTCGGCGAGGTATTCGTCGGGATCCTCGGCACCCTCGGGGTATTCGGTCAGGAGCGCCTGGCGTTTCATCTCGAACCCGTCCGAGATGTGCTTGAGGAAGATCAGGCCGAGGGCGACGTGCTTGTAATCCGACGGCTCCATGTTGCCGCGCAGCTTGTCGGCGGCCTTGAACAGGCTGGCCTCGATGCCGAGGTCGGAGCCGTTGTCGATGGAAGCCATGGGGTATTCGCCTCTTCTTGCCGTTGATCCGACCGTATTCCAGCCGGATCAGGAAATCCAGAAATTCGCGCGCCAGATGAACGGGTTGCGGTGCGTGTTCAATGTGCGCTCAGATCACGGCCACCACCTCTCCCGTTTCCAGCCGCTTGACGAAATCGACTGCCGTCCCGTTCCAGTGGTATGCGAAATGCCCCCCCTGTGTGGGGATCGGGATCACGTTGGGCCAGAACACACCGATGCAGTGCCCGCCCGGGTAGCGGACGCTCGGCCAGGTGATGCCGTTCGACCCGGCAGCGCGGCGCTCGGCGCCGTAGATCTGCGAGGGGCGGTAGTCGTCGGGATCGAGCAGATCGGCACATCCGGTGGCATCGTCCAAATCGGCATCGATCGACCCGATCAGCTCGCGGAACTGCGACGTCCAGCCGGGGGCTTCGTTCGTGGCGCGCATGAAGCGGGCATGATGATGGATGGTTTCGGCGATCGCCACCTCGGTGCGGTCGCCCGCATAGTAGAGGCCGAAGCTGCCGTCCGAGAACCGCCCGGGCCGAAGGGGTGAGCAGTGGACAAAGGGCGCCATGACCCAGCTCGCGCCGGGGCCTGTTACCCGGCGCGCGACCGGCACCTTCGACAGATCGCCGATGCTGTCGCGGATGCGCGGGTTGAACTTGGCCTCGGCCGAGGCCAGCGCCTCCCAGTCGGCGGGATCGGCGATATCCTCGAAAAGGTCGATTGGCGGGTGGATCGAGCGGATGATGCGGACGGTGCGCGGCCATGTCACACGTCGGACAGGCACATTCACCAGGCACCCCGCTCGGCATCGAGATAGGCGCGCAGATCGATAAGGTCGGTGATCTCGCCGCGCAGCATGACGTCCAGAGCACTGTGGCCGCCGAAGGCTTCGCTGGGCTTGCGGATCCACGCATAGCCGCGCGCGGGATCGGTGAAGAGGTAGCGCAGTGCCTTGTGGATCCCCATCAGGATGGCCATCCGGGCACGCAGGTCACGGTCGATGCGGCCGATGTCGCCGGTCTTCCAGCGCGCCCAAGTGCGCTGGGCCATGTCGCCGAGCAAGGTGCGGGCCTCATTATCGGTCAGGCCCCAAGCGCGGAACAGGTTGACGGTGGCCCGCGCCAGCGCTGCCGCTTCCTCGTCCGTGATGACGGGGAGGTCGGGGCGGGAGATGATTGGCTGAACCGTGGCGAACTGCATGACTACATCCTTTGGCATCAATATAAGTATTGTGTGCCAAAAGGCAATAACGTTCTCCTATCCGGGCGCACGCCCCCGCGTCCAGGGCTGTGACACCGGCATCGCCGATGTTACCTCCACATCCCGCAGCATGCCGCCCGTGATCAGCCCGTCGCGGATCCAGCCCAGCGCCTGCCACCAGTCGTCATAGGCCCGACGCGCGGCGTCGATCTGCTGGGGATGCGGGGAGAAGGTCACCGGGCAGGCCAGAACCTCGACGGTGCGCCACTTGCCGCGGGCAAGCACGCTCACGGTGCCGACGACCACAGTGGCGGCACGCTCGCCATAACGGTTGCGCCTGACGTCGACCGGCACACAGCGGGGCACGGCGCCGGGCATCCAGTCGGGCGTCAGACCGGCCCGTGCCAGCTCGGCCACGCGGATCGCCATGCGTTTGCCGCCGAGGCTGTCGGGGATCCCGGCGACAGTGGCGGCGATCACCTCCGCATCCTCATGGGTGTAGCCGCCGATCTTGTGCTGTCCGCCATCGACCTTGCAGCCCAGCGCGGCGCGCTGGAGGAGGACATATTCCAGGCCGAAGCCGAAGCCTTCCTCGGTTACGTTCTGGGGAAGGGGCAGCTCCAGCTGGGCCTTCTCGACCCGGAACGCCCATTCCAGCGCGGCCTGCACTCCCAGCGCGCGTTTGACCTTGCCTCCTGGCTTTGCGCTGGGCATGGACATGCGGTTAAGCCTGCGATCGATACTGCTCATCGCACACCTCGGGCGCGCAGCCGTTCGACCGTCACCAGCCCGCGAGCCAGCATCGCCTCGCACATGGCGTTGCTGATCATGCTGGCGGGCAGGTACCGGTCGGAGTTCACCAGATCGGCGTAGAAGGCCGCCAGTTCGTTATCGCTGGGTCTGGGGCCATCATCGCGCTTTCGGCGTCGGGTATCGCCTCCGGTTGCGGAACTCTTTTGCGCAAATGGCGCTCCCGTCTGCTTCAGGCGCTGGGCGGCGCGCTGCATGGCGCGATCGAGTGCCTTGGGCCCATCGGGCGGCTCAGGGTGATCGCGTCGCGAGGCCTCGGCCACCGCGAGGATCGCGTCGCCGTCGAGGCCGAGATCGTCGCGCCAGCGCCGGACATGTTCGCGCGGCGGCCAGCCTTGCCACCAGCCGGGCAGGGCGGTCGGGTTCAGGCCCAGCGCCCGGAGAAGCTCCGAGAAGAAATCCTCGGAGATGGCATCGCGCGCCCGCGCGCCCTCCTCCTCCTTTACTGGTTTACTTAGAGGTTCCCTTACAGGGTTAGTGTCCGGATTCCGTACACGGCTTTGGGCATTTTCCGGACACGGGTCGGGGTTAAAATCGGACACGGCTCTGCCCTCGGTCCCGTGTCCGGTTTCTGGACACGGCTGGGGCAGATCGAGTGCTTCATCCCCTGATTTCCCATCCTCACGGGCAATGTCATCGAAGGGCAATTCACCATGTCCGGTTTCCGGACACGGGTCTGGATCATCTGGTGCGAAGCCTGGCTCGAAGCCCAGAATGTAGCGGGTCGGCATCTGCCGTTTGGTGACGGGATGAATGCGCGGTACACGGCGCAGAAGCCCGACGGCTTCGAGCTGCCCCAGATGCTCGTTCAGCGTCGATCGGCTGATTTCGCAATCATGCGCCAGCCGTTCCTGCGAGGGGAAGCAGCCGTAATCCGGGTTGAACCGGTCGCAAAGATGCCAGAGCACGATCTTCGTGGTGGGCTTCAGCCCACGCTGCTTGATGGCCCAGTTGGTGGCTTCATGGCTCATGGCGCGGCCCTCCGCACCGGGGCCGCGACACGCGTGGTGAACCCGTGATCCGCCAGCGCGCCCAGCGCGTCGTCGAGCGAGCGCACCAGCGCCCAGCCGTGACCCTGCGCCGTCACCGCATCGCGAAACGCCTCCTGCGCGGGGCTGAGCCGGCCCTTGAGGGATTTCAGCTCGAGGAACAGAACGCGCCCATCGCTGAGCACCATCAGGTCGGCAAAGCCGGGATGGACGCCCATGCCGACAAGGATCGCCTGGCGCCTGGCACCGCGCGGGCCCGCCTCGGTCACCTCGTTGGCGCAATGGTGGATGATGGCGGTGCGGGGCAGGGCGAAGCGCAGGGCTTGCACCACTGCGCGCTGCAGATCGGCCTCGGGTGTGCCGCGGCGCTTCATCGCCGCACCTCCGGCGCATCATCATGATCAGCGCGCTGGGCGCGGCGGTGCCGGGCCGGACAACGGGCCTCGATCACGAACAGGAGGGCGCGCGCATCTCGCCGCTCCTCTTCGGTCTCGCCATGCCTCGTCAGCACGGTGCAGGCGAGCCGGACGAGGTGGTCCGAATGATGCGCGACATCGGCGATGACGGCGCGGGCTTCGCGAAGCCGCTCCTCGATCCAGTCCTGACGGAGTTGATCACAAGGGCGGGGCCGGCGGAAGGGAAGGGGAAGGCTCACCGGCGGCCCCTCCCTTTGCGCTTGGGCTGGCCCTGCTCACGGCTCAGGAGCCACTCCCGGACACTACTTTGGCGATAGTAGACCTTCCGGCCAATGCGCATGCAGGGCGGCCCCTCGCGCCGGGCTTCCCATCGCGCCAGCGTGTCGGGTTTGACCATCAGCTCTTCGGCCAGGTCCTCGCGGCTGATCCAGTCCGCCAGAAGGTTGAGGGGCGTGGCTCCCGGCTCACATGCCATCGTCTCTGACATCTGCTCTCTCCTTGATTGTGACCCGATGGTTCGGGCTGCGCAGATCAGAGCAGAGGCCGAGGGGAGGAAACGAGGCGGAAGGTGGAATTGAAACACCGCCTCAATTCCACCCCATTTTTTACTGGGTTTTGTGCATTGAGAACCCTTCAGACGGTGCGACCGGCTGCGTGTTTCCCGCGCTCGCGCCACCCATTCCGGGCAAGCCGGTTCCGCTTCCGGTGACATTCACCGGAGCACCTCGCGCGAGGACGGACTCAGAGTGCGTTCCATCCGGATGGCCGGTGCGGAATTGGGTTGAATCCGCGTTCCGGAGGGATGTGAGGAAAAGAACAGAAGATAAACCGTGGTTTGTGTAGAGGGCCTGGATTTCTGGCTGATCGCGGTCAGATTGGGCGTGACAGAGCACGTTTAGGGCGAGTAAATCTCTTCCCGAGCAGTCTGGAAGAATCGCAGAAGGCCCATCGGATCGGTGCATGGCGCACCGTCCACGACAGCTGTTGTCATGGCCACGCTTCGCTTTTTGCTCGTCCCCGCCCACAGCGCCCCCGGGCGCTGAACAGTGTCTGTTGCCCAACCATTTCCCGGCCCTGGCCGAACGATGTCCTATGCCTGAAAGGAGACCCCGATGCCGCTTCCTGCTGTCGCCTTCTATTCCATCTACGAGGTTTCCGCGCGCTGGGGCTGCTCAGCCGCCGATGTGGCCGGCTGGGCAGCCTCTGGGCATTTCAAGGCGATGATCGGGATCGAGCCTGTGCAGTGCGGCGAGGAACTGCACGGTGGTCTGGTCGAAGTGTCGCTTGCGGAAATGATGCCCTTGTTTCGCCGGTTCGGCCCCAGCGACGAAACCTGCCACCTGAGGCGCATCCTGCCCGTCGGCGGTGAGACATGGTTGCGCGTGACCGAGCCCTCGGAGGGTATTCTGGTGCGCGCCACGGATCTGATGTTCCCAGCCGAAGCCGTGCACCGCTTCGAGGAAGAGCGCGAGCTCTTGCGACGGTCCTCCCATGGCACAGGTGCAGGGTCACGCTATGACTGGGAGGCAATGACGATCTGGCTGTTCAAGCGGCTTAACGAGATGGGGTTTCCCGCCTCGCAAGCGGCGCTGATTGCCGAGGTGCAGGACTGGTTCATTGCCAATTCTACCTCTGGCGATGTGCCCGAGGAAAGCACGATCCGCAAACGCATTGCGCCGATCTGGCGCGCAGTGCGCGGGAGTGATTGACAGGCAGGGAGTGCAGGGCTGCGGAGGCGAGAACAATGCCCGGCGCCCAGCGCGGCATGACGAGCCGGTGGAAAAAGCCGTGGCGCGTGATCGTGACGCGTCACGCGGATTTTTGCCGGCCGTCTGCGTCATGAACCAGTTGCGGGCGGGGGCGGAAGATGCTCGCCACGCTGTCCACGCCCGCCCGCAGGGGCGATTCCATCAGATGCGCATAGCGCTGGGTGGTCTGCATCTGGCTGTGCCCGAGCAGGCGCCCGATGATTTCGAGCGAGGCGCCACCCGAGACCAGAAGCGAGGCGAAGGTGTGGCGCAGGTCGTGGATGCGCACGTCCGGCAGCTCGGCCTCTTTCTGCACCTTGATCCAGAAGCGGCGGATTTCGCGGACGGGCTTGCCGATGGCGTCGCCGGGGAAGAGCCACGGGTTGCCGCGCGGCACCACCAGCTGGCGCTGGCGTACGATCGCAACCACGTCTTGCGAGATCGGCACGCGGTGGATCTTGCGTTGCTTGGTGGTCGAGGCCGCTTTGGACCAGATCGCATAATCGAGATTGAACTGTTCGAACCGTGCGGTGCGAACCTCGCCGAGGCGCGCGCCGGTCAGCATGCACATGCGGATGATCGAAGCGGCGCGCTGGTCCTCGGCCTTGTCGAGAACGGCGGCGAGCCTGGTCAGCTCTTCCGGGCTGAGAAACCGCTCGCGGGCATGTTCGATCCGGCGATGGAAGCCTTGCGCGGGATTGTCCGCGCGCCATTCCCATTCCATGGCCAGCGTGAACATCTTGCGCAGGATTTCTCCCACGCGGTTGGCGCGCACGGGCGTGGGTTTGTGGCCCTGCAGCTTGCGGGCGCGGTTGTTCGGCTTCTGCTTGCAGGGCCGGGGCCGGCCCTCGGCCACGAAGTCGAGGAACTTCGCCACATCGGATTTGGTGATGTCGCTCACCAGCCGGTTGCCCCAGGCGGGCTCCACCATCTTCTTCAGCATGGAGATCTGATCACCGGCATTCGCGGGCGCGAGCTTGGGCAGGTGTTCGCGGATGTAGCGGTCGATCATGTCCTTGATGCGCGGCGCCTCGCGCAGCCCCTCTTTTGCGGCCAGCGGGTCCTGCCCCTCATCGATCCTCCGGCGCAGTTCCTTGGCGCGTTCGCGCGCAGCCGTGACACTCCATTCGGGCCAGCGGCCGATGGTCATGCGCCGCTGGCGGCCGGCGAAGCGATAGTCCAGCGTGAAGGAGCGCGTGCCTGAGGCCTGCACGCGTGCGGCAAAGCCGATCACCTCGGTGTCGAAGATCTGAAAGCTGAGACCGGGTCTGGGCTCGGCATCACGCAAAAACTTCTCGTTTAGCCTCAGTCTGTTGGCCATGCATGCGGTCTCCTTCCGATGTGACACAGGCTCATCTCTGCGGCACTATCAAGTCAGATCACGGGCAGGGGGCGGAATACAGGTGGAAGGTGGAATTGAAACAGGCGGGGTAATTCCTGTCAGTAAAATCTAAGGGTTAGAAGGAGCCAAGTGCCCAACCGCTGGGAAACCCGTTTGGCCGGCACACTGTGGCTTGATTTGCCCCTGCAGCTCGGCGCGAGTGTTTGCGCCAGCAACTGAACACGGTGCTGCTCTCACGACCATTTCAGCGACCTGCTCTGGCGGATGTCGGCTTCAATTGTTGATGGTCGGCTGGATATGCCTTGACCGGACTTCTCAGAGAAGCCCGCCAGCGGCAGCGATAGGCATCGCCAGAAGACAGATAATGAGACAGGTCCCACAGCGACGCTGCTAGATGGCTCGTGTTCGGCCCAGATCTGAAATCTCGGAGTCAGAAAAATGGCCTTTGACAATCAGCGTCTCAAGCAGAAACGCCCGGGCCTTGGCGATATGCGAGCGCTCGATTTCGGCTGCGGTTTCGCCGTCGCCTTCGGTCAGCGCATCAATCAGCAGGATATGATCCCGGCTGTCTTCGTCCTTGCGCGGCGAGAAATCGACAGTCAGGCGCATCACGCGCTCAAGTTCCTCGAAACACGAGTCGGTCAGCGCAGCAATGCGCGCGTTCCGCGAAGCTCGCGCTACGGCAACGTGAAAGCGACGGGCGGCAGATTGCAGTTCGCCCTGACCGGATGCTGGCAGGTAGTCACCGAGAATCGCGCGCAGTTCCTCCAGCTCCGCCGGAGTGATATAACGTGCAGCCATGAACGCAGCATGAGGGCCGAGCGCCGCCCTGAGATCAAGAATCTCGTGAATGACGCGGAAGGTGATTGGCTTCACGCGGTAGCCGGAGCGGGGAAGTATGTCGACCAGTCCTTCGATCGACAGGCGTTTCAATGCATCGCGCAGCGGAGTCTTGGAGACGTTGAACCGCTCGGTCAATTCGTTGGTGTCGATCGTGGCGCCCGGGCGCAGGCGACACTGCATGATGTCGGCGCGTAGCACGCCATAAATGGCATCAGACAGGCTTTCGAGGGGGGCGCGGGTTTCCATCAGCTTTGAACCAGTTTTCAAGACCGCGTCTCCATGCTTTGCTCCCCAGCGAACCCAGGGATTCCTGACGTCACGCACTGTGCGAAGATTCTTCGTTGTCAGTTACGCGCCCAGGGTACAACCCGGCGTTCGATAAGATCTATAAGCGTTAGGGTGAGATACCCCAGAAGCGATATGGTCACGATACCCACAAACATCCTGGTGACTGAGAAGGTTTGCCACGAAGCCCAGATGAAAAAGCCGACACCGCTTCGCGCACCCAGAAATTCAGCGGCCGCGATGATGATGAAAGAAGTGCCTGCCGACAGTTTCAACCCGGTGAAGATTTGAGGGAGGGCCGAGGGCAGGGCAATTTGTGTGAATACCTGGTAGCGATTGGCACCCGTACTTTGCGCGACGTCCAGATAGATCTGCGGCACCTGCCGAACCCCGCCGAACGTGTTGTAATACATCAGGAAAAATACGCCGATGGCGATGATCACGTATTTGGACATATCGCCAGTGCCGAACACCAGAAGAATGAGTGGCAGAATGGCAATCTTGGGCACCGGATAGAGCGCGGCCAGGATTGGGCCAACGATCTGGCGCGGCCGCAGGAACAAGCCCAGAAAAATGCCCATAAAAAGGCCCGGAACTGCGCCCATCAGAAAACCTACCGCAACGCGCTGGAGCGTGGCGCCGATATGCCGGAACAGTTCGAGGGAAACGATCATCGACAGGAAAGTTTCGGCGATAGCGGAGGGCGGCGGAAAGAAGCGAAGATCGATAGCACCCAGTTGCGCGCTAATTTCCCACAGCAGAAGAATGACAATCGGGCTGAAATAAGAAAAATTGCGGAAGACGCGCTCGCGATTAAAGGGTGCGCGCAGGCGCTCTTTCTCTTGCGTCGACAATTCCGCAGGGGCTGCGTTTCCTGTCGGTCGCATGCAGTCGGCGTTTGTGTCTGTAGCGCTCATCCCGCGTCTCCCTCGATTGCCGCACCGCTCTTTAGCAGTGACCAGACCTTGTAGGTGAGATCCCAGAACCGTTCATCGCGGCGCAGTTCAACGACATCGCGCGGGCGGCTGAATCCGACCTGCAGGTCGGCCAGAATGCGCCCAGGCCGATGCGACATCACCAGAACCCGGTCGGCCAGTGTCAGTGCTTCATCAACGGAATGGGTGATGAACAATACCGTCTTGCCCGAGGCGTCCCAGATGCGCAGCAATTCCTGCTGAAGTTCGAGCCGGGTCTGTTCGTCCAGCGCGCCGAAGGGCTCGTCCATCAACAAGACATCGGCGTCTTCAGCCAATGCGCGCGCCACTGAGACTCGCTGTTTCATCCCGCCCGAGAGCTGGTGCGGAAGCGATTTTTCGAACCCATTCAGGCCCACCAGATCGATCAGATGGCGCGTCCGCTCCAGCCGGTCCTTGCGCCAAATCCCGCGTACGCGGAGCGGGAAGGCGATATTGTCCTGTACCGACATCCAAGGAAACACGGATTGTTCCTGAAAAACCACAGCGGGCCGCCCGCCGCCAACCACCTGCACCTCCCCCGAGAGAGGCTGCTCCAGGTCGGCGATCACCCGCAAGGCCGTCGTCTTGCCACATCCGCTGGGACCGACAAGGCAGACGAACTCGCCCTGTCGGACGCTGAATGAAAGCTTCTTGAGCGCAATTGTTTCGCTGTCGGTGCGCGGCTCGTAGAAGGCCTTGGTCAGGCCTTCTACGATGATCGAAGCTTCGGTTGCTGCCGTCGTTGTCATTGTTGCGCGTCGTCGACCAGAGCGTTGGCACGTTCCAGCAGATCGGTTCGGTAAACTTGCCTGATATCGATCTCACCCTCGTATTCGAGTGCGTCCAAGCTGCGGAAGAACGCTTCCTGCTCACGTACGGAATCGAGATTGATCGTGCCATCGTCCGGGCGAACGGTATAAGCAATGTTGTTCAGCAGATCGGGTTCCATGCCGGTATATTCGCCGATAATCGCCTGCACCTCGGGATCATCCCAGCCGCCGCTGTCAAGCAGGCGCGAGGCCTCGATATAGCCCGCCAGAAGACCGACGATAGCGTCTTCGTTGGCTTCCACGAATTCGGTGTTGAAGGCGATGAAGCCCAGTTCGACACCATAAGCGTGGTCCTCAACCAGCCGCTGCGCAAGCCCCTCGGTTTCAAGCCTTGTGGCGAAGGGTTCGATCGACCAGCCCGCCTGGATGCTGCCGTTCTGAAAGGCTGCAGCGGTTGCGGGTGGGGGAAGGTAGACGGGCTCGACATCGTCAAGCGTCAGGCCCCCTGTTTCCAGCGCCAGTGCGACGGAATATATGCCGAAGCCGCCTGGGCCGGGAATGCCAACGCGCTGTCCTCTCAGATCCTCGATGCTGCGGATGCCATCGTCCCATGCTTGCTGGGAAACCATGAACGGGGAAGGTGAACGCCCGCTTTCCGGCATGCGTGCCATGGTGGCGACAATCGTAACGGTCGCACCCATATTAATCGAGTTGAACAGGCCCGCTCCCCAGGTTGCGGCGCCACCTTCGGAATTGCCTGAGGCGACAAGCTGGATTGTTTCTGCGGTGCCGGTCTTGGGAGAGAGTCGGACATCGACTCCGTATCTTTCGAACATGCCCATCTCCTCCGCGACGAAGAAGGGGGCATAATCGGTAAAGGGCGAATACAGGAATTCGATTGGCTCGGACTCCGCTTGCGCAGCTGCCGAACTGGCCATGATCCCGGCCGAGCAGATGACCGCGGCGATGTGTGACGTTGGCTTTTTCATTGCAGGATACCTCAGTTGGACGGATGACGATGATGTCTGACGTCGCGAGACCCGTTCGCCCGGGCTGCCTGAACTCAGCGCGTCGGCTGAGAATCCCGGATTCGCCAAGAATTTCGACGCTTCTTTCCCAAATGAATGACTCTGATATGGTGTTGCGTCAAGTTGAAATCTCAGCCGCTGTAGGTGATGCTCTGATTGAGTAAGCGATTCTTGGAAGGCGCGACTTCCTTGTGTAATTGGTGGTTTCGACGCAAATTGTAACCGAGGCTTTCTCCCGATGGAAGGTTAGAAATATTAATTTGCCATGTTGATGTATCAGATGTATTCTTGAATGAAATAGCGAGCATGCGGAACAGCCTGTCGCGAGACGGGCACCATATCGACACCGCAACCAAAGGATCAGCATGATGATAGCCTTTCCTGAGGCGGTCGAGCGATTGGCGGTAGCCTTGGGCGGTGGCCCATCGGCAAGGCTTGCCGCATCCGCGCTGATCGAGGCCGACGCGCTTGGCATGCCGCGCTTTGGCGTAGATATCCTTGATGAATGGTCAGCCGATGCCGCACCGCTGCCGGCGGATGCGGCGCCGCAGGCCGTAAGCTGGCGCGACTGCTCGGCGTGTTTTGCGCCGCTCGCGGTCGCGGCGGCAACGCTGGAGCTGTGCGACGCGGCGCGCCGGATGGGGGTGGCGGTCGTGTTCCTTCGCGGCGTCAGAGGGTTTGGCCGTCTGGCTCCATTCGTGCGCCACCTTGCCGATGCCGGTCTGATCGGTGTCGCAGGGGCCGAGGGTCCGCCCTTCGTCGCAGCGCATGGCGGTACGCGGCCGGTGATCGGCACCAATCCTCTGGCCCTTGCCATGGGGCAGGGTGCGGAGCGCGTTGTGATTGACCTTGCGAGCAGCAGTGGGACCATGGCTGATGTCCGAAGTGCGCGCGCGGAAGGCAGGCCGTTGCAAGAAGGGCTCGCACTTGACGGCATGGGGCAGCCAACCCGGACTGCAGCCGAAGTTGCGGCATTGCTGCCGCGTGGTGGGCAGGTCGGGTCACTGTTGGGCCTCATGGTCGAACTGATTGCTGGGGTCGCCGGTGGCGGCCGTGGGGATCCAGAAGGGCGCGGCGTTTTCCTTCTTGCGATCGATCCGGGCGCGGCTGCTGAGGCCGCTGACATCCAAAACAGGCTTGCCGGGTTGCAGCGCGACTGGGTTGATGGTGGCGGCCACTGGCCGCGCGGTGGTGGCCAATCCGCCGAGGCAGCGCTGGATGCGGCGTTCGTTCAACGCCTCGACGCGCACCTTGCCCGCATGTCTGCTCAGAAGGGGCGGTAGTGTTGCACGGACAGCGCGACAGATCGAAACAAGGCCGAAAGAACAAGCTTCCAGATGACGATACCCCATACCACGTCACCCGTTTCAGAGCCCATGTTGTCAATCACCCCCGTCGATGGCCTGATCGACGCCCCGCGCCGGATCGTCGTATCGGGCCTTGTACCTGACGAACTCGTTGTGCTCTCCGCTCGGACGCGGCGAACGGGCGGGGCGTTCTGGGACAGTCAGGCGACTTTCATGGCTGATGCGCAGGGTGTGGTCGAACTGACGCGCGACGCGCCCGTTGGCGGTGACTACGCCGAGGTTTCCTCCATGGGTTTGCTTTGGGGTCAGCACCCGTCCGACGCTGCGGGTCTGGAGGTTTTTGCGGATGATGTGATGCAACCCCTGACGACTTCGCTGACGGCCGAGACAGTGAACGGACGGCGCGCTGAAGGTGAATTCGTCCAGCGCTTCGCGGCGCAGGGTGTGGCGCGGCGCGAGATCCGGGACGATGGGTTGGTCGGCACGCTGTTCACGCCGGTCGAACCGGGGCCGCACCCGGTGGTGATGGTTCTCAACGGCTCCAGCGGCGGCATCAACGAGGCGCGAGGGGCGCTTTTCGCGTCGCATGGCTATCAGGCTTTCGCGCTTGGCTATTTCAAGGCCCCCGGCCTGTCACCTTACATCACCGAAACACCGCTCGAGTATTTCGAGACCGGGTTGCATTGGGTGCGTCGTGAACTGCAACCACGCGATAATTTTGTTGCGGTGAGCGGGCAGTCACGTGGCGGCGAACTTGCGCTTTTGCTTGGCGCCACGTTCCCCGATCTGGTCTCTGCCGTCATTGCCTATGTGCCCGGTGCCATGGTTCATGGCGCGCAGGGCGCAGGAGACCCGGCGCGTGGCGGTTGGCAGGGCGCGACCTGGACCAGAGGCGGAGTTGCGCTGCCACATCTGTGGCAGAACAACAGTGCGGTGCACTGGCACCCCTGGGCAGGCGATGCGCCGCCCAGTCGGCATCATTCGGTGTTCTTTGAAGGAATGAAGGATCGAGCACTCGCGGACCGCGCCCGCATCCCGGTCGAGCAGATTGCGGCGCCGGTGCTGCTGATTTCGGGCCGCGATGACCGCGCATGGCCCTCCAGCTTGTATTCTCGCATGGTGGTTTCAGCCCTGCACCGGCAGAAGCATCCCTTTCTGGTTCGTCACCTTGATTTCGACGATGCCGGCCATGCCATCAATCTCCCTTTCGTTCCGACAACGCAGCTAAGCCGCGCGCACCCGGTCTCAAATGTGCCGTTCACCACCGGCGGGACGCCCTCTGGCAACGCCCGTGCCGACCTTGGTTCATGGCGCGGCGTTCTGGCATTTCTGCACGAGATCACCGGGCGCTAGCCGGTAGGCATGGTGGCCGGGCGCGACCAAAAGTTAACGATGTTTTGAGAGGAAGATGAACATGGCCACAATAGAACACCTGGAAGGCCAGTGGCGTGAATGGCGCCATGCCCATGTCGCAACGATGTTTCGGCCCTATGGCTGGACCTCGCTTGTTGCTCAATACTGGCTGGAGGAAAATGATCGCGACGTCCGCTTTGAGATGCTTCCCGGAGCATGGTCGGTTGAGGATGGCAAGGTCATATTCACCCCTCCTGCCTCTGGCCCGACACTGTCGGTGAACGGTGTCTATCCGGTAGGGCCGGTCGAGATCATTCCGGGGCGCAACCAGACCTATGGTCACGGCGACAGCGTGCCGGTCTATTTCGGGGTGATGGAGGTTGAAACCGTGTTGCGCACCAGCCACGACGGGCAGCGACTTTACGCAGTGCGCGTCCGCGACCCGCGCGCGGCAACCCGGCCCGAGGATGTCGGTGTTACCGCTTTCGACTATGATCCCGCCTGGCGTCTGCCCGGTGTTTACATCCCCGCCGAGCGCGTCGATTATGAGGCCGAAACTGTTGAGGCCGGGGTTCGCGAAACGACGCCACGTATGGGCACCTTCACTTTCGAGCTGAATGGCGTTTCCCATGAGCTCTTGCTGATCGGGAAAGACACATCAACAGGCGTGCAGCCGGTCGCGCATTTCCGTGACAAGACAAACGGATCTGTCACCTATGGCGCGGGCCGTGTCGTTGAACTTCACTTTGCCGATGAAGAGGGTCGCCGCATTGACTGGATTGACTTCAACTATGCGGTTGCCCTGCCATGTGCCTTTACGAACTTCGTCACCTGTCCATTGGTCCCGCCTGAAAACCACCTCGACATCGAAGTGCTTGCCGGTGAGAAACGCCCCGCGCAAACCGTAGCGAGGACCATGACCTATCGACGCGGCGCGACCGTCACCTGAGCGGGCCGACATTGAGAAAACGATAACGCTGCAGTCGCGCCGGACGGATTTTCTGAATGTTTCATGGCAGCCGTGGCGCCCTAAATGGTGTGTTCGAAGGGAATGGCGGTTGTGATCGGCGAAGGCCAAAAGTGCTTTTGTCAACGCCTGGTCAACCGCCGAATCCAATATCAGGCGCATTGGGAGCCAACAGAATCCGTCGAAATCCGGCCAAACACGACGAAGAAGTTCGGGCGATCAAAGGCTTGCCGGCTAAGTGCTTGAATTGAAAAGAATCATTAAAATCAACAGGTTGTGGCTCATAACCTGAAGGTCGTAGGTTCAAATCCTACCCCCGCAACCAAACTTTCCTGCAAGATATCAAACACTTAGGCCGCCCTCGGGGCGGCTTTCGCGTGTTGCGCCGTGTTGCAAGCCAGTCCCGACCACCCCCCAAAGATTCCAAAGGCTTACGAACACCCCCGATTCCTCCGTGCAACACGGATGCGACACGGGACAGCGCCCAAGTTCTCTTGGTGTTCCTACACGCGTTCCGGTTTTCTGTATCCTCGGCGGATGGCTTTGCTTTGTTTGGAAGGCTATTCGCGCGGTGCGATTGGGCTACCGTCGAGATCATAGTCGGCTCGGGAGCAGTTATTCGCGGCGAAGATCAGGTTGGCACGACTGCCAGCGAGGTAGGTCGTTGCTTGTATTGGTTGGAATGGCTCCCGAAGATCCACTCGAAACAGAAGCTGGTCGTTTGATGTCAGGAACGGTCTGATCAGCTCGCGAGGAATCTCCATCACCACAGACGCAACCGCAGGGTCGTTCTGGAGGGTCAAGGGTCGCTCCGTACTCCAACTGAAGTCCTCGGTAGCAACTGTCACCGACGTAATCGCGTTGTTCAGTGCTCCGACATCACCATTGATTTCCATGGACAGAAAAAGCCGTCCGGCCAGGAGCTCGTAGCAGAATAGGTTTAGCTGCATTTCGCGTTCGGCATCTGAAACCGTCCGCACGAATGCTCGGTAACCATCTCCATGAAAATCCAATCTCCATGCCGACTGCGCAGCAGGCATTTCGCCGGTAAGCATCCTGATGACGCGCGGTTCACTTTTCTGGAACCCGCTGGCCTCCTCGCCCGGATAGCGGCTCAAACCCCACCCATCGACGTCTTCCCGAGAGAACCAGATCATTTCGGAAGGCAAAGCGTAGGTCACAAAAGCCGCGATTGATCCGTGCGACACGCCATTCTGAACGGCGTGGGCTGCGATTTCATCATTGCATTGCTGGTCAGGCAATTCACTGCGAGAGCAACTATGCTGACCAAGTCTTCCAAAGGGCTCAACGGTACGGTATTGACCCGCGACAAACACGATAGATGCGCAAGCCGATGCACAGCTTGCTCCATTCGGGACTACCGTTCGTGTTGCCGATCTTTGGATTACGTCTGAAACACGAAATGCTTCATCTACACTACCGCCAGGGCTGTCGAGCAGTAGTACCCTCGTGCCGTCCGCCCAAATGTCCGCCTGGTCGATGATCCCAGCGAGTTGATCGGAAAGGCCACTGTGAATCTCACCAGAGATGCGTATGACACTATGGCCACGCCATTGTTCAATGCTGGCGCCTTCAGCTACAGCGGGTGCCGCCGCGGCAAGGGGCAAGGCGGCGAGTAGGATACTCGTGCAGAACTTGTGCAGTCTGGGCAAGCAGAAATCCTCCTGTTCGCAGGCATGTTCATAATGCCTCGGCTGACGTGAACTACAAGGCGCGCGCCACTGAACTCGCCCTGGGCAAGCTGAGGCATGTTGGCGTGCCCAATATGCCCAGCCCCCAATATGTCCAGCCCCTTGTATCACGCCGCCGCCGTCGCCACCCCATCCAGCCGCACCGCGACGCTGGTGACGCCGTTCCCCGCAGCCTCCACCGCGATGCCGATGGGGAAGCGCCCTGCAGCCGGGGTGGTCACTTCCTTGGCCATGTTGTCCCACGCCACGCGCGCGCCGACCGTGAGCACCGCCGCGCTGGCCTTCGGTAGCTGGAACACGCCGGTGGTGGAGAGCTCCACCGGGTCGCCCTCGGCCGAGGAATAGGCGGCGACGCCGAAGATGCTGCCCACGATCAGCGCGTCGCCCGAGGCGATGCCGCCAGCGGGAGTCGTGATCCGCACGATGTGGCCGTTCTGGAGGTAGTTCTTCATCTCAGAGCCCTTTCGAGGATTGGATGCGGACGACCGAGACACGGTCGGTCGCCCCTGCGATCTGCCGGTTGAGGTCCGCGAGCGCGGCGGCCATCTCGCCGTCGCTCGCGTAGGTG
>HLSNC_1000829_pt1 | contig 18597 bp, 13 predicted proteins | sample HotLakmetagenome_2_FD_14041 | JGI IMG/M metagenome (IMG submission 14041)
CATGATCGTCGACATGAACAACAAGATTGCCTTCCTCGTCATCCGAAATCACGCATTTCAGGACATGGCCGCGCATCAACCATACCTGTTCGCGGTCCAACCACTCAATCTGCGGGCGCCCTGGGGGGATTTCAACAGGTCGATTGGCAGGATCTGCAATGCTCGCTTCCTGGGCAGCGATGATATCGTTGAAGACCTCCAGAATTTCGAGGTCCGTCATTGCCTCAATCTGAGGTCCCAGATTCAGATGCATCGTTCCATAGGCGTTATCCGCATGCGCAATGATTGCATATTCTCCATCACGAGAAATATGCACCTGATCAATCGTCGAGTATGTCGGACGTCGCAAGCGCAAGGTAAGCCTCCTCTTCCATCATCGGCATGTTTCCAGACGTCAGGTTACAGTAGCGAAGCTGATCATCGCCATTGGATCATGTCATCATCGTCTGGTTGCTCGCCAGCCAGCGGCTTCAGCTTCTGCCTCATCACAAAACCAACGCTCTCCTTGAGATTCGTCGATCTGCACACGATCATACCATGGTGACCAAGGCGTGTGATAAATGCGCTCGCCATCACGGTTGATGTTCCCCTTGATCGGACAGCCCGGTCGTGGGGAGGCCGCCGCAGCGCGTTCCCAGCGATTTGCGCGGTATTCCCATGGAGGGATTGTCTCTGCCTGCCAGATACCAATCTGCTCTGCGCGTGCAGCTTGCTCCTGCGCAACATAATCCTCACTGAAGCGGATATAGGCCCACGCCAAGCCCTCGCGTACCAGCAGGGCATTCAGGTCGATTTCACCCTTGAAGCAGACGCCAATGATCCGGCCATAAACATCCCGACTGCGTGCTTCACATGTGACGTGCCGACCATCGATCAAATCGGCCAGCCTTCGTGTTGAAGCTGCTCCACAACTCCAGCTGCCCCCATCTGCCCGTACACAAGGTTGATCACTTTCAGGCGCATCAATGCCATGCAGCCGTATACGTACAGGCCCGATATCGACGGTATCGCCGTCGATTACCCGCGCTTCACCAGTGATTTCAGCGGCCTGCACCTGCGCGGCTGCAATCATCATCCATGCGACGATCAGCGCCAAATAAGTCGCACGACGTTGAAACAAGAGCCGTATCATGAGGCCAACCCCCACCGCTCGCGTAAATCCTCGAAGCTTGGATCTTGCGCATACAGCCGCTCGAATTCACGTCGTGCATGCGCCATTCGACCAACCTTTGCATAGAGCACAGCGCGGTCATAGCGTATCTGATGCCGTAGCGCCTCGGGCCGATCCTTACGGCGACGGTTCGCCAGCGTGAATACCCAATGGCCGCATCGGCCATGCCCAGCACCGCGAGAGCCTTGCCATAATTAAGCAGGGTTGCCGTATCGACCGGGGTTTCGTTCTCGACATCCGCCATTTCACGCACGATGCGGTCCATAAGCGTTCTGTCCTCGGGCGTGTCGAGCGCTAACTCGGCGAAAGAGAGCCCTACCACCGGATCGGTCGGATCGATCTCTATGAGCCGCTCGACATGCGCCATGGCGTCGTCATGGCGGCCCTGCAGCTGAGCAATTTCCAACAAAGCCAGCCTTGTCTCGCGCTCGCGTGGGAATACGTGGGCGAATATGTCGGGCGTGATCGGGAGGCTGGCCTGCGTGGCGATCTCATACTTGCCGAACAGTGCGCCGAGATCGCCCAATCGGCCAAGCGCGTGCTGGAAATGGGCTTTGGCGGCATCGAACTCCTCACGGCGCAAACGAATCATTCCAGCCATCCAGCCTGCATCGGGCAGATCGCGCGCCTCTTCCAGTGCCGCGAGCGCAGCATCGGTGATGAATACGTCCGAGTAGTCGCCCGTGTGGGTGACCGGTTCTGCGCCGGCGTGCAGTTCCTCGATCCTAGTGTTGCGCACGCAGATCATCGCCATCAGCTTCGCCAGCCGGGCAGCGATGCGCGCCTAGTCGGCCGGCTTCATCGTTCGGACCTTCGTGGATCATCGGACCGCTGCTTCATGAATAGCTCGCGGAGAGCTGCTTCGGCTCGGGTCAATCCGGCCTCCGTCAGGGCGAGCGATTTGGCCTTACCGACGGGATCGTGGATCAGACCCTTTGCGTACAGCCTGTCGGTGATCGACCAGTCGATCCCTTTCCAGACGCGGTCGCCGTCATGCAGCGTCAGGCTGAGGATCGCCAGCGCCGCGTCGTCGAGCTTGTCGGTGTCGAGCTCCGGCTCCGCCATATTCCGTCTCCTTCCCGTTCAGGATGCCGTCGTCGCCGGAAATTCTCAATGGCGGAAGGGATTTGCGAGGCCGGGCAAAGAAAAGAACGGGTTGGATTTCAGTTCCTTTTCACGAACGCCCCCAGCGTCGAAGTGTTCAGATGGCGCAGAAAAATATCTTCACCTTTTCAGAATGTTACAGGCCATACACCGGATTCGTGCAGTCGAGAGGTCCAGAGATTATCGGGCTCCAGAGAACGATTCCGGCTGCTGCGTCGAAGTCGCCAGTGCAAAGCCACCTGCGCATAACCCTCGAAAACAACGGAAAAATCCGGCCGCGACCGGATCAGGTGAACGCTTTCGCGGGGGCAAGTGGCGGAGGGAGAGGGACCTTCCACTCTCAGGGTCTCAACTCGTTATGTCGCTTGCTGTAAAGGTGTTCAGGGGGTAGGCCTATGGGAAGAACCTATGGGGAGGAGACCCAAGTGTACCTCGGGAAGCAGTATCGCCGGTGGTGGGCATACCACGATATCCCACCGTCCCTGAGGACGGCCTTCGAGGGTCGCAAGAGGCTGTCGGAGAACCTGCAAACGGAAGATGAGCGGTCGGCTCGGCGACGTGCGGATGCCCTGTGGCTTCATGACTGGTCCAAGCAGATTGAGGTTGCGCGGTCGGGTAATGCTGGCGATGGATCAGCACGGAAGGACCAAGAGGAAGGGGAGGCATCTTTCTACCGCCGCCTCTTGCGGGAAGCAGGAAGCGATGATGAGCGGGGCCTTATCGAAAGCCTGATCTCAGACGAGGCACGAGACCGCGGTATCCGCGCGCTGGAGAGTGCAGGCTTCACCGACTGGCCAAGGGATGAGCGGGAGGAAGAAGCCGCAGCGTCGATCCCTGGGTACGTGGAAGCAGGGCGCTTCGTCGCGCTCGCGACCGGGACAGTCACGCCATTTCTTGACCACATGGAGGAGTGGCTTGGCCTCTCACAAAATGAGGAGAAAACCAAGGGCCAGAAGCGGGGCACGTTGAACCTCTTCGCCAAGGAGTTCCGCTTCGTGGAAGACGTGAAGCCCCATGTCGTGCAGCGCTGGTTCAATGAACGCGCTCGCGCGGAGGGGCTTACCCGGAAGACGTTGAAGCGCGTCCAGTCGGAACTTTCCGGCTACTGGAAACACCTCCGGTCCCTCGGCATCGCCCCGAAGGGCACAAGTCCATTTGATGATCTGGAGATCCATGGTGCAGGATCCACCGAATGGGAGCCCTTCACCCCCGCACAAGTGGTATCCATCAGGGACGCGGCAGTATCGAAGGGGGACCGGGAGTTGGCCGATCTCATCACGCTCGCGATGTGGACAGGAGCGCGTATTGAAAGCCTGTGCTCGTTGAAGGTCGCTGCTGTAAAGGGGGACTTTCTCCGGATCGAGGGCGACAAGACGGACGCGGGGACGCGCGAAGTCCCTGTCCACTCGCGGTTGGTGGCGACCCTTGAGCGGCTCTGTCGTGAGAGCCGTGATGGCTATGTTCTGGGAGGACTGTCGGTGACGAAGTATGAGGACCGCAGCGACGCCATCGGGAAGCGGTTCGGGCGCTTGAAGGGGCGGCTTGGGTTCAGTGGTGCGCACGTCTTTCACTCAATCCGTAAGACCGTCATTACGTTCTTGGAAAATGCGGGCGTTCCGGAGAACGTGACGGCGGACATTGTGGGTCACGAAAAGCCCCGCATTACCTACGGCCTCTATTCCGGTGGCAACGAGATGCGGGTGAAAAGGGAGGCAATCGAGCGGTTGGACTACCCGGGCATGTCATGAGAATGGTGAGCCCTTGAACTTCCCCCGGTGGGTGGTGCCGAGGAGAGGATTGGCGCGAGAGATCATTGTTTTTCAATGGGTTACGGAAACGCGACGCGGGTTCTGGGTACCACCATTGTGGTCCCGAGTCGAGCGCTTTTGGCCCGGAAATCTGCCGCCCCGGTTGGATACGGTTGACGCCTATTTTTCAGAGGTCTTCAGCGCGAGCACATTGGTCACCAGCCGCACACCGGCGTTTTGCGCGGCTTGGCGGGTAGCAAGGTATTGGACTATCAAAATGGCCGAGTATCCAAGAGCCGTACTGCCGTTCGAGATGAAGTGAAACCCAAGCAGGCCAAAAAAGAAGAAGAAGAGCACGCTAAGGGCTGCGTAGTCGCGGAGGAAAAGAAACGTGTGGAGCGCATCCTCTATTGCCACGTCTTCCCGCACCGACTGGTAGAGCTTGTACCATTCAGCGTTCTGAGCCTCCGGCTCTGCTGGTAAAACACCATCGAACCTTTTCAATAGCCGTTCGCGGTTGATCCGCGTGTCGAGGCCTGCGTACTTCGAGAAGGCCCGGTGGCCGGGCAGCGCGTGCTTCCACCGCAAGAAAATTAGTGACGCCTTGATGTCAGCGCTCATGATCGAATTTAGCACGGTGGCAATGATGCCAGCGGCCCCGACCGGGAGCAGCGTATCGGCCTTGCCCAGTGCGGCGGAAACGCCCGCTATGCGGATCTCGTTGGCCTCAAGCACCGCAAAGTAGAATAGAGAGTTGCCGGCCACGATCAGCCAAAGCTTCAAGTTGTTCTTTGCCTTGAGCGACTTGGCCATCGTCATCTCCCGGCGTTCCGGTTCACGAACCACTCGTATTGACCATTGTTGTGAACGCGGAGTTCGATGTCACCGTAGAACCGCGTCGAGGCCACCTTGGGGCACTGCTGGCGGTACTTGCTGCTGGCGTCTGTTGCTGGCTTCTGGCCGACTGAGACAAACGTCATCTCGGGATTGATCAGTCGCAGGGCCTGAGAGTGGTAGCCGCTGTCTCGTCCATGGTGGCTTGCCTTCAAGAAGCAGCTTTTCAATCGATACCCGTGTTGCATCACCATGCTGTCCCAAGTGGCGGCCTCCACATCACCGGGGAGGAGAACCGAGCGGCTCGCATGATGGACCCGGATTACGAGGCTGATGTCGTTGAACCTGCCATTTGTGTTGCAGATACCGACAATCTCCCGAGTGGGTGACAAGATCTCGATACTGTCACCACCTGGCCGCCCGTCCCACTCCTTGGCGAAGGCGTAGAGGCTGTCACCTTGGGTGTACATCTTGCCCCCAGCGCTTCGGATATCCTGATAGAATGCCCAATCGATCTTGTCCGCCTCGCTACGAAAACTCGTCACGGACTTGTCGTTGGCCGTGTCCCAGAAGTTGAAAAACCCGATCTCCTCGTGCAAGCGTCGAAGTCCTCGCATATGATCGAGGTCCGGGTGAGTGAGGATAAATCGGAAGAGCGATTGCCCGGGATACATCCGCTTCATGAAGTTGATGGGGTCCGTCAGTTCCCGCTTCGCTCTCGTGTTGACGAGTTCGTACGCTTTTTCTCTTTCTTTCAGCGCGGTGAGAAGTCCATACGCGCCACCACCGCCGGCCCGCTGCAATGCGAGCAACTCCTCCTCGAAAATGGTCTGCTCGCTGCGCCGGTCGTATTGTTGACAACTATTGACGTCGATCATCGTCAGGCGACCGGACGGATGCTTTATGACCGTGCAGTCACCGTGACCGACGTTCAAGAAATGCACGCGAAGCATAGGCGACCCACCCCACAACACAAGTTTGCCGGGACCAAGACCATAGACCACCGTCGCCGCAGAGGCATGAGGCGAGGCCCCGTTTTCCACAACCAAAAATTTTTAAGCGCCCCTCGACCAGCTCTTGCGCCTCGATCCCCCCTTGGGGGCCCTACTCGTCTGCACGGGGCTCCCATCTATACGCCTGCCTTATAGACGACTCAGCTATTCACGCCAGAAACGGATCCTTGACACCGGTCCGCATGCAAGCGGCGCCAGCGGAGAGCCAAGGCTAAAGTCATCGCCGAGAGGGCGGTCGCGCCCTTGACGTACCACGCCGCGATAAATGACGTCTGTTTCATCGAATGTCGAACGAATATTATGGAATGATCAACGGGAAATAGTTGGCCTACTACCGAGTGAGCACAGAGCGGCAAGGGCGCTCGGGGCTTGGGCTTGAAGCGCAGCGGGAGGCAGTGACCTCCTACCTCAACGGCGGGAACTGGCAGCTGGTCGGCGAGGCGACCGAGGTCGAGAGCGGCAAGAGCGCGGATCGCCCTGAGCTGGAGAAAGCCTTGCGCCTTTGGTGCCCATCACCAGCAACATACCCTCCCGTTCCATAGACCAGGCTCTTGCGGAACGTTCCACCTCCTCGCGCAACCTGAGTCTCTCCCGTTCCATTAAAGTAGTTTTGACAATTGGAACGGACAGGAGTAGGCATGTCCCGGAGCCTATTGGAACAAAGGACACCGCCATGCTCATTGGATACGCACGCACCTCGACACTGGAACAAGAGGCAGGCCTGGAGGCTCAGGAGCGGGAGCTTGTCGCCCTGGGCTGTGAGAAGGTCTTCTCTGAGCGTACCTCCTCAGTGGCCAAGAGGGTGAAACTGGAGGAGGCTCTGGAGTTCGCAAGGGAAGGTGACACGCTCATTGTTACCAAGCTCGACCGGCTTGCACGCTCAGTGCCTCACCTCTGGGAGCTTGTGAACGCCATGGAAGCCAAAGGCGTTACCCTGCGCATCCTCAACATGAACCTCGACACTGGAACGGCAAGCGGGAAGCTGATGCTCTCGGTCTTTGGTGCTGTTGCCCAGTTTGAACGGGAGATGATGCTGGAGCGTCAGCGGGAAGGCATCGCCAAGGCGAAGGCTGAGGGGAAGTACAAAGGACGCAAGCCAACCGCTATGGCCAAGGCTGAGGAGATCCGAAGGCTTCACCGTGAAGGAATGAGCATGGGGAAGATCGCTGAGGCGCTGGGGATCGGCAAGGGATCGGTGCACAGGGCCATCCGTCAATAACGGGGTGGAGGGCAGCTTTTCCAGGAGAAATTCGTGAATTTGATTGCCGAAAGTTATTCATGCCGAGGAGCTCGCCTCATGTGTCTTCTGCGCGGGAGATATGCGAAGAGAAATTGGTGGTCGGATGGATGGACTGGCGATTGAAAAATGGGCAAGAATGCACGCTGCTAACCGAGCGACGAATCCGCAAATGGTGCTGACAGATGGGAGGAGAAAAATGGCATTTTGTCTACATGAATGTACAGAATTCGTTCTCAGAGATCCCAAAGCGACCTTGTCAGGCTTCTTCAGTTAAACAATTGTCTCAACAGGGGGAGTTTTTCGCGCCTTCGCTCCGTTAAGCCATTCGACTGCGTATCCTGAGGTATAGGCATGCGTAGGAATGAAAGGTTCGGATCTAGGCCAAATGTAAGCACTCCGCTCGTAACCAACCACTCTGTCCTTCTGCATGACGAAGCGGGCTGGGCCCTTGGAAATTTTGAAGTAAAGGTGATTCATGCCGAAGAGGGAAAGTCATAAATCTGGTAGCGAGCTGTTCATCGTCGACAATAGCGCCGATGAATGGAAGGCGCTCCGATATCTCCATGATTGGTGCCAGCTCTCCAAGTCAATCGATATTGCGACGGCATATTTTGAGATTGGTGCCCTGCTCGCGCTCGGGGACGATTGGCAAAAGGTTGATCATATCCGCATCCTGATGGGGGATGAGGTTTCGAAGCGCACCAAACGCGCATTCGAGGCCGGCCTTCAGGAAATTGCCTGCCGCCTAGACAGAAGCATCGAGCAGGAAAAGGACAAGAATCATTTCCTTAAAGGTGTTCCAGCCATCGTCGAGGCGATTCAGTCAGGCAAGATCGAGTGCCGGGTTTACAGGAAGGACAAGTTCCACGCCAAAGCGTACATCACGCACGCCAGGCTCGAAGTGGTTGGATCCTCCGCGCTTGTTGGTTCCTCCAACTTCACGGTTCCAGGACTCACCCAGAATATCGAACTGAACGTCCAGATCACAGGCACCCCGGTTGCAGTTCTACAAGAATGGTATGAGGAGCGCTGGGAGGAAGCCGAGGATGTTTCGGTCGAAATCCTCAAGACCATTGAGCGCCATACGCGTGATTACCGCCCGTTCGATATCTATGCGCGATCCATGCAGCTCTACTTCGCTGGGCATGAGGAGACCGCTACCGAGTGGGAAAAGAACTCCTCAAGGCTCTACCCGATCCTCGCAAAATACCAACGGGATGGATACGGGGCGCTACTCAAGCGGGCAGGGAAGTACGGCGGGGCTTTTCTGTGCGACGGGGTTGGTCTGGGCAAGACCTTCATCGGGCTCATGCTTATCGAACGGTTTGTCCAGTATGAAAACAAGAATGTCGCATTGTTCGTGCCAAAGTCGGCCAAGTCGCCCGTCTGGGAGCGGGAGCTAAGGAATCGCCTGCCGGATGTGTTCAAGGGGTTCAGTCGGCTGAAAATCTTCAGTCACACGGACCTGATGCGCGAGAAGATGCAGGAGGAACTGGAGCAGGTCAAAGCCCAGGCTGATGTCATTATCATTGATGAGGCGCATCACTTTCGAAATACCGGCACCCGTGGCGAAGAGGGTGCCAAACGCAAGTCCCGTTATTGGCACCTGTATGATCTTGCCGAGGGCAAGGAACTTTACATGCTCACGGCCACGCCGATCAACAACAGCCTCCTAGATTTTCAGCACATGGTCGAGTTGTTCTCACGGCACCGCGCAGATCACTTCTCCGATGCGCCGCTTGGCATCCACTCGCTCGCAGGACACATCCGTCAGTTGGAGAGATCGATCGAGCGTCAACTTCGGTCGAACGGAGATGAAGAGGTTGCGGAGATTAACGCCGCCGACATCGGTGATTTGTTCGCAACCGATTCGCTCTTTGACGCACTCGTTGTTCAGCGAAGCCGAAGCTATGTGAAGGCGAGTATGCAGCGCGAAGGCGGAGGCGCCGTTGTCTTCCCGGAGCCGCGCAAGCCAAAGGTGGCGCATTACTCGGTCAAGCAGACCTACGGGAAGCTGCTCGACATGGTTGCCGATGCCTTCCACAAGCGTGTTCCGCTCTTCACCCTCGGCATCTACAACCCCTACGCCTACTACAAGGGCGATGACCCCGAGATCATCCCTGCCATGGAAAAGGGCCGCCGGAAGCAGGTGGTTGCGCTGATCCGAACAAACTTCCTGAAGCGCTTTGAGAGCTCGGCAGAGGCGTTTCGCCTGTCATGCTGGCGGTTGCTCCATAAGCTACTGGCGTGGTTGGACGTGAACGCGGCAACCGAACACGAGCGAGAGGCAGTAGAGCGCTGGAAGCGGCGTAATGGAAAGCTGATCGGATACAAGCCGCAGCTTGAGTTCCTCGATGAAGCCGAGGGCGAAGAGGACCTCTATCCCGAGGAACTGCGGGAGGCCGTTGAGAAGCTTCCCCGCGACGAATTCGATATTGAGAAGATCGTCCACGACACGATTCAGGATTTGGACCAACTCGCTGACTTTCTGAACGAGCTCGAAAAATTCAAGCCGTCTCAGGACAAGAAGCTGAACGAGCTCAAGAAGTTGCTGAGGAATGATCTGATCCTGAAGGATCAGAAGGTGATCATTTTCTCTGAGTTTGGAGAAACCGCCCGATACGTAGCGGCTCAGCTGAACGAAGCTGGCATCGAGGGCGTCGATCAGATCGACAGTGGCACAAAGGGGGATCGGTCGCGGGTCATCCAGCGGTTCGCGCCCTACTACAATGAGTCAAGTTCCCCAGAGCTCGCGAAGCGAGGCTTGAGCGAGATCAGGGTCCTGATATCGACCGATGTGCTCTCTGAAGGTCTAAACCTTCAGGACGCTACACGGCTTATCAACTATGATCTGCACTGGAACCCGGTGCGACTCATGCAGCGGATTGGCCGGGTCGATCGTCGGATGAACCCAGAGATCGAGAAGAGGATACTCGCGGATCACCCTGACCAGAAGGAGCTGCGCGGCACCGTAGGCTACTGGAACTTCTTGCCGCCGGACGAGCTCGATGACCTACTTCGGCTCTATAATCGTGTGTCGCACAAGACGCTGCGCATCTCGAAGACGCTCGGTATCGAAGGCAAGAAGCTGCTGCGCGAGGACGATGACTACGAGGACCTCCGTAACTTCGCCGAGCAGTACGAAGGCACCGCGAGCCCCGATGAACAGATGCATCTGGAATGGCAGGATCTCCTGGCAGCTGATCCTGAACTAGAAGCGCATCTGTCCAGCCTGCCGGACTCGGTGTTTTCCGGCAAACAACACTCGAAGCGCGGTGCCCGTGGCGTCTTCTTCTGCTATTCGCGTCCGGCCCATGATCGCGCGGCCTCGGAGCGTGACGGTCAGGACGTTTGGTCTGCCGAGGCCGGTGATGTGAAGTGGTATCTGGCTGATCTTGAAAGCGATGCGATCTTGGAGGATGCCTCCCGGATCATCGAGTTCGTGCGCTGCGATCCCAAGACGACCCGGCGCGTTCAGATCGATCAGGAAAAGCTTTCGGCAGTGCGAAAGTCCGTCGAGAAGCACATCGTGAAGACATACTTGCGCAAGGTCCAGGCCCCTGTTGGCGTTAAGCCAATCCTGAAGGCGTGGATGGAATTGAATTGAGGGTGATTGTCTGATGGGAACCGTAAGCGCCGCTGATCTCGACAAAATTTCAAACTTCGAGCAGTTGGTTGAGCTACTGCGCGATAAGCTGGAGTGGCCAATCGAAGAGGATTATGGCTTTGACGATGTGGTCTTTGAATATGAGGCCAGCGAGTTGGGCCTGAAGATGGATGAGACCGCAAAGATCCGCGAGATTCATCAATTGCGTCCGCTGGTGACAAACCAGCCCTGGGGCATCTTCTTTATTTCGATGGAGGACAAGGCAATCCCGGTCACTGTCCTGCGACGTATCCTGAAGGCTCTAGTGGTAAAAAAACGCTCTGTTGTACAGTCTGCTCAGCGCCGCGCCTGGGACAAGAGCGATCTGATTTTCGCTGCCAGCTTTGGAAAGTCTGGCTCACGGGAATTGGCATTTATCCACTTTTCCGATGCAAAGACGGCTGGTGATCTGCCGGTAATGAAGGTACTCGGCTGGAACGCGCAGGATACGCGACTTCATAACGACCATGTCGCAAAGCTTCTTCGGGAGAAGCTCGTATGGCCGGATGATCCTGAAAAAACGAGTGAATGGCGTGATACTTGGGCCTCTGCTTTTGAGCTGCGGCTCCACGAAACAATCACGACGTCGAAGGAACTCGCTACGCGGCTGGCTGCACTCGCCTCAGATATCCGCGCCCGGGTCAACCAGCTGCTAAATGCCGAAGATGAATCCGGCCCGATGCGTACGATGCTGGCGGCTTTTCGCAAAAATCTCATACATGATCTGGATGATGATGGTTTTTCCGACATGTTCGCCCAGACCATCGCCTATGGCATGTTGGCGGCACGAATTTCACGGCCTGAGGGAATCATTCCAGATAATTTAGCTGACATGGTGCCCAAGACGAATCCTTTTCTCAAGGAACTATTCGGCAACTTCCTTACAATTGGCGGGCACGACAAACAGACTGGGTTAGACTTCGACGAGCTGGGAATTCGGGATGTTGTCGACGTGCTCAACGCCGCCAACATGGAGGCTGTCCTACGCGACTTCGGCGACCGCAATCCCAAGGAAGACCCGGTCATCCACTTTTATGAGCTGTTCCTGAAGGAATACGATCCGAAGAAGCGGATGCAGCGGGGCGTCTTCTATACGCCGCGCCCGGTGGTGAACTTCATTGTCCGCGGCGTCGATGAAATCCTGCGGACGGAGTTCGGTCTGCCCCTTGGGCTGGCGGATACCAGCACATGGGCCGAGGTCGCGGCGCGGGATGACCGCATCACCATCCCCGCGCATGTGAGGCCCGACGCGCCCTTCGTCCAGATCCTCGATCCAGCCACCGGCACCGGCACCTTTCTGGTCGAGGTGATCGACCTGATCCACAAGCGAATGGAGGAGCATTGGAAAGGGCAGGGCAAGTCGGCGGCTGAGATCAAGGCCGCCTGGAACGCCTATGTCCCGGCGCATCTACTGCCGAGGTTGACGGCGTTCGAACTGATGATGGCGCCTTACACCATTGCGCATATGAAGGTGGGGCTGAAGCTGTCGGAAACCGGCTATACCTTCGGCTCGGAAGAGAGGGCGCGTATTTTCCTGACCAATGCGCTGGAACCGGCGCGCGATCTGGACATGGAGTTCATCTTCATGTCCGAGGCGCTGGCGCACGAGGCGCAGGCCGCGAATGACGCGAAGGCACGGACGCCGTTTACTGTTGCCATCGGAAACCCGCCATACTCGATTAGCTCTAGTAATAATGGCGCTTGGATTAAAGGTCTGATCTCAAATTATAAGAAAGGCCTAGAGACTGAAACAAATCTCCAACCCATTTCCGATGACTATGTGAAATTCTTTGGACTGGTTGAGGATACGGTTAAGCGCTCCAACATCGGATGCGTTTCATTTGTCTCAAACCACACTTACCTAAGGGGGGTAATCCTTCGAGGAATGAGACGGCAACTTGCTGAGAGCTTCTCTAGAATTGATGTCGTTGACCTTCACGGAAGTGTTCTGTTGGGATTATCCGCGAACGCACAAATGAAGGATGAGAATGTATTTGACATTCAACAAGGGGTTGGAATCTTTAGAGGGACAAAGCTGGGGGACTTTACGGCACTAGAAGTTCGGTTTGGAGAGATCATTCTTCCGCGTCCAGAGAAGTTCGATAAACTCCTTGAAGCGACGTTTAGCTCTTTAGCGAACCAGCGAGTGTTGGTTCGGCCAGATCGGTATTTGTTCGTTCCGAGCCAAGCGGAAGACGCCTCATACCAAGCTTGGCTACCATTAAGTGCAATCTTTGGGAGCCAATCGACCGGTCTTGAAACGGGTAAAGATGAGGTTCTGATGCAATTTGACGAAAGAGAGATGCTTCGAGTGGCGGCTTATCTTGATGACCCAAGAATTTCTAATGATCAGATCAAGGAAATTTTGGGTTTGCAGGACACGAGCGGGTGGAATGTTAGGAAGCGTAGAGCCGATCTCAATAGAAAGTCAAAGAGTGGCTTCCAAGAAAGTGTTCGAAAGGTCACTTATCGACCATTCGACCAAAGATTTTCGCTTGTTTCAGACTTTATCAGGCGCGCGCAATTTGAGAATATGCAGCATTTGGTGCAGGGTAATATCGGCTTGGTCGCTACACGCCAGATAAAGGGAGAGGAACCTGCCCATGTACTTGTGAGCGATCAGCCTATTGAGAAGATTCTCATCTCCCCAAAAACCTCCAACAATGCATTTCTCTTTCCTGTTTTCTTGAAGCGCTCTTCTGGAGAACAATTTCGGCGCCCCAACATCAACCGAGATTGGGCGCTGGGCTTCGGCAAGACCCTCGGTCTGAGCTACGACGACGGCATCCCCCGCGGCGAACAGAAAAGCTTCGGCCCCGGCTTCCAGCGCCAAAAGACCGAACAGTTTGGCCTGCTTGATACCCCTTGGGACGGTCGCGGCGATTTGCAAAAGACCTTTGGCCCGCGCGACCTGTTCGACTTCATCTATGCCGTGCTGCACAGCCCAGGCTATCGCAGCCGCTATGCCGAGTTCCTGAAGTCCGACTTCCCGCGCATTCCCACGCCCAAGAATCGCGCCAGCTTCACCGAACTCGTGGCGCTGGGGCGTCAGCTCGTCGCCCTGCACCTCCTGCGTCCGGATGCAGTCTCCGTTCTCCAAACGCCCAGCATCCGTTTTGCCGGGACCGGCGAGGCGAGGGTGGAGAAGGGCTATCCGAAGTACGAGAACGGCAAGGTGATGATCAACGGCTCTCGTTGGTTCGAGGACGTGCCGCTGGCCACTTGGGCGTTCCATGTCGGTGGCTATCAGGTGTGTGAGAAATGGCTGAAGGATCGTGCAGGGAAGGGTGGCAAGGAGCCCAGCCCGGGCCGGGTCCTGACCGACGAAGATATCCTGCACTACCGCCGCGTGGTCGTCGCACTCACCGAAACCCAGCGGCTGATGGCGGAGATTGACGAGGTCATTGCGAGACACGGCGGCTGGCCGGGAGCCTTTAATCCTGGAACTGACGGGATCAATGCGAATGATTCGACGCGTTAGAGTAATCCTGCCAACTGAGGAAAAATGGAAGAAGTGGGAAGTGAAGTTTGAGGCCCTACCAGAACAGAAAGCTGTGTGCACGACCTGTGTGTACAACTTTTCTCAACGACCCCATAAGGCTCTGATTTGATTGATTTTCTTGGGTTTTCAGTTGTGATGGCGGAGGGAGAGGGATCCGTGTCGAACATTCTCTGGCTCGAAGGCAGGTTCGGAAGCGCGCTCAGGTGCAAATAAGCTATTCATATAGAATGAAAAAATGCTTCCTCCTTATGAGGGGCGGCCTCCGATCGATCGTCACGTGGCAGGCAATCGAGGACCAGCTGCCTAAGGGCCTCCCCGTGGTCTCGCTGTTTGCCGGCGAGATCTTGAGTGGCCACGATCAGCGACTCGTCCGCCCCCCTTGCCGCGATGGAGTACCGCCGGCGGATCGGATCGGGCGGCAGGTCGCAGTGATGGGGGTAGAGCAGCACGACGTTCAGGCAGTCATAGAGCCTGCCATATGCCATCAGCTGGTAGACGTCCGCCTGGCTGACTCCCAGCTTTGGATCATCGATCCGTGGCGTCATGCGCTTCCACTTCGTGTCGATGATCAGCGCTATCCTCTCGCCCTGCCGAACGATGAGGTCCGGCCTTGTGCGGAAGCGCCCGGTCTCGCCTTCGTAGAGACAGTCCCGATGGCCGCCTTGCGACGACACACGAAAGCCGGTGCCGACCAGAGCACGCGACAGGAGCCGTTCGATATATGCTTCGAACAAGACGTTCATCTCGAAGAGCAGCGCGTGACCGTCGATGGCACCCGCGCTCGTCTGCTGGTGCCGGTCCGATAGAAAGAGGCGCGCGAGAGACAGGAGATCTCGCCAACGACGATTGGTGCGGTCCAGGACGATCCGATCCCAGCGGAGGGCGTTCGGAGGAACGTCGGCTACGTCGGCGTACACGAAGCTCAGTTCGCGCAGCGCGCGCTGGTTGTCCGGTGCACCGGACAAGCGAGACAGCTTGCTGACTGCCGCCCGCATAACCTGGTTCAGCGCTATGTCCGGCGACAGAGCATCGAAACGGCACGCCAGCTTTTGTGGCGAGACCGCGAGCGTCGAGAACTGCCGTGTAACGTCCAGGCGTCCCCGAAGCGCAGGCAGGTCATCTTCGTGTTCGAGGTAGTGGCGTGGCATCCCCTGCCGAACCGCGTCGGTCAGCTTCGCACAGAACAGACGGATCAGAAGTTCGAGCACGGTCTCGCGCTGCCAGCCGAGCTGCGTCATTGCGCCGGCTTCAATTGGCAGATCGTAGGCCACCGCAAGCATGTGGATGAGGCGCTGCCTGAGTACCGCATCCGACACCCCGCTCTCGCCGCCCCCCTCGATCTTTGGGAGAATCTCCAGTTGGCAGCCGGGGGTGGCTATGACGCCGACGACGCCACGTGCGCGGAGCCCCTTTCGCCCGTGTTCCAGAACACCCTCACCCCCGCGCCCGGAGAAGGTAGATGCCCTCGCAACCGCGGCAAGCCGGTCTGCTTGCGTCTCCGCGATCTCGGTGTCGCCGGGCCCGTAGGCGATGCGCTCCCATTCGCGGATCGTGCGGCGGATCATGTCCCGACCAACTTGCTGTAGTCGAAGCCCTCACCGACGGATCGGACTTGCCAGCGAAACCGGGCGACAGCATCGCCGTCCTCGAAGCCCGGAGGCGGTTTCAGGATCGTACGTTTGAGAAAGCCACCGGTGAACGAACTTTCGCCCGGTTCCAGGTCGCCAAGCACCGCAGCGATCTTGGCCCAGTCTTCGAAGAAATATTCCGCGAGGAGGGGGATTACCTTGTGGCGCATGACCTCGTCGACATCTGCTCGCGAACTGCACGCAGTGAAGTAGGCGTGTCCAATCTGGTGTTCGCGGTCGTAGAGATACTCGATCCGCTCGTTGATCGTGGCGAGAAGTCGCGGCAGGTCGATCCCGCATTTCTGACCAGCGTCTTCGAGGATGGATGCATCAGGCATCATTTCACGGAAGGTGAACCGCCGCCGGAGTGCAGTGTCGAGAAGCGCGATCGACCGGTCGGCGGTGTTCATAGTGCCGAGGATGTGCAGGTTGGACGGCACGCCGAATTCGTCTCCGGAATAGGGCAAGCGGACCCGTACCGCATTCGGCTGGTTGAGCCGCTTGTCGGCCTCAAGAAGGGTGATCAGTTCGCCGAAGACCTTGGAAATGTTCGCCCGGTTGATCTCGTCGATAATCAGAACGAACTGATCGGGTTCGTCACCCCCGTCGTTCCTCTGACTGTTCATGTAGCGCTCGAGCGCCGGAATATTGAACTCGCTGTCGTAGAGCAGATAAATCGACTGCTGCATGAAGCCGCGGCTGTAGATCTCGCTGACCGCTACCCCGTCACGATCCACCCAGAGCCATCGCACCGCGCGACGGTGGGCATAGCCCCCTTCCGGCCGTGGCTTGAACTCGTAATCGCCGACGAACTCCCCGATGGCACGGAACTGCTGGTTTCCCTTCGATACGATTACGATGTCGCCTTGCCGGACCCAGTTCCGGAATCGGAAGGGCATCTGGACCCATCCGGATCTTGAATCTATGTCGCCGCCGCTGTCTCGGTGGTCCTTGCAGGCTTCGAAAATCGCCTCCCGGCTGGCGTACTTCTCATCGCTCCAGTCGATGTCGTCGAAGCCGAGGAGTGTGTAACCGCCCTCTATCGCTTCCTCGAACAAGTGCGCGTCCTCGGGGTTGTTCGCTTCGCCGATCGACATCTTGAAGACTTGGCGGCCCTCCAGCCTGATCATGTCATCGCCGGATGAGCGCCCACGGCTGGTCTCCGCGCGCTTCGCGATCCGCCTGAATATCCCGTGGACCGTTTCGAGCCGGAAGCCGGCCGACTCCGCCTCACCTTCGCCGTCCGCCCCGGTCATGGGCTGCCGACCTTCGACAAAATCCTCGTAGGCCATCGACTGGTGGAATGTGACGAACTCGACGCGCCCGGCCGCCACGAGCCTCTGGTAGACTGCCATGAGCTCGGCCCGATCCTGCGGCACCGGCTCGCCGCACAGCCGCACTGCCTCGGCCGAGGTGGAAAAGGTTTTCCCGGTGCCGGGCGGCCCGTAGAGAATGAGGTTCATAGGGGTGAATCCCTTCTGGATCTTGCCGTCAGCAGCGCGACTATCGTCAGCGCTGCTCGTTCCATTCACGCCGCCACGTGGGGGAACACCGATTGCCTGAGCAATCTCCGGAGAGAGCTCATAGCGAATAAGCTTGTCGCCGCCGTAGGTCAGGTAATTGACGGGTCCGCCGGCGATCGCCTTGACCCGTGACGCGAGGCCGTCGACGAGCATCGCCCGTGCGACATCGACGATGTCCTCCGTCTCGATAGCCTCATCCGCTTTGTTCCCGGCGCCTCGCGGCTTGATCCGAAATGCCGATACTCCGCTGCTGCGGTTGTAGTTCCTGACAGGCTGAAAAGGGGCACCCGTCGCATCGAAAAGGACAAATGGGCGGCTGTCATCGGACTGAACAGTTTCATCAAGCTTGAAGCGGAACACCGTGGCTGAGCTTTGGTCGGCCCCGATCCGTTCAGGCTCTGGGAGCTGCGCCATGTCCTGGAACATCCGTCCGGCCAGAGCTTGGCAGATATTCGGCCAGGCCTCTTTGAGCCCAAGTGCTTCGTTCACGTCGCGGACGAGCACGTCGACGTGGTCGCGACCTTCCTCACGCGCGGGCTCGATGTAGTGCTCCAGGACGTATTGCCGTATCCGATCAGCGTCCTTGGCCGCTCCCGGAGGGTCACCCGCCAGGAACCGCCCGTACTGTCCCAACCAGCTACCCCAATTGGAGAGCCTGTTGTGGGGATTGTCGGAGTCCGGCATGAGGATCCGGTAGTCCTGACCGCCTGTTCGGGCATCCTCACGAATCTTGCGCAGACGCTCGCGCAGCGTCTCGAACCTGTCAGCTTCCCATGCCTCGTCGAGATCCCGATGCGGCATTCCAAGTGCCGCAAGATTTCGCTCGATGGTTCGGATCGCGTAAGCCCGCGAATTGCGGCCCGCTTCTGTCTGAGCTCCGCCTTGCTCAAGCCATGTCTTGAATTCGTGTTCTTTCGTCATTCACAGATCGCGATTTGCCAAGTTCAATAAGTGAAGACAGTGACCACGTCACCGCAATGGTTCAGTGCCTCGACTGAGGATGCTCAAGTAGTCGCTGTACACATACATCCGGCCACGCTGTTTCCCCGTCACCTCCCGCACGATGCCGAGATCCTCCAGATGCTGGATCGACTTCGCAATTGTCGGGGGCGAAATGCTCAGCCGCTGCGCCGCTGCGGGAATGCCGATGATCGGCTTCTGCTGAAGCAACTGGTGAACCCGGAGGGC
>HLSNC_1000840_pt1 | contig 18338 bp, 13 predicted proteins | sample HotLakmetagenome_2_FD_14041 | JGI IMG/M metagenome (IMG submission 14041)
GACGGGGTTTCGGGGCAAAAATGCTCTGGGGCTAGACAAACCTGATGAAGCAAGAATCCCCCGTTATAATCTTTGATTTAACGGCGGGAGTGTCAATGTAGCCAGCGTCTGTTGAGGTCGGGCGAGAACCGATCGCCCCAGGTTCTCGTATCTCTAGTGATAGCATTCATCGGTTTAATCATGAAACCTTCTATGAGAATTTTAGGGAAAACCGCTGCCATTACGGTTCTGCTGGGATTTGGTGGACTGGTGGCCCATGGGGGGGTTGGGAGAATTTCAAGCTTCGCCATTTCAGTCTGACTCAGGTTCTCAATAATACGGAAAAGGCCGTTGAGGATGCGCAACAGTCGGCTTCACCTAGTCATGAACCTCGTGTTAATCCTTCAGAACTTCTCGATGGGGGGCCTGGGAAAGATGGGATTCCCAGTGATATGCTTTTGCGAGTCTGGAATCCTACCCCTGTAGACCTTGGCGAAATGCTAAGACCGCCTCTAGGGGATTCGAGGATGTTACCTGTTGGGTCAATTGGGAGATGGGTAAATCAGGGAGTTGGGCGCTTCTGTCGCTTTTCTGATATCTAGACTCGCTCAAAACGTAAATTTCTAATTGACCCCATTGCCAAAACCAAACTTCAGGAACCCCCAACCCTTCATAGATAGCCAGACTATCAATTCCACCTGAGGTAATGACGACTTCTAGAGCCAGGTCGGGATAGGGTTTTTCCTCATGGAAACCGTAGCATTCATCGGGTTCAATCCCCCGGCTGTTGGCTTCTCGGCGAAAGGTCGTTGACCCCAATCCCCAGAAAGGAATTCGCGTTTCATCGAGATATACCCCTAAGAGTCGCGCCAGGTTGCGCTTGATGAGTTCATGATTGCGACTCGGAGACACCAGTTGTAATTGACCCTCTAGGCATTTTAGGCGCAGATTGGGAAATTCATCGCCGATTAATTGCAGAAATTGCTCGTATTTTTGCCAACTTACCCCTTGGATAAGAAGCTGTTGAGGACTGTCTGACTGTATTTGAGTGAGCATAATTCAAAGATAAAATGATGAAATTGCAACAAAATGGCGCTCAGTTCAAATCAATTTGAAACCACCCTAAAACACGTTTTTATACTTGTTACGGACTCGTTCATAGATTTCGTCCATGGTTTCTAAAAAGGAGCGATCGCTATCCCAAAATGCCGGATTATCACCCTGTTTTTTAACGACAATTCCTGAGACCTGTGCGCCCTCATGGCTAGGCGGCGTTTCCGGAATCCGTTGAGACCCAAGCCAAAATTCTTTTAAACTCACCGAATCTGGAACAGCTTTGGTTTTGGGGATAGTATAATAACTATCAACCGGTTCCGGTTCAATGTCTTCTTCCACTAAACCACTGGCTAAGGCTTTCCCTAATGGGCTTTTCATGAGTTCTTTCTGTAAAGCCTCTCGGGTTAACCCTCGTAGTTCAAACAACAAAAAGGGGTCATTGTCGAGTTCTTCTGCCAACAGATAACAAACCCCGGCAATATGTTTACAGGGATTAGACCAGTCTGGACAAGTACAGTCGGTTTGAAAGTCCTGGGAACTGTAGGGAAGGAAATTATATCCCGCATCTTCAAAGCATTCTTCGATATTTTCGGGAATTTCGTTTAAAAGCAGCCGAGAGACAAAACTGGCATTAGTAGAGAGTTTCTGGATAATTTTAGTCCAGTCTTTTTTAGGAATTGGAGAGATTTTAACTTCGGTTTTATAGAGAGGTTCTTTATACACCCCAAAATAGGGATTCACAGAGCCGCGAACATGAGCTAAAACATCTCCTTTATTTCTCTCAAAGTTGATGATTTTGCGAGGATTTGCATAGGAGCGACCCCGCTTCAAACGGTTGGGGTCGCAAAACGATTCTAGGGCTTTAATAAATTTTTGTCCCCACCAAGTTTTGCTTTGTCCAGCCATGATTCTTTCCTCCTAATGTTTTTGGGCAACTCTAAGGTGTAGATTTTCCCTTCCCCAGAGGGGTTCAGGGTCAGGTCTCCCAGTTCCGAAGTTCCCCGTTCCCTTTTGCCTTTTGCCTTTTGCCTTTTGCCTTTTCCCTCCTGTTACAAAACGGCATTTCGATTGAGGGCGATTAGGTCTTTAAACGTGTCATTATCTAATTCCGTAAGCCAGGACTCGTCTGCCCCGACGACGGATTCAGCTAACTTCTGTTTATCCTCAATCATTTTGTCGATGCGTTCCTCTAATGAACCAAGGGTGACAAACTTATGGACAAACACATTTTTTTCCTGACCAATACGGAAAGCCCGGTCCGTGGCTTGATTTTCGACAGCAGGGTTCCACCAGCGGTCAAAGTGAAACACATGGTTGGCTTTAGTCAGGGTAATTCCCACCCCCCCAGCTTTTAAGGAAAGAATGAAAATCGAGGGAGGAGTATCAGGATGTTGGAACTCTTGAATCATGCGATCGCGCCGCTGACGACTCGTAGCCCCATGGATATAATAGGTGGGATAGCGGCAACTGTGACGCAAATACTGTTCCATTGCATCGCCAATATCACGGAACTGGGTAAAAATTAGTACACTTTCACCTTCAGCAATCACTTCATCGAGCATATCCGTTAAACGAGAGAGTTTGTGCGATCGCCCTGGACTAAACTCGCTTTCATCTTGCAAAAATTGCCGAGGATGATTGCAAATCTGTTTTAACCGAGTCAGGGTCGATAAAATCAATCCCTTGCGTTTAATTCCCTCACTCTCGACTAAACTATTTTCCACCTCTTGAACGACCGCTTGATACAGCGATGCCTGTTCCTTCGTCAAGTTACAATAGACTTTTTGCTCAATTTTATCCGGCAAATCCTTAATAATTAACTTATCTGTCTTCAGCCGTCGCAAAATAAATGGCTCAACTAAATTCTTTAACGTCGTGGCTTCTCGCACACTATTATTACGTTGAATCGGAACCTCAAAGGACTTACTAAACTTATTTTGAGTCCCTAAATAGCCAGGATTGAGGAAATTGAAAATTGACCATAAATCCAGCAACCGGTTCTCAATTGGCGTTCCGGTCAACGCCAAGCGATGCTGCGCCTTGAGTTTCAAAATTGCCTTAGTTTGAGCCGTTTTCGGATTCTTGATATTTTGGGCTTCATCCAAAACAATGCGCTGCCAATCCACCCCATTAAACAGCTTGGCATCCTTACGCACCAGAGTATAGGAGGTAATCAGCACATCCACCTCCGCCGCTGCTTGCTTAAAGGCCTTATTTTCCTGAATCCGGTTTCCCCCATGATGCACCTGAGTGCGAAGCTGGGGGGCAAATCGACTCACCTCTTTCTGCCAATTCCCCAACACCGAGGTGGGTGCAATCAATAGCGTCGGGGCCACTGGGGTGTCAGCCTCTCGTTCCTGAACCAACCGCGCAATCACCTGAACCGTCTTCCCTAACCCCATATCATCGGCTAAACAGCCGTTGAGTCCCACCTGTTCGAGGAAACTCAACCAAGCCACTCCTCGCTTCTGATACTCTCGCAGGGTTCCCTCAAAGCCGGGTAAGTCCTCCACGGGAGTCAGGCGAGTGGTATCGTGCAGTTGCCGTAACATCCGTTCTAGAGTGGCATCCCGTTCCACCTCCAAGGCTTCATCTACCTCAGCTTGGCGTTGTAACAACTCCATCAAGGTCATGGATTGCTCGTTTTTCCCCTGTTCATCCCAAAATTTTAGGGTTTTCTCCATTTGCGCCAAGTCCAGTTCCACCCACTGGCCGCGAAACTGAATCAGGGGTTGCTTGGCCTCGACTAATTTTTGCCATTCCTCCCGGCTGACGGGTTCATCACCAATGGCCAATTCGTACTGATAATTCACCAGTTGTTCGGCGTTGAGATAGCTTTTAGCTGCACTACTTCCCGCCGACTGACCGCTGCTGGAGGCTTTGAGGCGCAATTTGGCCCGTCGCCGTCCAGAGGGAGTCCACCAGGCGGGAAGCAAGACTTTATAATCGGCATCTTCCAACACCCAGGCACTTTCATGTAAAAATCCCCACGCCTCTTCACTCGTCAATTCGACACCAATAGGTTGCGGGGTTTGTAAGCCGTCCCAAAGTTTGGGATACATTCGCGCAGCATAGCCTAAATTCAGCAACAGTTCCATCTCAAAATTTTCACCCAAATACTCTTGAAGGACTTGTTGCTGAGAGGATTCTCCATGCCAATAGTCGGCTAGGGAAACCCGCAAAGAGGGGTCGGCTTTGGGAGAGACTAAAAAGCTGAGCCACCAAGGGTCATCGGGGTCTTCTGGGGAAATCAGTTGAATGTAAAGATTGAAGGGTAAGCCTTGATAACTCTGAATGATTTTATGGCGCCAAGCCTGCCAGGTTGTATAGGTTTCTAAAAACTCCTCGGGTGGGTCGAGAGGTTCCAGGATTTGCCCTGGGGTCACACAAGGGTTTAACACCGTTTTCGAGAGCTGGTCGTTCAGTTTTTTCGTGGTCTGAAAGTGACTGGCAAGCTGGGTGATCATACATTCGCTGAAATGCCGCAGCAGGGTCTCGGATTCGTGAAATTCTGGAGAGTTTGGAGGCTTAGACCACCCAGAACCACAGGCAATCGGCATGGTCGGGGCATAGGCTTCGATGAGGCTTTCATAGTAGGGTGAGACAATTTCCCAACCGGCATAAATGGCAAAGGGTTTCCGTTTTTTGCGACTTTTGGGCTGAGTAATATGATATTTAAAACTGGGAATATATTGGTCTTTTAAGATAACCTCTCGAAAGGCTTGGCTATAGTGATACCAAAAGAGTAAATCCGCCCCAAGTTGAAACTCATCACTGTGATGAAGGCAGAAGAAATGGAGGTCGTTGAGGATGGCGATCGCATTACAAATTTCCGTTTTGACGGAGGGATTGATTGCGGTAATCGTTTCGAGACGGTAACAGAGAATCTGCCAAAATTGAAACTCAAATGCTTGCTCTGACTCGGCTTCTAAATAGGTTGCCAATTCCCAAGAGAGAAGCGGTTGATTGTCGCGACTGGGGAGTAAAAAGTATTGAGGTTGAAGACGGTAACTAATTTTTCTGGGAGCATCATGCAAGCCGAGGTTATCATGAACAAACTCCTCCAAGGCTTTGTCCGAGAGGTGAAAGGGATGAATTCCTGGGACTTTTTTCCTTTTGAGTTTGTCTTGGCTTTCTACCCAGATATAAAAGGCTCCCTCTTGAACAAAGCCGTCCCCGTCTTCGGGAATCCAGGTTCCATGTAAAACCTTGGTCATGCTAACCCCCCTGAACCAATCACGATCGCCCGCCTGAAGTGGCCAGCGGTTGGGCCGATTCTACTACAGAGACCGGCAAAATGGCATATTAGAGAATTGGCTTAACCCTTCGACTCCGAGGACACCTGAGACAAACCCTCCTCGGTATATTCATTGCCGGGCAACTCCAAACAATACCCGGCCCCGTACACCGTCTTAATATACTTGGGATGGCGAGGATCTGGCTCCAACTTGGTGCGTAAATGGCGGATATGCACCCGAATCGTCTCGATATCATCATTAGGATCATAGCCCCAGACTTCCTTGAGGATATCGCTGGGGGACACGGTTTGTCCGTGGCGTTGCAAGAGACAATGGAGCAGTTCAAACTCCAAATGAGTCAGTTTAACGGTTTTATTGAACCAAATCGCCTCAAAGCGCTCCGGAACTAGGGTTAACGAGCCATAATTGAGGATTTCTGTATGTTTCGCCGCTTGGGGGATGCGATCGGTACGCCGCAAAAGAGCGCGAACCCGAGCCAACATCTCCTCAATCTCAAAGGGTTTCGTCATATAGTCATCAGCCCCGGCGTTAAACCCTTCGACTTTCTCTTGGGTTTGCCCCAAAGCTGTCAACATCAACACGGGAATATCCGCCGTGCGCTCATCTCGGCGTAGCCGTTGACAGACGGTAAAGCCATCTACCTTCGGCAACATCAAATCCAAGACAATCAAATCTGGAACTAGCTGCATGGCGAGGGCTTGCGCTTTCACACCATCTTCAGCTTGGCTTATGTCATACCCTGCCATTTCCAGGTTGATGGCAACCAGTTCAGAAATTGCAGGGTCATCGTCGATGATGAGAATCCGGGGCATCGTTTACAACTCTTGACAATCTGAGGGTTAATGTTAGTCGTTAGGTTAAGGTTCATCACGAACCATTACAGAAGACAAAAAAACCTTTACTGATTATACGCTTTGTTATTCGATTTCGTCAGAAAAATTTAAGAATTGCGGCAAATCTTCTGGGCCAGAGAGATTCTCAAGCCCCAACGGAGGGGTGAACCGCCTCACTGGTAAGCACTTGTCCCCGAGAAACCTGTAAAATCTGTGAACTGTTGAGCCACTGGGCATCAAACGCCCCCAGATGCGTCGTGGAAATGAGAGTTTGGAAGCGATCTTCGATGGTTTCGAGGAGTTGATTTTGTCGATGCAGATCCAACTCCGCTAGGACATCATCGAGGAGTAACACCGGCGGTTCCCCGACAACGGCCTCAATCAGTTGCAATTCTGAGAGTTTCAGAGCTAACACCAGAGTACGCTGTTGCCCTTGGGAGCCATAGCGTCGGGCCGGGGTGTTGTTAATCGAGAGCATCACTTCATCCCGATGTGGCCCGGTGAGGGTGGTTCCTTGGTGTTGTTCGGCGGGGTGGCGATCGCGCAATTGCTGCAAAAACCCCTGACGGACTACCTCAGCATCGTTAAAATTGGGGATATCTTGCACCTGGGGAGCATAGTCAACGGACAAACACTCGCTTTGGCCACTAATCTCTTGATGCCACCGTTGAGCCAAAGGCGCAATCCGCTGCACCGCTCGCCAACGCCGTCGCATCACCCGCGCTCCCGCCGTCGCCAGTTGGAAATCTAACACGGAACGCATGGCTTCATCGCCCTTGTGAGAGCCGCTACGACGTTGTTTGAGCAGGGCATTGCGGTGGCGTAAAATCTGACTATAGTCTTTTAACAGATGGGCGTAGAGGGGTTCGAGTTGAATCACGAGGCCATCGAGCCAGCGGCGGCGATCGCCTGGGGAACCGCGCACTAAGTCCAAATCTAGGCTGGAAAACTCCACGACATTGAGCAATCCCAGAAAATCCACCTGACGGCGACAGGCTTGGCGATCGACGAAAACTGTACGGCGGCCCGATCGCCGCAGCCGAATTTCTAAGTCAATCTCCCCGGTGATGCGTTCGAGGCTACCGCGAATTTGCCCCATAGCGGCGTCGTTTTGCACCAACTCGCGATCGCTGGTGGCCCGTTGGCTTTTCAGAGTCGACAGTAGGGCCACACTTTCTAGGAGATTCGACTTTCCCTGAGCATTATTCCCCACCAGAATCGTTTTCGGCGCGGTAAAGTTCACTGTTTGAGCCGTATAGTTGCGGAAGGCTTGCAGGTTCAGGGACTTCAAATACACGTTAAGGCTACAGGTTAAGGCAAGAGATGAGAGAGGCTGGGGAGCTATTCGTCAAAAATGGCGGGAACCCGTTGACGTAAGGCTTCGTTCAGTTCCGGGAGGCGCGATCGCATCTGCCAATACCAGGCGACACGTTCACGATAATGCAACGACAAGAGGCGATGATCACGAACCCAGTCATAGGCATTTTGGGCCAGTCGTCGCCGCCAGGGGGTATCCGTCACCAGACGGCGGAACTTCTCTTCAAACTGATCCAGGGTTTCGTATATTACCCCAGTTTGCCCATCTTGGACGGAACGAGCATACACCGTCGGACTGGCCAACACCGCCACCCCCTGGCCCGCCGATTCGATAAACTTAAGATCGGATTTCATGGAGTTAAACTCGGTGTCGTTGAGGGGAAGTAAGGCTACATCCGCCTCTCGTAGCAGTTCCTGATAGCGAGTATAGGAACAGGTGGGTTCAAACTGCTTGTGAGGCGTCTCCAGGATATTGAAGAATCGTTGATCGTGGACGACTTGCACCTCAACGCGATCGCCCAAGGGTTCGAGAACCCGATTTATTCTATCAACCAACGGTTGCCAATCCCGTTCTCGGTTCAAGGCACCAAAAAACACCGTCACCCGGCCATCCTGACGATACTCTCGCGGCGGGGGAAGTTCCGGGAGTTGGTTGGGGAACACCTTGACATAGGGATTAAACTGACGCAAAAACTCCGCCAGGGGTTCGGTGGAGGTTTGGATACAGTGACAACTACGATAGGTAATAAAATCTTCTTCAATATGCTCTTTCCAGAAACGTGGATCATCGTCAATCTCAACGACACTGAGATATCCTGCTTGAATGAGCTGACGTTGTTTTTGTGCTGCATTGGCTTTTTTGAGGCGCGATCGCTGCCAAATAAACACCTTTTCTTCCCCCGGTAACGCCGCGCCTAGATTAACGGTATAAAGTTGGGCATTGGTGCGAACCCCAGGAATAGTCCGAATGCAGCGATCGGGTTGATACACCCGTACCTGATCCGAGGCAATTTTGGAAATCATCGCCGTCTGCACAAACAGTCGTTTCGGCGGCTGATCTCCTTTCCACGCTCGCACTAAATACGCTGCTGTTTGATTTCTTTTTTGATGAGCTTCTACGGGAATTTCATACCTATTTAAAATAGGTTTGACTTGTTCTAAAAATTCCTCAGACTCCCCTGAAGTATCCGGGCAACGCTCCATCTCAAAAATCTGCAAATTTGCCGCAGCAAAATACCTTTTAATATTGTCAACATCCAGTGTATCCTGATGTTTCCCTTGGAGTAGTCCTAAAATTGCTCGCCAATGGTAAGGATTGGGAACTGCACAAACAACCTGTCCCCCTTGTTTTAACCACAAACAAATCGTTTGCAACAGTTTAACAGGTTCTGTGACTTGGGCTAGATTGGTAGAAATCACCACGCAATCAACGGAACCATGAGGGATATTTAGGTTGGCTAGCTGAGGAATAGCCGAGTAAAAAACCTGATCTAATTGTAGCTTTGCCGAGATGAGACTCTCATGGTTATCATCAATTCCAATATAGCATCCATGAGGATTAATACGTTTATAAGCCGAGCCACGTTCTCCCGTCTCACAGCCAATTTCTAGCACCATTTTGGCATCAGGAGGAATCAAATAAACCAGAGGTTCTTTTGATAATGTATTTTTGTCAAATTGTTGCCGTTGTCCTTGCAAATAAATTGAAACTTGAGGGTGATTATCGAGTTTCAGCCGCTCTAAATCTGCCTGATGTTTTTGAAAAATATGGCGGCGCAATCGGTGTTTTTTTTGTTCCCCGCCACGGAGATTAAAATGGTCGGCGACGCTTTCTTTGCGAATATGATAGTGTAAAATCGCCTCGGGAACCGGTTGTCCAATAAATCCCTGAAGTGCTAGGGCAATAAACAGATCGTAATCTTCTAATAACAGTAAATTTGGGTCAAACCCTCCCACCATTTCCAAGGCTTTGCGGGAGAACAACGAATTAACATGAATAAATGGAGATTTGAGGAGTTTTTCAAGTGACCAGGGTTGGGCAGTTACGGTATGGCTCCTATCCCCAAATAAAACCATAGTTGGGTAAAGCGGGCAATACTCATCTGGAAGATTTTCGGCTTTTTGAACTAAAATTTTAATATAGCCAGGAGCAAAATAATTATCGGAATCTAGGGGTAAAATATACTTGCCTTTGGAGATAGAAATCGCTAAATTCCTCGCAGCCGCGACTCCTCGATGGTTGGCAGATTTGAGCAGAGAGAAGGAAAACTGCGATCGCAACTCTTCCAAATACTCAACTGTGCCATCTGTTGAGCCATCATCAATAACAATATGTTCGATATTCGGATAGTTTGATTGTTGAACCGACTCCAAGGCTCGGCGAATATAACGTGTATCGTTGTAGCAGGGGGTAATAATACTAACTAGAGGATAAGACATGGGGAATAGTTAATAGTTAATAGTGAATAGTGAATAGTGAATAGTGAATAGTGAATAGTGAATAGTGAATAGTGAATAGTGAATGGTGAACACTTAGCCCTCACACCTCTGATGGAGGAGATGAATGATATAGGGGGAATTTGTTATGGTTTCCCTGGGTGGATTGGGTAAAAAATCGGGTGAAATCAATCACTAACCATCGCCCGTTCGTTGTAGTTGTTGGTGTTCGACAGCTTCAAAGAGAGCTTGGAAATTACCTTCGCCGAATCCTTGAGCTATAAGAGTTTTTCCCTGAACCTGAATCGAACGACGTTCGATGAGTTCAAAGAAAAATGTCGGTTCCTCAAAAATGGGTTCCGTGAAGGTTTGTAGAAGTAAAGCCGGATGGTTTGCATCTTGCCAATCGACGAGAACTTCTGCCTCCATTAGTCGCTGCCATTCTGGCTCCTGTAAACAAAACCCTGGTTTCTGACGTAAGCCATCATAATAGGTTCCGGGAACGTTGAGAAAGGACAACCCCAATTGTCGAAGTTGCGGCACCCAATGTAGGATATCAGGAGTTTTGAGAGCGATATGTTGAATCCCTGCTCCCCGATTGTGATCCAAAAATTCTTGAATTTGGGAATTGCCCGATGTGGGTTCGTTGATGGGGAACTGAACCCCAGTTTGAGGATGAACTAAGACTTGGGAATGGAGCGACGATCGCGCCGTGGCGATCGCAAACTGTTGTTTCGGCTCAAACCCCAACACCTGGCAATACCACTTTACCGCCGCCGGTAGCTCTCCGGCCGAAACATTCAGCACACAATGATCGATCGCCACCACTGGGCCAGATTTGCCTCGCGTCTCCCTAACCCTCACCCCTTGATAGCCCTCGATGAGCGTATGTCGTAGGGAACCCCAGGCGGCGATTTGAGCCATCCGTTGCCCCGTCGAGGAATCGTGAGGCGGTATAGTCACCCTAACCTGGGGATGAGCGCAAATTTCCGCCAGATTTTGCACCCTTAGAGCGATGTCAGCCACCCCTGGAGGGTGTTTTCGCAAAAAGTCAGCAATGGGGCTGTTAGGCGAGGCAGGAGAGGAGAGATGAACCCGCAAATCCGCACAAGTGAGGCGTTCTTGGTAAGTCTCAGGGGTAGACACACAAGGTTGAGCGTCAAAGCCAAACCGATGCACAAACCAGTCACGCCAAACCTTTGCCGAATCAACGTAGAAGTGAACGTGGTTGATCTGTACCATATTCTATAAGAGACGCAGTAGATGAGATAGCAAAATCGGTCAGGAGTCGGAGAAACTATGGGTGGACAGGTGACGGAACGTGCAGACGATTGGGCAGAGGATTGGGCGAATACCTGGACTGGGGGAACACTTGTTCATTGGGAAGACGTGAGTGAGGCTGATCGCCATCGCCTCAGAGAAGCGACAACGGGGGAGACTCCCGCAGCCATCCTCTATCCCCACAGCGTCGAGGCTTTAACCGAAGCGATGCGGTTCGCCCACCGTCAAGGAATTGCGGTAATTCCCATGGGGAGTGGCTCTAAACTCCATTGGGGAGGACTTGTCGAGAACGCTCCCTGGGTGCTCTGTACCCGCCACCTCGATCGCCTCGTAGAACACGCCGTGGGGGATTTAACCGTCACCGTCGAAGCCGGAGCAAAATTGCGGGCCATTGAGGAAATTTTAGCGAAATCTCAGCAGTTCCTGGCGATCGACCCCACCTATGCCGATGATGCCACGATTGGCGGAATTGTGGCCACGGGAGATATGGGAAGTTGGCGACAGCGATATAACAGCATTCGCGATCGCCTCATCGGGATTTCCTTCGTTCGCCATGACGGGGAACTCGTCAAAGCCGGGGGACGAGTGGTGAAAAATGTAGCCGGCTTTGACTTAATGAAACTCCTCACCGCCTCCTACGGAACCCTGGGAGTCATTACCCAACTCACCTTCCGTCTCTATCCCATCCCAGAGACTTCGCAAACGCTGATTCTGACCGGGGAAGCCGCCCCAATTGGCGATGCTGTCATGGCGATTCGCCGCTCATCGGTGGTTCCCACCGCCCTCGATCTCCTCTCGGGGGGACTGGTGCATGAATTGGGGCTGGGGAATGAGAAAAACGGCGATCGCCTCGGGTTAGCCATTCGCCTGCAAAACGTGGCTCCCAGCGTACAGCAACAAAGCGATCGCCTGCGGGAGTTAGCCGAAAACCTAAATTTAGAGCTTAAAATCTTCGACGACGACGCGGAACAGGACGTTTGGCGGCGATCGCAAACCCGACTCGAACAAGGAACCTCTCGCGATCGCCTCTTGCTCAAATGGGGAGTCCGCCCCACCGCCATGATCACCACCCTAGGGGCGTTAGACCGCCTTTTGACTCAAATTAAGGTTCCCGCCGACACAGCACCGGCGATCGCCCGGTTTTACGCCGGAAGTGGCTTAGGACATCTCAACCTTCCCCGTTCCCGAGTCACGAGTCATCTTCTCGGACAACTCCGCCGTCATTGTCAAGCCAACGGCGGCTTTCTCACAGTATTAGAAGCCCCCCAATCCCTCAAACATCACTGTGATCCCTGGGGCTATACCGGGAACGCTCAACGGGCAATGGAACAGATTAAACACAAGTTTGACCCCCAAACTCGTCTCAGCCCTGGCCGATTTATCGTTTAATCCTCTAATCCTCAACAGCGACCGGGGAGAAGCCGCGAAAAATCGATCTATGATTGATGTCAACGTCAAAACTGGTCTCTTGACAAAACATTTCTTGACAAAACATTTCTTGACAAAACACCCATGAATAAGCTAAAGCAGCAAATTTCTCTAGTTAGCGAACTCCTCTTTGCTCAGGATACCCGTGACATTTATGCCAAATCCTTTTCCTTGACAGGTAAGCTTCTCAAGGAAATTTTTACCCTACTTTGGATGATTTTTTGTTTAGTGTTCCTTGTCTTTTTTTGGGCCGGGCAATACGTTCGACAAATTACCTACAATACAAAAGTCTGGTATCAAAACCAAGAGAATCAGCATAGTGAAAATCGCTTTGCCGACTTCAGTAAATCCCTCTTAGATGTAGGGTCTTCAGGAAGTCGCTATGTGATCGGCCAAGCCAAGCAACAATTGGGGATTCAAGGCGATCCCAAACCCATTCCAGCGATCGCCCCCGTCGCCACCGTCAACGTAGAAACAGTCCCCGACGATGACGCCAGTGATAACACCAGTGATGATACCGGTGATAACACCAGTGAAAATGTCTCTCCCTCGGAACCCGAACCCCAAGAATCTGAAGCCACATCTGAGTCTCCCAACCCCGAACCGGAGTCTCCTAAAGCCCAGTCTCCCGAAGCCAACGAAATCGCCGATCCCTTCGACGAATCCGACGACTCCAAAGCCAACGAAACCGCCTAATCCCTAACCTCAAAATGAGTACCAACTGAACCCTCAAGGGTAGGGAAAAAACCACCTCTAAATCTTTCCCCTCTTAGAAAGAGCCGGGGTGGTTTAACCCTACACCCTATTCACTATTCACTATTCACTATTCACTATTCCCCATGACCTCCATCCCCGCCAAAGATAGCAACTTTCTCAACCAAAACCCCCATCTCGGCGAATTAACCCCAGCCGAGACTGGATTTGACGCCAAACATCCGCCCCAACAAGACTTAATTGATACCTGTGTTCACTGTGGCTTTTGTCTATCGACTTGTCCGAGTTATCGGGTCATCGGTAAAGAGATGGACTCTCCCCGAGGCCGCATTTATATGATGGATGCCATCAATAAGGGAGAAACAGACCTGAAACCAGCCACCAGTCAACATTTTGACTCCTGCTTAGGCTGTCTCGCCTGTGTCACCACCTGTCCTTCGGGAGTGGAGTATGACAAACTGATTGCGGCCACCCGCCCTCAAGTCGAGCGAAATGTCCCCCGTTCCCTCGGCGATCGCCTGCTACGTCGTCTCATCTTTAACCTCTTTCCCTATCCCAATCGCCTGCGGCCCCTCCTCTATCCCCTCCTGGCCTATCAAAAATCGGGATTACGGCAATGGGTTCGCTCCAGCGGCATACTCAAACAGGTGTTTCCCCGCCTAGCCGCCATGGAGGCGATTCTGCCTAACATTACCTCAGACTTCTTTCAAGGGGACTTCCCCGATGTCATTCCCGCCCAAGGAGAGAAACGCTATCGAGTGGGGATGATCCTCGGCTGTGTACAACGGTTGTTTTTCCACCCCGTAAACGCCGCCACAGCGCGGGTTCTCACGGCAAATGGCTGCGAGGTCGTTATTCCCAAAACTCAGGGCTGCTGCGCCGCTCTACCGGCTCACCAGGGACAGGAAGCCCAAGCCCAGGCGATCGCCCGTCAGATGATTGATAGCTTTGCCGGTACTGACGTTGACTACATCGTCATTAACGCCGCCGGCTGTGGCCATACCCTCAAGGAGTATGGTCATATTTTGCAAGATGACCCCGACTATCGCGACAAAGCCCAAGACTTCGCCCGTCGCGTTCGGGATGTGAATGAATTTTTAATCGATGTGGGCTTAACCACACCGCTGCATCCCTTAGCCGATGGGGAGTTGGCGATCGCCTACCAAGATGCCTGTCATCTCATCCACGGGCAAAAAATCAGCAGCCAACCCCGGCAACTCTTGCGTCAAATCCCCCAAGTCTCCCTACGAGAATCCGTTGACGCAGCCCTTTGTTGCGGCAGTGCCGGAGTTTACAATATGCTACAGCCCGAGGTAGCCGATGAACTCGGTCAACTCAAAGTCGAGAACCTCAGCAACACCGGTGCCGATCTCATCGCCTCGGCTAACCCTGGCTGTTCCCTGCAAATTCAGAAACATCTGCAACTCCAGGGGCGAGATATTCCCCTCTATCACCCCATTCAACTGTTGGATTACGCGATTCGTGAGCAACGGCTAGAGGTTCCGCTATCACAAAAAAAGGTATCTGTCAATAGATATAGCAAAAGTTGGTCTGAATAGGACAAAAAACAGGGGACAAGAAGGCAAAAGGCAAAAGGCAAAAGGCAAAAGGCAAGAGGCATAACCCACCCCTGCCCCTCCCAGGAGGGGAAGGCAAAAGGGAACCCCGGAACAGGGAACAGGCAAGAAGTAGGGGATTCTCTCCCAACTCAGAGTGTCCTAAGCCAATCTTCGATTGCTATAAAAGCGCAGCTAACGTTCCATCAAATGGGAGCCGGGAGCGCAAGTCACCGTTCCCTCAGGGGTATCTGGGGGAATCGGCATGGCCGGAGGGGTCATCTCCGGTTCATCGCTGCGACAAATGCCCACCAGAGAGACCTCTAAACCCCGTTCATTGGCAACCATAAACACCCCGCTAGTGAAGCTGCGTAACTCCTCTCGCTTGGGGGTAGCTGTAATGCGAACACTCTCAGGAGTCGTCTGGCTCACCTCAAGCTCAATCCGATAGTCATCGGTGTCGAGGGGAACGGGGTCAGAATTGAGCGGTTCAAGAGAATCGGCGAACTCCCGGAACTCCAAATAATGAGTTCGTTGAGCGCGGCTAATATCGATGAGAGCATCTAACACATTGGCCTCCACGAGACGAGCCGGCAGTTCCGTTGAACTCGAAACCCGCTCAAAACGGGCCACATTCTCGTCAAACTCAGTCGGGCGGGGTAAACCGGGTTGAGTCCCCTCAATTTGAAACAGTAACTCCCCCGATTCCGTGATTTGGGCGATGGTGGCCACCGTCTCCCCATTCGGGAGCATCAAATCAATAGCATTGGGCGAGCCTGAAGTGATCTCATAGCCAAATTCTTGGGACACCGTGCGTCCTCGGGGCAGGGTAATAATGAAATGGAGAATCCCCGCCTCAGTGAAAATAAAGGTCAGAGGTTCACCACCGAGGGCTGAGGGAGAAAACCATTGTCCCAGAATCGCCTCAGCGAACTCTGGGGCTGGCTCAGCTTGGGCCAAACGGGATTGGGACAGGGTTGAACTTGGATGGGATACCACCATTCCTCCTGGGGAGAGGATGACCCCCGTTGTCAACACAACCATCATGGTGCAACGAGAGATAACGCCAGATAACAAGGTCATAACTTCTGAAGCTCAAAACGCCAAACAACTTCACCCAGAGTAATCGGCCACAACCGGAAACATCGTCAATCTGAGGACACTTCCGGGGATGACTCTCGAATCACCCGAGTTTTGGGTGGGGGGTCATCACTGGTGGTATCTTCATCAGGGGTTCCCCGTCCCTGTAGGTGTTTGAGCAACTGTTGGGCCGGAGAGACGGGTGGCGGATGACTCACATGGAGTTGAATCTGGGGGCCAGTCCGGGCCAGGCGAACGATAGACCCATCACAGGCGGGAATTTCCTCGATGGGAGCATCTTCGAGATAGGTTCCGTTCGTCCCTAAATTCACGAGGTACCATTGGCGTTGTTCATCGCAGTGGAGTTCCAAGTGATAGCGAGAGACGACGGCACTATAGAGGACGACATGGTTATCCGGGGCACGACCGATGCGAATAACTGTGTCATCCTCAAACGTCCAGCGTTTCAGCGGGATGGATTGGTGGGGGTGGAGGAGAGTTAGAGTAATCACGCGACAGAAAAACGGTGAGGTAGAGAGGCAACCCGGAGAACAACCCAGGACTCGAGACGTAGACTGGCTAAGACTGGCTAAGACTAGATCGTGGTTTTGCCCAATTCAAGTTTAGGTCAATGGGTTTAGAGCAACTGCCAATATGTTCAACATAGTACGTTTGCCGTTCGGGTTGAATGGTGAGGAGGATCTGCTGTCGCGAGGTTCACCTCACTCGGCTGACGTTGAACTGGGGGTCACTTCGGCCCCGGCGGCGGCATCAAGTAACCAGTAAATCTCCCCATCTACTGGTTGAATGAGACGGGAGGGATAGGTGGCTTCATCTCCTTCTCGGGCAAACACCTGGGCCACAGCGGTTTGTTTGTTCTCACCCGCAACGGCAAAGATGATGGTCTGCGAGAGATTGAGAACGGGAACAGTTAAGGTGATGCGGGGTTCTCCGTCCTTGTTCCCCACCGTGACGCTGCGATCGCAGACTTCCAAGGCCTCGGTCTCGGGAAACAGGGACGCGGTATGGCCGTCATCCCCCATGCCCAACAGCATAATATCGAACTGCGGAAACTGCCCTGATTCTAGGCCAAAAAATGCTTGTAAGTGTTGGTCGTAGGCCTGGGCATCTGTCTCGGGATCTTGGCCGGCGGTAGGTATGGGATGCAGGTTCTCGGGGGGGAAGGGAACGCGATCGAGCCAGGCTTCACGAGCCATGCGTTGGTTACTATCGGGGTGTTCTGGGGCCACGTAGCGTTCATCACCCCAGAAGATATGGAGTTTGTCCCAGGGTAAGTCATGGCCGGCGATCGCCTCGTAGATCGGTTTCGGGGTACTTCCCCCGGATAGGGCGATGGTGCAGGTTCCCCGTTGGGCGATCGCCGTCTGGATTTTCTCGACAATCAAAGCCACGCTGCGATCGATCACCGCTGATTTATCGGGAAGAACGTCGATGTACTGAGTCATAGTCATTGAAGCCATTCGGGTAGGGTTTGCCCGATTCTAAAGTACCCCGTCTTCAAAGCCAACCAAGTCAGGGACAAAACCCTCAGGGGTCAAACCCCTCTTGCCACAGGGCGAACCTTTAGGTTCGCCCCCATATGGCTTCCTCCCTAACGACCGAGATCATGTAACGACTCAATCACCTCAGTACAGTGTTGAGTTACCGCCTCTAACCCCTCGCGATCGCCTGATTGCGGGGGGGTAACGGGTTCTCCGATGCGAATCGTCACCGGAACCGATCGCGGCTTGGAGGAGCCTTGAAAAATGGCTTGCGTCCCCCAAAGACAAACCGGTAAAATCGGGACTTGAGCTTTGGCTGCAATCAAAACAGCACCGGGTTTCGGGTTGGGAATGCGACCATCGCGGGTGCGGGTTCCCGAGAGAAAGACTCCCGTCGCCCAACCGTTATCTAAATACTCTAAAGCCGAACGAATGGCACTGCGATCGGCGGCTTTGCGTTTCACCGGATAGGCCCCATACAAACGAATCGCTTTGGCAAAAATTGGATTTTTAAACAGTTCTTCCTTCGCCATGTAAGCGACTGGACGCTCCACGGCACAAGAAATCATGGGTGGGTCAAAATAACTGGCATGATTGCTTGTGACTACCAACGGCCCGGATTTGGGAACGTTCTCGACACCATAAACCCGTCCTCGGAAGTAACTATAGAACAGTGGACTCACCACCGACCATTTAAACAGATGATATAAGGCTAAGTTGTAGCCAGGTTCGCGGTTTTGGATCATGGGGGAAGGCAAAAGGCAAAAGGCAAGAGGGGAGGAGAAGGGAACAGGGAACAGGGAATAGGGAATAGGGAATAGGGAATAGGGAATAGGGAATAGGGAATAGGGAATAGGGAATAGGGAATAGGGAATAGGGAATAGGGAATAGGGAATA
>HLSNC_1000841_pt1 | contig 18335 bp, 18 predicted proteins | sample HotLakmetagenome_2_FD_14041 | JGI IMG/M metagenome (IMG submission 14041)
GTGGCGCTGGCGGCGTCGGGCATCCCGCGCAGGGCCGCCTCCTCCGGATCCTGCACGAGGAGGAGGCCGCCAGCCTCCCGCAGGGCCCTGGCGCCGACGGCGCCGTCCATGCCGCCGCCCGACAGGACGATCCCGATGCCCGCCTCCGGCAGTGCCGCCACCGACTCGAAGAGGTGGTCGATGGGCAGACGGTGGCCGCGCGCCTCCTCGAAGGGGCGCGCGGCCACCGTCTCGTGCGTCACGATCAGTTCGCGGCCCGGTGGCACCAAGTAGACATGGTCGGCCCTGAGAAAGGCGCTGTGCTCGACGACCTCGACCGGCATCGCCGTCGCCTTGCCGAGGATCTCCCCGAGGGCGCTCGGGTGATCCGGCGCGAGATGCACGACCACGATGTAGGCGAAGCCGAGATCGGGGCTGACATGCCCGAAGAGGGCGCGCAGCGCCTCCGTCCCGCCGGCCGATGCGCCCACCGCGCAGACCGGAACCTGCGGGCGCCGTCTGCCGAATTCGTCCTCATCCCCTGCCTTCAGACCCCTCGCTGCCGAAATGCCGCGCCACGCCCGGTCCGGCGCGCGTAGGGTGCCGCGCGCCGGGGGCGCTGTCGACGCATCCCGCGGCCGCGAGCGACAGGCCGGATCCAGGCGCGCCGGTCAGGTTGTCATGTCCGGCGTGGCGGCCTCTGACCGGAGGGCGAGAGGTCGGGGTATCGAGATCCGTCCCGCCGCCTCCCGAAGGATCAGCCCCTCCAGTTCGAGGCCATGGAACGCCCGGTCGACGGCCGCGGGCGAGAGGGCGAGGATGTCGCCGATATCGGACACCGCGAGCCGAAGGGTCAGCACATGGCCGCCCAGGCGCAGCGGCTCGCACGGTGCCCAGAGCGACGCGAGATCGAGCAGGGCGCAGACCCGTGCCCGCGGGTCGGGGGCGAGAATCGCCCAGGCCAGCCGGCGCACCCGGTCGCGCTGCGCGTGCCGGCTGCGGGCGGCTGCAAGCTGGAGCTTCGGCAGGTCGCGCAGCAGCCAGTCGAAGAGGCGCCTCGGCACGGCAAGGAACTGCGCCGGCGTCGCCGCTTCGAGGGCGTGACCCCTGCGCAGGAGGCCATGCCCGTCGATGACCTCGCCGGGCAGGATGAGGTTGAGAATCTGGCGTTGCCCGTCGGCGCCCCCGCGCTGGTGACGCAATAGGCCCGCGAGCACGAGGCCACAGACATCGCTCGGGTCCCCGTCGTCGAAGAGCCTCTGTTCCGCCTCGATCCCGCGAAGCGTGCCGACGCCCGCAAGGGTCTGGAGGGTCTGCGCATCGAGGCTCGATGGCGCGCGCGGAAGCTGCCCCCCGTGCGATGCATTCCGCAGGATGTCGTGGATCGTGGCGCCCCCGGTCATGCCATGTTTCCGATACCCTCTCCTGCGCCCACCCAGATGCCGGCCATGGCCCTGACCTGGCGAACGCGTCCCTGCAAACGTTTCGACCGACCACGCTCGCTGGCCGATTGTCGTTGACGACTGTCAATGCCCGTAGCGACGGAAAGTTCCGGCACTTTCGGAGGCGCGGCGGTCTTGCCTCTTCCGTCAGCGAACGGAAGCGGCAATACTGGTTGGCGGTCAAGGACTCCGATGCGCAAACCATACTCTTTCACGAGGCACACGCCGAAGAGCGGTGGTGCCCCGTCGCCCCGCATCGGGCTCGGGCACTTCGACTCATGGCCTGATCGCCTGCGCGCGGTCTACGACCTCGTCCGCCGGATGCAGGGCCCCGCCTGCCTGTTCTGGGGCGCCGATGCGGCCATGCTGTATAACGGCGCGTGGGCGCAGGCGCTCGGCAGCCGGCATCCGGAGTTTTTCGGCGCAACGGCGCGGAGCGTCTCGCCAGAGCTCGCGCGGGCCTGCGAGGCCGCTTTGCGCGACGCTGCCGAGGGGCGCACGCCCGCCCTCGCCACCGAACTCCTGCCGGTCTCCGTGTCCGCGCGGCAGCTCGGCGGTGCCATGGCCGGCGTCTGCTGCACGCCGCTCGTCGACGATGCCGGTCACGCCGAGGCGCTGCTCGTTCAGATGGCGCCGTCTCCCCGGCCGGTCACGCTTGTGGCACCCCAGCCTGCCGCCACGGACAGCGACAATGGCCCCGGGCGGATCGGCTTCCTGTTGCACCTCTGCGATGCCCTGCGTGCGGCGGACGGGCCTGACGAGATTCTGGCTGTCGGCGAGCGGATGCTCCGCGACGCACTCTCGGCCGACAGTGTCGACATCGACGAGGCGGATGCGGCGGGCCATGCACGCCCGGCCCCGCGCGGCCGTGCTGCTGCCGAGTTCGACCTCGCCCGGCCTTCCGTTCCGGGTCCCGAGGGACCGCGGCCGACCGTCCCGCCGCTGCGAAGCGGCCAGCCGCTGCTGACCGACGTGCCGGTCGATCCGGCCGGCCGCGCCGGTGGTGCGGCCGCGGCCGACCCGGGCGACGGCGGCATGTTCCCCCCGGTCCGCGCGCAGCTCACCGTGCCTATCCTGCGGGGCGACACCCATGTCGCATCGGTGACGGTCCGGCACCGGCAGCCGCACCGGTGGTCCGCGCAGGAGATCCTGACGACGCGCGAGGCCGGCCTGCGCATCTGGCAGGCGGTCGAGGGGGCGCGGGTCGAGGCACGCCGACAGGTCCGGCAGACGCGCCTCGCCCGATCGCTCGAGACCGAGGGCCTCGCTGTCATGTTCCTCTCGCGCGACGGAACGCTGACCGACGCCAACGACATCTTCCTGTCCCTGACGGGGCTGAGGCGCCCCGAGCTCGCGGGGGGTGGCCTTCACTGGCGCGACATCGTTCCACCGGATCGGATCGCGGAAAGCGGGACGCTGCTGGCACAACTCGGCGAGAGCGGTCGCATCGATCCCCGTGAGGTGGAACTCCTGCGGGAGGACGGCGGTCGAGCCTCGGTCATGCTGACCGGGCGCGACGTCGGAGATGGAACGACCGTCGCCTTTGCCATCGACATTTCCGACCGTAAACGTATGGAGGATCAGCTGAAGCAGGCGAACCGCCGGTTGAAGGTCGCGCAGGAGGCCGCAGGCGTCGGGACGTTCGACTGGCTCATCGGCACGAGGGAAATCGCGTGGAGCCCCGAGCTCGTCCACATGCTGGGCCTGCGGGAAGGGGCGCTCGGCGGCCCCTACGAGGACTGGGTCGCCCTTATCCACCCCGAGGATCTGGGCGATGCCACCAGAAGCATCGAGGCGGCCCTCGAGACGGGGTTCCTCGAGGGACAATGGCGCATCGTCCGGCCCGACGGGTCGATCATCTGGGTTCTGGTGCGCGGAACCGTCGAGCACGACGAGCAGAAGCGCCCCACGCGCCTGACAGGCGCGCAGGTGGACATCACCGATCGCGTCCGCGCCGAGCAGGACCTGCGGTTCCTCGTGACGGAGTTCGACCGGCAGCTCGAGGAACTGCGCCGGCAATTGCGAAACGGGGGCGGCTGACGCGGTCGGCGTGCCGTCGCCGCCGCGGCGCTCTCTCCGTTCTGCAACGGGCCAAGGGAGCGGGTGCATGCAATTGGCGCTCTCGCAGATGAGCGCGCGACGGGGCGGCGCGCGAGCCGATGGTCAGTCCCCGGTGCGCACGCGTCCGTGACCGCGCTGTCAAATTCGTGTTACCTGGTTTCCTTACTGAAAGCGTCACCCATTGCCCAACAGGAAAGGTGACTCAGATGACGACTTCCCGACTGCTCCTCGCCACCGCGCTGACTGGCGTCCTCGCCCTGCCTGCCTTCGCGCAGGAACAGGGCGCGAAGAACGTGATCCTGATGGTGTCCGACGGGATCGGCTTCAACGGCTGGCTCGCCGCCGACTACTACCAGGGCCTCGCCGGCCAGCAATCGTACCAGGTCGCCCGGCCCGACGGCACGACGCCGGTGGTCTACGGCCTCGCCCACACCTCGCTCAACCTGATCGACGAGGCCGGCGGCCTGCTGCCCTCGGGCACCGCGCCCGACGAGGCGGCCGGCGCAGTGGAGCAGGGCTACGATCCCGCCACGCGCTGGATGCAGTTCGACGCCACGATCCGCAACGACTTCCCGCCGGTTGAGCTGCCCTACACCTCCTATACCGACAGCGCCGCCGCCGGCACCGCGCTTCTGTCCGGCCGCAAGACCTCGAACGGCCGGCTCAACATGGACTGGAGCGGGACGGAAGAGTTCCGCACGATCGCCGAGATCGCCATCGACCAGGGCCGCGCCGCCGGCGCCGTCGCCTCGGTGCAGATCAGCCACGCCACGCCGGCCTCGGTGATCGCCCAGAACGTCTCGCGCCAGAACTATGCCGATATCTTCAACGAGATGGCCGAGAGCGATCTGACCGTGATGATGGGCGCGGGCCATCCGTTCTACGACAACAGCGGCAACGAGGTGGAGCCCGAGGACGACGACGCCCATCGCTTCCTCGGCGGGCGCGAGACCGTCGAGGCGCTCACCTCGGAAGAGGGCCTGAACGGCTTCACATTCATCGACGCCGCCGAAGACTTCGTCGCCCTCGCCGAGGGCGAGGACCTGCCCGAGCGCGTGATCGGCATCGCGCGGGCCCGTTCCACGCTCCAGGCCAGCCGCGAAGGCCTGCCCGAGGCGGACACGCCGTCGGGCATGGCGATGAATCCGATCGTGCCGGATCTGGCCATCATGTCGGAAGGCGCGCTCAACGTTCTGGCGCAGGACGAGGACGGCTTCTTCCTGATGATCGAAGGCGGCGCGGTGGACTGGATGGGCCATGCCAACAACATGGAACGCTTCATCGAGGAGCAGGCCGAGTTCAACGAGGCCGTCAACGCCGTGATCGACTGGGTCGAGGAGAACTCCAGCTGGGAAGAGACCCTGCTGATCGTCACCTCCGACCACGAGACCGGCGGCGTCTGGGGAGAAGGCACCTGGACCAACGGCGAAGGCCCGGCGGTAGCGGCCGATCGCAGCGACGAGGCCATCGAGGCGGCGCGCTACCAGCCCGGCGAGGACGTCTTCAACGAGTTCCTCGCGGTGCAGGACCGCGGAGAGGGCAATATCCCCGGCCACATGTGGTCGTCGGGCAAGCACACCAACGAGCTGGTGCCGCTCTGGGCGCTCGGCGCGGAAGCCGACGGCTTCGTCGAGTTCACCCGCACCGACCAGATGGCCGCCAGGCTCTGGGGCGAACCCTATGGCTGGAACGGCGCCTTTGTCGACAACACGGCCGTATTCCACGTCATGAACGACGCCTTCGCCGCGAACGCCCGGATCACGGCGCCCTCGCAGTGACGGTTCCGGCTGCCGTCACGCTTGGGCGCGACGGCGCTCTCGCCGATCCTGACCGACACTTCAATGCGGGCTCCCGAGTTTTCGGGGGCCCGCTCGCCTTCGGGCGGTGCCGTGAGCGCCTCATGCGGCCTGCAGCGCCGCTCCAAAGCGCGTCCGGGGTCGGCATGTCGCGGCCGGGCAATCGTCGCTCGTGCCGGCATGGCCGCTGCCCGCCCCGTGCGCGCGGCCTGTGCACAAACGAAATGGCGGCCTGCATGGGGCCGCCATTCTGGTTCTTTCCGGGGGAGGCGGGAGAGCCGCGGCTATAGCCCTCCGGCGCGTCTCACTGCTGGTTTTCGACAAACGCCGCGAGGGCCGCGGGGCCGAGCGCCGACAGGCCCTTGAGGATGTCGATGGCGTAGGCCAGCTGATAGTCGTCCTGCCGCAGCTGCGACGCCTCCTCGGCGGTGCGCCGCTCGTCCTCGATTTGGCGCCGCTCGTCCTCCGACAGCGAGTTGTTGTCGAGACGCCCGCGAAGCCCCGCCTCGGAGCGGGAGGGAAGGCTCGACATCTCGTCGTCCTCCTTGGTCTCGGGGGGGCGGGGCGGCTGCTCCACCACGATGTCCGGCGATACGCCGAGCGCCTGGATCGAGCGGCCCGAGGGCGTGTAGTAGAGCGCCGTCGTCAGCCGCATCGCCCCATCGGAGCGCAGCGGCATCACCGTCTGGACGGAGCCCTTGCCGAAGGACTGCGTGCCGACGACCACGGCACGGCGATGATCCTGGAGGGCGCCCGCCACGATTTCGGACGCCGAGGCCGAGCCGCCGTTGATCAGCACGACGATGGGCTTGCCCTCGGCGAGGTCGCCGGGCGTCGCGTTGTAGCGGTCGCCGTCCTGCGGGTTGCGTCCGCGGGTCGAGACGATCTCGCCCTTGTCGAGGAAGGCGTCGGCCACCTTGATCGCCTGGGTCAGCAGGCCGCCGGGATTGTTGCGAAGGTCGAGCACGATGCCGTTGACCGCGTCGACGCCGCCCTTCTCCTCGATGGCCTCGGCGAGCCCTTCCTCGAGATTGGCGAAGGTCTGATCGTTGAAGGTGGTCACGCGCAGCACCACCGTCTCGCCCTCGGTGCGGGTGCGCACGGCGGTCAGCTTGATCGTGTCGCGCACGATGGTGACGTCGAAGGGATTGTCCATGCCGTCGCGGACGACGGTGATCACGATGTCCGAGCCCACGGGGCCGCGCATCATCTCGACCGCCTCGTCGAGGGTGAGGCCCAGCACCGACTCGCCGTCGACATGGGTGATGAAATCGCCCGCCTCTATCCCGGCCTCGTCGGCCGGCGTGTCGTCGATCGGCGAGACGACCTTGACGAAGCCTTCCTCCTGCGTGACCTCGATCCCGAGACCGCCGAATTCGCCGCGGGTCTGCACGCGCATGTCGTCGGCGTCCTGCGGGGAGAGGTAGCTCGAATGCGGGTCGAGCGAGGTGAGCATGCCGTTGATGGCCGCCTCGATCAACTCGGCCTCGTCGACCTCCTCGACATACTGGGCGCGGATGCGCTCGAAGATGTCGCCGAACAGGTCGAGCTGCTCGTAGACCGATGCGTTGCGGTCCGCCTCCTGGGCGATGAGGGGGCCGGCCACCTGCGTGGCGATCACCGCCCCCGCAAGGGTGCCGCCCAGGGCGGCCATGACGAATTTCTTCATTGGCTCCTCATTCCTGTCTGTCGATGGCGAACCATCCGGCCGGGTCGACCGGCGTCTCGCCGCGTCGCACTTCGATATAGAGCGTCTCGCTCCGTTCCACACCTGCCGCGTTGACCGGTCCGGCCGCGGGCGGGTCGGATGCGCCGCCCATCAGCCCCAGCGGGTCGCCGGCGCCCACGATCTGTCCCTCGCCAGCATAGAGCGTGCCGAGGCCAGAGAGCACGAGCAGAGTGTCGGCGTCCGGCTCCAGAATCATCACGTTTCCGTAGTCGAGCAGGGGCCCCGCATAGCGCACGGTCGACGAGACGGGCGCGGTGACGAGCGCGGCGGGTCGCGTGGCGAGCGTCACGCCGGGGCGGGCGGTGCCGGAGGCGTCGGCCTCGCCGAAGCGGCGCAGCACCATGCCGGCGGCGGGCAGGGGCAGCGCGCGGCGGGCACGCGGCGGCGCCTCGGGGGTCTGGGCCTCTGGTGTTTGGGCCTCGGAAGGCGGGGCTTCCGGCGACGGTGCAGCGGGAGACGTGGCCTCGAGCCTGCCGAGCCCGGCGGCGAAGGCCTGCAACGTGTCGGAGGCGGCGACGAGTTCGCGCAGGCGCTCGGGGTCGGCGTCGAAGCGACGGGGCAGGTCGATCCGCTCGGCGATGGCTTGCGACAGGTCGGTGCGCGCCTGTTGCGCCGCGCGCAACGCCTCTTCCAGCGTCTCCTGCGCGCCGCGCTGCACGTCGCGCAGGGCGCGGATCTCTGCGAGGTCGCGGCGCAGGCGCTCGGCCTCCGCCTGCATCGCGGGTGTCACCTCGCCCAGCACCATCGCGGCGCGCGCCGTGCCGACCGGTCCCGCGGGGTGCAGGAGCGTCAGCGCCGGCGGCGCCCGCTCGATGCCGGCGAGCGCACCGAGCAGGCGCGATACCTCGCCCGAGCGCGCCTCGAGCGCAAAGCCGAGCCGGGCCTCCGCGGCGGCGGCCTGCCTCAGCCCCGCGCGCAGGGCGGTGAGCCCGTCCTCGTAGGCGCGCACCGTCGCGGTCAGGGCGGCGACGCGGTCGGCTTGCGTCTCGGCCGCCGAATGCGCCTCGGCCGCCTGCGCCAGTCGCTCCATCGCGGCGCGGGCGAGCGTCGCGGGGTCGTCGGCCGCGGCGGCGCCGCTGCCGGAGAGAAGGGCGGCAAGGAGGGCGGTCGCGGCGGCCTTCATCGCGCGATCAGGCTTTTCCCGGTCATCTCGTCGGGCTGCGGCAGGCCCATGAGCTCGAGCAGCGTCGGCGCGAGGTCGGCGAGGCGGCCGTCGCGCAGTCGCGCCGCCTCGGGTCCGCCGACGAGGATCACCGGCACGAGATTGGTCGTGTGGGCCGTATGGGGGCCGCCATCCTCGGCGATCATCGTCTCGCAATTTCCGTGGTCGGCGGTGACGATCGCGGCGCCGCCCGTCCGCTCCAGCGCCGCGAGCGCCCGCCCGAGGCCGGTGTCGACGGCGTGGCAGGCGGCCTTGGCGGCCTCTAGATCGCCCGTGTGGCCGACCATGTCGGGGTTGGCGTAGTTGACCACGATCAGGTCGTAGCCCGCCTCGATCGCACCCACGAGCGCCTCCGTCACCTCGGCCGCCGACATCTCGGGAGCGAGGTCGTAGGTGGCGACCTGGGGCGAGGGCGGCATGACCCGGTCCTCGCCCTCCTCGGGCGTTTCCTTGCCGCCGTTGAGAAAGAAGGTGACGTGCGGATACTTCTCGGTCTCGGCGAGGCGGAACTGGCGCAGGCCGTGCTTCGCCACCCATTCCCCCAGCGTGTTGACGATCACCCGGTCGGGGAAGATCGCGGTGAGGTGGCGGTCGAGCTCTTCCGAGTATTGCGCCATGCCGGTCGTAGCGGCCCAGTCGGGCCGGGGGCCGGGGTCGAAGGCGTCGAAGCCGGGCACGACGAGGGCCGACAGGATCTCGCGCGCGCGGTCGGCGCGGAAATTGGCGAAGAGCAGGCCGTCTCCGTCCTTCGGGGCGACGTAGGCTGAGAGCTTCGTCGGTGTCACGAATTCGTCGGTCTCGCCGCGGGCATAGGCGGCTTCCACGGCGCCCTCGGCCGTCTCGGCCGCGTGCCCCTCGCCGCGCAGGACGAGGGCGGCGGCCCTTTCGACCCTGTCCCACCGCTTGTCGCGGTCCATCGCGTAGTAGCGGCCGACGACCGAGGCGATGCGGGCCTGCGGCGGCAGGGCGATGGCGAGTTCGGCGAGCTGGCCCGAGGCCGATTTCGGCGGCACGTCGCGCCCGTCGGTGATGGCATGGATCAGCACCGGGACGCCCGCGTCGGACAGGATGCGGGCGAGGGCGGCCACGTGGCGCTGGTGGGCATGCACGCCGCCGGGCGAGCACAGGCCCATCAGGTGCGCGGTGCCGCCCGTCTCCTTCAGCCGCGCGACGAACTCGACGAGCGCGGGCTGGTCGGCAAGCGTGCCGTCCTCGATGGCAAGGTCGATCTGGCCGAGATCCATCGCCACGACGCGCCCCGCCCCGATATTGGTGTGACCCACCTCGGAATTGCCCATCTGCCCCTTGGGCAGACCCACGTCGGGGCCGAAGGTGGTCAGCGTGGCGTGCGGGCAGGTCGCCATCAGCCGGTCCATCGTGGGGGTGTCGGCCAGCAGGGGGGCATTGCCCTCGGGCGAGGGGCCGATGCCCCAGCCGTCGAGAATGCACAGGATTACGGGCTTCGGCGCGGCCATGGCGGTCTCCTCTCCGGTGCCCCGGTCCCCGCCCGTTCTAGGGGGGCGCAGGCGCGGTCACAACAGGGGCAAGTCAGTCGCCGCATGCTCTGGCCGCGACGGCCGACGGGCGGCGCCCGGCACAGGGCAGCGGGCCTGGGGCCTCGGCGCGTCCCGCGTGGACGGTGTGCGAGGCGCCGCCGCTCATGCCGCCGCGTCGAGACCCGCAGGCCCGATCTGGGGAAGCCGGGCGATGGCGGATCGAGCGGCGCGTCGGGCCCGCCCCTGCCGAACAGACCGGTCCCGGCTCACTCCCGGTGATAGGGCGTGCCGGCGAGGATCGAGGCGGCACGGTAGAGCTGTTCGGCCACCATCACGCGGGCCAGCAGGTGGGGCCAGACCATGCGGCCCAGCGAGAGCGAGACGTCGGCGCCGGCCACGAGCGCCGGGTCGAGCCCGTCGGCCCCGCCGATCAGGAACGCCGCGTCCCGCCGGCCGCCGTCGCGCCAGCCGGCGATCGTCTCGGCAAGGTCGGGTGAGGACAGCTGCCGCCCACGCTCGTCGAGGCAGACCACGACCGCGCCTTCGGGGATCGCGCGGCAGAGTGCCTGCGCTTCCGCCTCCGGGCCCCCTCGGCCGCGCGGCTCGACCTCGGCGAGATGCACCCCGGTCAGGCCGATGCCGCGGCCGGTCTTGCGGGCCCGGGTGAGGTAGTCGGCGACCATCTCGCGCTCGGGCCCGGAGCGGGTGCGGCCCACGGCGGCCAAAGTCAGGCGCATGACGGGTTCAGACGCACCACGAAAGGCCGGCCGCGGCGCTCACGCCCGTCAGTCGGCGGATTCGGCCCGGACCGGCTGGCCCTGCGGCAGCCACATCTTCTCGAGCTGGTAGAACTCGCGCACCTCGGGGCGAAACACGTGCACGATCACGTCGCCCGCGTCGATCAGCACCCAGTCGCCCGACTCCTGCCCCTCGACCTTGCAGACCACGCCGTGGTCGTGCTTGAGCCTGTCGGTGAGCTTTTCGGCGATGGACTGGACCTGGCGCGACGACCGGCCCGAACAGATCACCATGTGGTCGGCGATCTCTGACTTTCCGGCCAGCGGGATCGTGAGGATGTCCTCGGCCTTGTCGTCGTCGAGAGAAGCGAGGATCGCGTCGAGCAGCCGGTCGTCCGCCCGCGTCTCCTTGGTGCCTGTCATGGGGGGATACCCGCCGAGAGAGGCGTCGGTTGCCGCCGTTCGCGTGGCGGCCTGCGCATAGGTGGACAGGATCGTCTCCCTTCGCTGTGGCGCCGCTCGGCCCCGGCGCACGGGCTATGCACAAGATAGCATCGGGGCCGTGACATAACAATGACTCGCGGATTAACCGGCGGCGAAGCAGGGCGCCGCGCCGCTCAGAGCGGCACGGCGGCCGCCGTGCGCTCGGGCAGGAACTGGCCCGATACGACGGTGCTTTCGTCGGCGGCGGCGATGGCGGCGACGAGCATCGCGGCGATGAGCAGGATGTGGAGGACGGGATAGGCCCGGCGCATGGGGCGACCTTTCAATCAGAGACCCCGCCCAACAAGCGGGGCAGCCGGCCGGTTCCCCCGTGCCCCGGGACAATCCGGGATCCGGCCCATCTGTCGCACCTTGCCCGGCCGCCCGCCCTGCGATAACCCCCGCGGCATGTTCCGGACCCGCGTTCTCGACCTTGCCGACCATGCGCGCCTGCCCTGGCGCTTCCACGGTGCGCTGCGCGGGGCGCCCCCGGCCGCGTGAGCGCCGCCGCCCCCATCGACACACGCCCCCCCGCGACCGACCTGCCGGAGACCCGAGAATGACCGCCCCCAAGACGCTCTACGACAAGATCTGGGATGCCCATGTCGTGCACGAGGCCGACGATGGCACCAGCCTTCTCTACATCGATCGCCACCTCGTGCACGAGGTGACGAGCCCTCAGGCCTTCGAGGGGCTGCGCATGGCGGGTCGCGGCGTGCGCGCGCCGGAAAAGACGGTCGCCGTGCCAGACCACAACGTGCCGACCGATCCCGACCGGCTGTCGGGCATCAAGGACGAGCAGAGCCGCATCCAGGTCGAGGCGCTGCGCCAGAACGCCAGGGATTTCGGCATCGAGATGTACGACGTCGACGATGTCCGGCAGGGAATCGTGCACATCATCGGCCCCGAGCAGGGCTGGACGCAGCCGGGCATGACCATCGTCTGCGGCGACAGCCATACCGCCACCCACGGCGCCTTCGGGGCGCTTGCCCACGGCATCGGCACATCGGAGGTGGAGCACGTGCTCGCCACGCAAACGCTGGTGCAGTCGAAGTCGAAGAACATGAAGGTGGAGGTGCGCGGCACGCTGCCCCCCGGCGTCACCGCCAAGGACATCGTGCTGTCGATCATCGGCGAGACGGGCACGGCCGGCGGCACCGGTCATGTCATCGAATATTGCGGCGACGCGATCCGCGCGCTCTCGATGGAGGGCCGGATGACCGTGTGCAACATGGCCATCGAGGGGGGGGCGCGCGCGGGTCTGATCGCGCCCGACGACAAGACCTACGCCTACGTCAAGGGCCGCCCCCACGCGCCCAAGGGCGCCCAGTGGGACGCGGCGATGGCCTGGTGGGAGACCCTCAAGACCGACGAGGGCGCGCATTTCGACAAGGTGCTGACGCTCGAGGCCGCAAAGATCGACCCCGTCGTGACCTGGGGAACCTCGCCCGAGGACGTGTTGCCGATCAGCGGGGTTGTGCCGCACCCCGACAGCTTCGAGGGCGGCAAGCGCGAGGCCGCGCGGCGGTCGCTCGAATACATGGGGCTGGAGCCCGGCACCAAGCTGTCCGAGATCGAGATCGACACCGTCTTCATCGGCTCCTGCACCAACGGGCGCATCGAGGACCTGCGCGAGGTTGCCAAGGTGATGGAGGGCAAGCGCGTGAAGGAGGGGCTGCGCGCGATGATCGTGCCGGGCTCGGGCCTTGTGCGCGCCCAGGCCGAGCAGGAGGGCATCGCGCAGAAGCTGCAGGAGGCCGGCTTCGAGTGGCGGATGGCGGGGTGCTCGATGTGCCTCGGCATGAATCCCGACCAGCTCGAGCCAGGCGAGCGCTGCGCCTCGACCTCGAACCGCAATTTCGAGGGCCGACAGGGCCGCGGCGGCCGCACCCACCTGATGAGCCCGGCCATGGCCGCGGCGGCCGCGATCACCGGTCGCCTGACCGACGTGCGCGAGGTCGTCTGACGGCCGCTGCGGGCCCCCGCTCATGGCGTAGCCGGACGCGCGACGGGCAGAGCGGGACCCTTGCGAGGGCGCATGTGGAGCTCGGCCCGGTCGGAGCCGGGTCTCTATATCGGGGCCGTCGCCCGTGCGATGTGCGGCATTGTCTTGGGCCCTGCCCGGAGGCCGGGTCGGGCGATGCCGATTCGTGGAGCAAAGGACTCTCCCGAGGCGGGATCCGCCGTGCACTCCAGCGTGCCTTACGGACGCTTCGGAACTCGTGTAGGGTTCCCTCGGGAACGCCGCTCACTGCTTGAAGGACCGGTCACATGTCCGACTGGCTAAAATGGGTCGTCCTCGGCCTTATCTCCATCGCCTTCGGTATATTCGCCCTCAGCCACGCCGTCCTGACCTCGGTCTCGGTGACCATCGTCGTGGGCGCGTTGCTGCTCGTCACCGGCGCCGTGCAGACCTATGCCGGCGTCACCGATATCGGGCTGGGCAACAAGATCCTGTCGATCCTGCTCGGCCTCGTGCTGTTGCTGCTCGGTGTGTCGTTCCTCGCCGACCCCCTCGCGGGCACGATCTCTCTCGCCCTGCTCGTGACCATCTTCATCGGCGCAGGGGGGGTGCTGCGGATCCTGTTCGCGCTGCGGCTGCGAGGCACGCCATTCTTCTGGATGATGCTCGCCTCGGGCGTGCTGTCACTCGGGCTCGCTGCCTTCATCCTGCTCAACCCCGCGGTGACCGTGGCGCTGCTCGGCATCCTCCTCGGCGTGGAACTGCTGTTCAACGGCGCCGGGCTGATCGCGCTGGGCCTGTTCCGGCGCAGCCATCTGAAAGGGCAGCGCGCGGGCCGCCCGGCCGACGGCGAGCCGGCCTGACGCCACTGGACCGGCGGCGCGGAACAACCGCGCCGCCCGCCACGCTTGTTCTCCGAACCTCAACGGAGAAAAGCCATGTCGGATTCGCTGAAATGGATGCTGCTGGGGGGGCTGTCGATCGTGTTCGGCCTCCTCGCGCTCAACTTTGCCATGCTCACCTCGCTCTCGGTCACGCTGGTCGTCGGGGCGATGTTCGTCGTCGCCGGCGTCGCTCAGGCCGTGGCGGGCTTCCGCGACGATAGCGGCGGGTCGAAGGCCTGGGCCATCGGCCTCGGCGTGGTAATGGCGCTCCTGGGGCTGTCGTTCCTGATCAACCCCTTCGCGGGCACGATCTCGCTGTCGATCCTCGTGACCGCCTTCATCGGGGCGAGCGGGGTGCTGCGGCTGATGCATGCCCGGGAGGCGCGCGGCACGCCGACCTTCTGGATGATGATCGTGACGGGCCTCGTCTCGCTCGCGCTCGCGGTCTTCATCATGGTCAACCCGCAGGTGACGCTGGTGCTGCTCGGCATCGTGCTCGGCGTCGAGCTGATCGTGAACGGCGCGGCGCTCATCGCGTGGGGCTGGCACCGCCGCACGCGCGAGCGCCGGGGCGACCCCCACGGCAGCGACCCGCGCACCGTGTGAGTCGCCTCACGGCTTGACGAACTGGAAGGCGCGGCGCTTGCCGGGGTTCGCGGCGAGCGAAGCGCGCGTCTGCTCGATCCGACCGGCGAGGCCGAGGGGCGCGAGCCACGCCCCGGCCGCAGCGAGGCTTGCGTCGAGCGCGGCATCGTCGAACGGGGCGATCCGCGCCGCCTCCAGTTCCTGCGCGCCGGGCACCCGCTCGCACAGAAACACGACCGTGTCGCGCGGCGCATGGCCGACGGGGCGGAAGCACCCCCCCAGCCGCTCCATCTGGGCGGGCAGCCAGGGCTGCGACCAGTGCAGGCAATCCTGCTGAACGACGAGGCTGCCGCCCGGCACGAGATGGGGAAAGAAGGTCGCCGCCATCGCGTCTCCGCTTTCCACCGTTTTGGAGGCGTCCATGACGAGCACCTCGATCGCACCGCCCTGCCAGTCCATCCGGTCGATCTCGCCCCGGTGAAACACGATCCCGGGCGCCCATGGCGCGAGCGCGGCTTGCGCCAGGGGCAGGATGTCATCGCCCTCGAAGGGCGTGACGCCCTGCCGGTAGAGGATCGCCTCCTTCGTGCGCGCGTCGGCAGTGAACCGGTCGAAGGCGTGAATGGGCGGCACAAGGCCGGCCACCCGCCGCCCCTCGGCGAGCCGCGCGGTCGAGCCGCCGGCGAAGCAGCCGAGATCGACGATCGCGCCTGCCCCCTCGGCCCAGAAGCCGGCGAGCCAGTAATAGAGCTTCTGCTCCTCGGTCGAGAGCATGGTCGGCACGTCGCGCGCGGCCCCGAGCGCGCGCTCGAGCAGACGCCGCCAGGGCCGGGCGGAGAGCGCGTCGGTCCTGTCGATGAGGGCGGGACGGTCCATGCACCGGGCTTAGCGCACAGGAGGGGCGGCCGCCATGCGAGCCGCGTCCAGCCCGGCGCAAGGGGCCTTGTCGTGGTGCGAGAGTGTGTTCGGGCCGTGCCGCCCCTGGGCGGGCCGATGCTGGCCCGTCTGGGGCGGTCGTTCCGGCTCTGGCGGCGGGCGACAGGGTCTGCCGCCCGTCACGGTGTCAGCGTCGGGCGGTCAGCGCGCGGACAGGCGGCTGATCTCTTCCTTGAGGCGAAGCTTCTGCTTCTTCAGAGCGGCGATCTGGAGGCGGTCGGCCCCCGGCTGGCGCTGCTGTTCCTCTACCTCGGCGGAGAGATGCTCGTGCTTGCGGCGCAATTGCTCGACATGGGCGCTGACGGACATTCGGATCTCCTCTCTGATCGTGTCGTTCGACGAGTGCACCACGTCAGGGGGGCACCTGTCATCAGACTTTCGCAAACCGATGGGAGCGGCGAAATGTTGCAAACTCGTTAATCGGCCCCCCAGCGCAGCGCGGCACCCTCGCGCAGGATGGCGCGCAGTGCGGGTGTGTAATCCTCTCCGTCGCGCGTGTGGGCGGGGCCCGCATGCATCACCAGCGGCGGAAGCAGGGCGAGGGGCGTGCGCCCGTCGTTGCGCGCGCGCACGAGCACGAGCCGGGCCGGCCGGCCCTCGCGGGGCGCAAGCGGCTGAATCTGAACGCCGCCGAGGGGCGCCAGCCCCGCGAGCAGATCCGCCAGACGCTCTGCCCGGTGAATCACGGTGAGCCACCCGCCTGGGGCGAGTCGGCGCGCGCCGATGGCCAGCCAGTCGGCCAGCGGCCGGTGGGGAGCTTCGCCCATCGCGGCCTCGCGCGCGGCATGATCCGAAGCGCGCGATGCGTCGCGGCGGAAATAGGGCGGGTTGAGCATGACCTGGTCGAAGCGGATTTGTCGCACCTCGCGGGGCAGGGCGGCGATGTCGGCGGTGATCACGTCAAGCGCCGCGCCGGCCTCTGTGGCGTTGCGGCGCGCGAGGCCGGCGGCCGTCGCGTCGCGCTCGATTCCCGTGATCGACAGGCCCGGCACGCGCGCGGCGAGGCAGAGCGCCGCGGCGCCGACGCCGCAGCCGAGCTCGAGCACGCGCTGTCCGGGCCTGGCATCGACCGCGGCGGCCAGCAGCACCGCGTCGACGCCGGCGCGGTAGCCGCGGGCCGGCTGCCACAGGCTCACCCGCCCGCCGAGAAACGCGTCGTGGGTGAGCCCGTCGCCGCCCGGCTCGGCGCCGCTCACCGGTCCTCGGTCACGGGCAGTCCGTTGTCGCGCATCACGACGCGGGCCATGAACAGGTCGCGGTCACGCACCATGAGCCGCCGCGGCAGAATGCCGATCGAGCCTTCGAGCACGCTCATGTGGACGTCCATTTCGAAGTAGTCTATCCCCTCGCCGTCGAGCAGGGCCTTGGCGAGCGCGGTCTCGGTGGGATCGTTGGTGCGCAAAAGCTCTTTCATGGTCTCGGCTTAGCCTGAGGCAGGGGCGGGTGTCGAGCGCGATGCCCGGATGGGTGAGAAGATGGACGACGCGGCCGCCGCGACCAAGCCCCACGAACGCCTCTCGGCGCTGCTCGCGCCCGAGATGGAGCGGGTCAACGCGCTGATCCGCGAGCGCATGGCCTCGCGCCACGCCCCCCGCATTCCGGAAGTGACGGCGCACCTGATCGAGGCGGGCGGCAAGCGGCTGCGGCCGATGCTGACGCTCGCCTGTGCCCGGATGTGCGGCTACGAGGGCGAGAACCACGTGCGCCTCGCCGCGACGGTGGAGTTCATCCACACCGCGACACTCCTGCACGATGACGTGGTCGACGAGTCGGGCCAGCGGCGGGGGCGGCCCACGGCGAACCTGTTATGGGACAACAAGTCGTCGGTGCTGGTGGGCGACTACCTGTTCGCCCGCGCCTTTCAGCTGATGGTCGAGACCGACCGCATCCGCGTGCTGGGCATCCTCGCCAACGCCGCGGCGACCATCGCCGAGGGCGAGGTGCTGCAACTGACCGCGGCGCAGAATCTCGCCACGACCGAAGAGATCTACCTGCAGGTGGTGCGGGGCAAGACGGCGGCGTTGTTCGCCGCGGCCTGCGAGGTGGGCGGCGTGATCGCCGGCGAGCCGGACGCGGTATCGGAGTCGTTGCGGACCTACGGGGACGCGCTGGGCGTGAGCTTCCAGATCGTCGACGACCTGCTCGATTACGGTGGCGACGCCGGCGCGACGGGCAAGAACGTGGGCGACGATTTCCGCGAGCGCAAGCTCACCTTGCCGTTGATCAAGGCGGTTGCGGCGGCCGACGACGACGAGCGCGCCTTCTGGTCGCGCACGATCGAGAAGGGCAAGCAGGAGGGCGGCGACCTCGACCACGCGCTCGCGCTTCTCGAACGGCACGGCGCCTTGGCCGCGACCCGTGCCGACGCGCTCGGCTGGTCGGCCCGCGCGAAGGAGGCTCTGGCGCCCCTGCCGGAGGGCGAGATCAAGGCGCTGCTGGTCGACCTGGCGGATTACGTGGTCGCGCGTATCAGCTAGGCATCGACCGCGAGTAGTCGGGGCATCGACCGCGCCGATTGATCGCCGAGGATGCCATCCGCGACCCACCACTCCGGGTGTGCCTGCCCAAGACGGACGGCCGCGCTCCGGGCGTCGTCCGCGGTCGTGAAGAGGCCGAAGCAGGTCGCCCCCGAGCCCGACATGCGCGCCAGGCCGCAGCCCGGCTGCGCGGCGAGGGCCTCCAGCACGTCCCCGATCTGGGGGGCGATCCCGCGGGCGGCCTGTTCCATGTCGTTGCGCTGATCCGCGAGCCACGCGATCGTTTCCGCTGCGTCCGGCCAGCGGGGCAACTCATCCGGCATGGGCGGGTTGTGGCGCCGGGCGAGCGCGCGAAAGACTGCTGGCGTCGAGACGGCGATGCGGGGGTTGACGAGGACGGCGGGCAGGGGCGGCACCTCGGCGAAGGCAATCCTTTCGCCGATGCCGCGCGCGCGGAGCGGCTTCGGCACGAGGCACATCGCCAGGTCCGCCCCCAGCCCCAGAAGCGGGCGAAAGCGCGTTTCGAGCAGGATGTCCGGGCCAAAGGCCATAAGCCCGAGCGCCGCGTCGTCGAGAAGCTGCAGCGCCCCGCGAACGGCCGCGGC
>HLSNC_1000854_pt1 | contig 18197 bp, 18 predicted proteins | sample HotLakmetagenome_2_FD_14041 | JGI IMG/M metagenome (IMG submission 14041)
TCTCGCCGGGGTGTTCGCCCGCGCGTTCGAGTTGGCGATGCAGATCGAGCGCGAGCGCTTTCTCGGAGCCGGGCATTACGAGCGCACGCCTGAGCGCCGGGGTTATGCCAATGGCACCAAGCCAAAGCGCATCGACACGCCCGCGGGCACCGTGAACGTGCAGGTGCCCAAGACGGCCGGGCACGACGGGGAGCCGTTCTACCCGCAATCGCTGGAGCGGGGGCGGCGTTCAGTCCGAGCGGTCATGCTGGCTGTCGCCGAGATGTACATCAAGGGCGTGTCCACCCGGGAGGTCGAGGCCGTGATGCGCGAATTCGGGATCGAGAGCCTGTCTTCGTCGCAGGTCAGCCGCGCCGCCAAGCTGCTGGATGAGGAGCTGCAGGCTTGGCGCGACCGACCGCTCGGCGAGATCAAGTATCTCATCCTCGACGCCCGGTATGAAAAGATGCGCCACGGCGGGATTGTGCGCGATGTCGCCGTGCTCTCGGCCATCGGCATCGGACCGGATGAGCGCCGCCGGGTGCTGGGCGTGTCGGTGGCCCTGTCGGAGGCTGAGGTCCACTGGCGGGCGTTCCTCGAAAGTCTCGTCGCCCGCGGCATGCGCGGGGTCGACTTCATCGTCTCCGATGACCACAGCGGCCTGCGCGCCGCCCGGCGCGCCGTTCTGGGCGGTGCCACATGGCAGCGCTGCCAATTCCATCTGGCCCGGAACGCCATCCACCACGCGCCCAACGCCGAGACCCGAAAGCGCATCGGCAGACAGCTGAAATCGATCTGGAAAGCGGACGATCTCAACAAGGCCGAAACCGCCCTGGCTGAGCTCGTCGCCAGCTATCGCGACCCCGCGCCCAAGCTGGCCGCATGGCTCGAGGAAAACGTCCCTGAAGGCCTCGCCGTCTTCACCCTACCCGAGCACCACCGCAAACGGCTGCGCACTTCAAACCCGATGGAGCGGTCCATCCAGCAGGAGCTCAAACGGCGCACAGTCAAGGTCAGGGTATTCCCCGGCGAAGACGCGCTGCTGCGCCTCGTCAGCGCTGTCCTCGTCGAGATCGACGAAAAATGGGCCTCCGACACAAAGGCCTACATCAAGTGGGAATGCCAGGATGCATGACCCGCTCTCAGCAGAATTTCCAGACAAAAGGTTGCTCAATCACGGAAGGGCGACGCTGAGCATGCCGTGCGGGGCGGCACCTAGATGGCTTGGATATCCCACTTTCAGCCCGTTTCCAGTTAGTGTGGTCGACGGCGTGCGCAGCAGCCAACTCGGGCTATATCCCAGAGAAATAGTTCGCAGCCGCAAAATCATAGATTTAGGTACTTTTTCCGGATGTGCGCGGTGCTAGGCTCATCGGAGACCGCTGGCGCGGGACCATGGCCGATCCGCGGCGACGACAGTCCGGAGGTGAATACGGATGACGGCGCACTCACGCTTGGACGATGATTCAAGCCGCCGCGCACGTGCGCTTCGCGGCATCCTGAAGATAGCACGGCTGGCTCTCCGGCTCGTCAGGAAGCTCGTCGACGTGATCCTCGTTGCGTTGCTTGCCGCCATGATCGGCCTGATTATGTTCCAGATCCTCGGCCGGTACGTATTCAACTACTCGATCTCCTGGTCGGAGGAGGCGGCGATCTTCGTCCAGACGTGGATCGTGATGCTCGGCGCCGGTCTCGCCATGCGCAACCGCCACCACATCGGGATAGATCTCTTCGTCTCCAGGTTACAGCCTGTCGCCCGATCGCTGCTCAAGTCCGCCTCGTTCCTGCTCAGCGCCTGGTTCCTGCTGGTGCTCGTCGTCGGCAGCTTCAGCCTCATCTCGCTAGGAATGATCATCAAGTCCACCGCGCTCCAGCTCCCGATGGTAATCCCCTACTCCGCGCTGCCGATCGGCCTGTCCTACCTGTTGCTCGAGTTCGCGCTCGCCACACTTCCCGACCTCGCGCCACAAGGCACGAAGCGAGCCGATGACCTCGCGGCCCCAAACGTTGGAGACTGAGATGAGCGTCGCTTTCGGAGGCTTCCTGCTGCTGATCCTCTCGGGCATGCCGATCTTTTTCGCGCTGGGCGTCGCCGCCCTGCTCGCGGTGGTCCTCCTCGTCGACGTGCCGCTCGCGATCGTGGCGCAACGCGTCTACGGCGGGGTGAACTCCTTCTCCCTGATGGCAATCCCGTTCTTCGTCACGGCTGGGGTGATCATGGCGGAGGGCGGCATCGCGCGCCGCTTCGTCGACCTAGCCGCGGCGCTGGTCGGCTGGCTCACGGGCAGCCTCTACCTCGTCGCGATCGTGACCGGGACCGGCCTCGCCGCAATCTCCGGCTCGGGGTCGGCGGATACGGCGGCCGTGGGCTCGATCTTGTCTCCCGAGATGCGCAAGCGCGGCTACGACATGGACCTCTCCGCCTCGATAATCGCCGCCTGCGGATCGCTCGCGCCGGTCATCCCGCCGAGCATCATCATGGTGATCGTCGCGATCACGTCGAACCTCTCCATCGGCGCCATGTTCCTCGGCGGCGTCGTTCCGGGGCTCATGATCGCCTTCGCCCTGTGCGTCACCTGCTGGCTGTACGCGCGGCGCCATCGCGAGCGCCACCAGGACAGCCAGCCGTTCTCGCTGCCCCGCCTTGGCCGCGCCTTCCTCGCCGCCGTACCGGGCCTGACGCTGCCGATCATCGTTGTGGGCGGGATCATCGGCGGCGTGTTCACGGCCACCGAGGCCGCCTGCATCGCGGTCGTCGCGACAATCCTGATCTCGCTGTTCGTCTACCGCGAGATCGGGATCGGCGACCTGCCGCGCCTCTTCCTGCGCGCGATAAGCCTGTCGGCGGCCGTGATGATAATCGTCAGCACGGCGAGCCTGTTCTCCTGGATCATCGCCAGCGTGGGCGCGCCGCAGCTGCTGGACGCCTGGATCAGGAGCGTGACGGAATCGCCCATCGTCTTTCTTCTCCTGGTGAACGTGCTGTTGCTCTTCGTGGGCATGTTCATGGAGAGCATCTCGGCGATCCTTATCATCCTGCCCGTGCTTATGCCGATCGCGGTCGGCTACGGCATCGATCCGCTGCAGTTCGGCGTCATGGCGACGCTGAACCTGTCGGTGGGCCTCATCACGCCGCCCTACGGCATCTGCCTCTACGTCGCGGCGATGGTCTCCGGCCGAACCGTGGAGCAGGTCTCCACGCGTGTCTGGATCCCGCTCGTCCCGATGCTCCTCGTCCTCGCGCTGACGGCCTACGTGCCGTCCGTCGCGCTGACGCTGCCGCGCCTCTTCTATCCGTGAACGGGCGAACCGGCCGCAACCCATCGACCAAGACCAACACAAGGGGAACCCAGACATGAAGACCTTACTGGCTACAGCGGCCCTCTCCATCGCCGCCCTCCTCGCGGCGCAAGCCGTCCAGGCCCAGGAGATCACGATTCGCGCCGGCCACACCAACGTGACCGGCTCGATCCAGGACATGGGCATGCAGAAGCTGCGCGACCTCCTGGAGGAGAAGACCGATGGTCGCGCGACGATCGAGATCTTCCCCAACGGGCAGATCGGCGACGAAGCGCAACTCGTCGAAGGTGTGCTGCTCGGCACGGTCCCGATGGCGATGACCTCGAATGCCCTGCTCAGCAATGTTGTCACGGACCTGCGCGTCCTCGACATGCCCTTCATGTTCGAAAGCATCGGCGCGTTGAGCAAAACTCTCGAGGGCCCGGCCAAGCCACTGATCCGCGACGCCGCCGAGGCGTCGGGGTACCAGCTGATCGGCAGCTACTCGTCCGGCATCCGCCACATGATGACGAAGAAGGAGATCAACACGATCGACGACCTCGCCAACCTGAAGATCCGCACGATGCAGCAGCCGATGCACGTCGAGGCTTTCCGCGCCTACGGGGCGAACCCCACGCCGATGGCCTACAGCGAGCTCTACGGCGCACTCCAGAGCGGCGTCGTAGATGGCGCCGAGGGCGCGACCTCTGACTACAACGCGCAGCGCTTCTACGAGGTGGCGGACCATTTCTCACTCGTTGGTTGGATCAACATGACGGCCCACATCTTCATGAACAAGGCCGAGTTCGAGGCCCTGCCCGAGGACGTGCAGACCGCTCTGCTCGAGGCCGGGGAGGAGTCGGCAGTGTGGCAGCGCGAGTTTGTGGTCGAACAGGAGCAGCCGCTCCTGGCCGAGCTGCGCGCCAAGGGCGTGACCATCGTCGAGCCGGACACCGCTCCCTTCCGCGAGGCCTCGATGCCGCTCTACGAGCGCTTCCTCGAGACGCCCTCGCAGAGGACCCTGTTCGAGGCGCTGTCGGAGTGACGCGCGCGGGATAACCGATGCCGAGCGGGTGCCGGGCGACTCGAGCCCGGCATTCGATTGCCTCGCCACGACCGTAGCGAAAGGACGTCTCATGATCGCCAACGACATCGACGACGCCGGCGCCGCTGGACCGCATGTGCCCGGGCTCGAGCTGCTCCGGGGCGCCGTCGACAGCCACGTCCATTGCGCGCCACACATCAACCGACGGACAGTGACCGTCTTTGACGCTGTGCGCGCGGCCGCCCGGTACGGCCTGTCGGGTCTCGGGATCATGGACGTGTTCGCGAACACGTCTGGCCTCGCCGCGCTCGCCGCCCGCGAGCTCGGCCACCTGAACGTCGACGTCTTCGGCGGGATCATTCTCGAGCCTTATGTCGGGGGCCTCACGCCGCGGGCAGTGCGGACGGCCCTCGGCATGGGATACGGCGCGGGCGGGGCGCGCTTCGTCTCGCTGCCGTGCCACCATACGGCCTTCGTCGCGCGCTCGGAGGGCCGCAGCCCCGCCTATGTAGAGGACACGCTCACCATCCCGCAGACCGGTCCGCTGCCAGACCCGCTACCCGAGATCATCGACATGTGTGTCGAGGCGGACGTGGTCTTCAACCTCGGCCATCTCTCCGGCCCCGAGGCAGTCGCGGTGGCGCGGGCGGCCGCGCGGCGCGGCTGCACGCGGATGCTCGCGCCGGCCGGCTACCTGGAACCCGACGAGGCGCGCGCGATCGTCGATACCGGCTGCATGCTGGAATACTCCTTCTTTGTCTTCAGCCACGCCACCGACATTCCCCAGACGATGATCGACGCGGAGAAGCATCGCTTCAAGCGAGCCGACTTCTTCAAGGCGCTGGCGATCGTCGCGGACGTCGGCGCCGAGCGGGTCGTGCTGTCAAGCGACAGCGGCGCCGTCGTCCTGCCGCCCCCCGTGGAGGCCCTGCGCGAGTTCGTCGTGATGTTTCAGGCGAGCGGGGTCGCCGACGCGGACCTGCGCCGCATGATTGTCGACAACCCGGCTGCGCTCTTCAAGGTCGCGCGCCCCGATCCGGCGGAGGGCTGAGCATGCGCATCGGGCTCGCCGCCTGCGTCCTGCGCTCGATTGAGATACTTCCGATCGCCCGCCAGGTGGGCTTCGACTTCCTCCTCGTCGACATGGAGCACGGCGCGTTCTCGCTCGGCGAGGCGGCGGCGTTGTGCGTGGCCGGGCGCGAGGCGGGCTTTCCCGTCCACGTCCGCGCGCCGGTGGCACGCTCCGAGCTGCTTTCGCGGATCGTCGATTTCGGCGCGGCCGCCGTCGTCGTGCCGCACGTCGAAGGCGCCGACGAGGCCCGGTTCGTCGTCGATCGCGTCCGCTTCGCGCCCCGGGGCGCGCGCTCCGTGCCGCCCCCGGTCGGTGCGACCGGATTTCGCCCAATGCCCGCCGCCGCGCTGATGGACGTCGCCGAGCGCGGGCTGGAGGTGCTCGTCATGATCGAGAGCGCGCGCGGCCTCGCCGCCGTGGACGAGATCGCGGCGGTCGCGGGAGTCGACGGCCTGGTCGTCGGAATGAACGACCTCGCCGCCTCGCTCGGCCTCCTCGACCGCCTCGGCGCGCCGGAGCTCGCCGCCGCCGTCGCCGAGATCGCGGAGGCCGCATTGCGGCGGGGCCTGCGCTTCGGCGCGATGGGCATGAGCGAGGCGACCGCACGCGCGCAAGGACCGGCCCTCGGTGCCGATTGGCTGGTCGCCGCCAACGACGTGAACCTCCTCTTCGACGCGGGCCGGGATCTCCTCGCGCGCCTGCGCTCGCCCGACGATCCGTGAAAGGACATCCGATGGACAAGCTGAACATCATCTACGGCGGCATCTCGTTCGAGGCGCGCTTCGAGACCGACAAGGCGCCCGCGACCTGCGCGGCCTTCCGCGAGAGGCTGCCCTTCCGCGACAAGGCGATCCACGTGCGCTGGAGCGGTCAGGGCGTCTGGGTGCCGCTGGGCGACACCGAGTTCGGCGTCGGCTGGGAGAACGCGACGAGCTACCCAGCGCTGGGCGAGATCATCCTCTATCCGGGCGGGGTGAGCGAAACCGAGATCCTCATCGCCTACGGCCGCGTGAGCTTCGCCAGCATGGCGGGCCAGCTGGCCGGCAATCACTTCATCACCATCACAAGCGGGCTCGACCGGCTCGCGGAGCTCGGGCGCCGCACCCTCTGGGAGGGTGCCCAGGACATCTCCTTCGAGCTCGCCTGACCGGGAGGCCATGATGACGAAACAGCTCGATCTCGCCATTCGCGGCGGCACGGTGGTGACGGCCGCCGACATAGTCCGCGCCGATATCGGCATCAGCGACGGGCGCATCGTGTCCGTTGCGCAGAGCGTTGAGGGCGCCGCGCGCGAGATCGACGCGAGCGGGCTGTGGGTGCTGCCCGGCGGCATCGACAGCCACGTGCACGTGGCCCAGCCGTCGGGGCCTGACATCGTCATGGCCGACGACTTCGCCTCGGCGACGGCGTCGGCGGCCGCGGGCGGCAACACGTTCGTCATGCCCTTCGCCCTGCAGGAGCGGGGCACGTCGCTGCGCGCGGCGGTGGAGGGCTACCGCGCGCTGGCCGAGGGCGCGTGCTACATCGACACGGCCTTCCACCTGATCGTCTCCGACCCGACGCCGGCGGTGCTGGGGCAGGAGCTGCCGGCGCTGGTGCAGGACGGGTACACGTCGTTCAAGGTCTTCATGACCTACGACGACCTCGTGCTCGACGATCGCCAGCTGCTCGACGTCTTCGCCGTCGCCCGCGAGCAGCGCGCGCTCGTGATGGTGCATTGCGAGGGCTACGACACGATAAAGTTCCTGGCCGAGCGCCTCGAGCGCGCGGGCAAGGTCGCGCCCTACTACCACGCGGTCTCGCGCCCCGAGATCGTGGAGCGCGAGGCCACCCACCGCGCGATCAGCCATTCCGAGCTCGTCGACGTTCCCATGATGGTGGTCCACGTCTCCGGGCGCGAGGCCATGGAGCAGATCCGCTGGGCGCAGCAGCGCGGCCTGAAGGTCTATGCGGAGACCTGCCCGCAATACATCACGCTGACGGCGGACGATCTCCAGGGACTCAACATGGAGGGCGCGAAATACGTCTGCTCACCCCCGCCGCGCGACGCCGAGAGCCAGGCCGCGATCTGGGAGGGCATCACGCAGGGCGTGTTCCAGGTGTTCTCCTCCGATCACTGCCCGTTCCGGTACGATTCGCCCACGGGCAAGCTCAATCCCAAGGCCAGGACGTCCTTCCGCTGGGTGCCCAACGGCATACCGGGCGTGGAGACGCGGCTGCCGATCCTGTTCTCGGAAGGCGTGAGCAAGGGACGGATCACGCCGCAGAAGTTTGTCGAGCTCTCAGCCACGAACCACGCCAAGATGTACGGGCTCTACCCGCGCAAGGGCTCGATCGGCGTCGGCTTCGACGCCGACATCGCGCTGTGGGACCCGAGCCGGCGCGAGACGATCGGCCAGGAGATCCTGCACCACGGCGCCGACTACACCCCCTGGGAGGGATTTGCGGTCACCGGCTGGCCGGTGATGACGATCGTGCGTGGGCAGGTCGTGATGCAGGACGGGGCCATCGTCGGCGAGCAAGGCTTCGGCCGGATCGTCAAAAGAGACCACAGCGCCTTCGCGCCGGCGCCCGCAGGCACCTGACGTATTCACATGAGACATTCTCCGACTTCGAAACATCATAGCGCCGGTCACGACGAACCGATCTTCGTCGGGTTACGATAGTCACAGAGGTACGAACACATGGACGCTCTGCAGGGCATCAGGATCGCGAGCTTCAATCACTTCTTGGCGGGACCCGCTGCTGCTCAGCTCCTGGCCGACATGGGAGCCGACGTCGTCGCGATCGAGCCCATCGACGGCGCCTTTCAGCGCAACTGGGCCGTGGCCGGGCATTTCGTCGACGGGCAGAGCGTCAACCACCTGTCAACCGGGCGCAACAAGCGCAGCATCGCACTCGACGTGAAGTCCCCCGAGGGCAAGGCGATCGCCCGGAGCCTCGTCTCCCGCTCCGATGTGGTGATGGAGAACTTCCGGCCGGGCGCGATGGCGCGCCTCGGCCTTGATCCGGAGCGCCTGCTCGCGGACGATCCGCGCCTGATCTACGCTGCGGTGACGGGCTTCGGCGTGGACGGACCCTTCTCGCAAAGGCCCGGGCAGGACCTCCTGCTCCAGGCCATGTCGGGCCTCGCCGCCCATACCGGCCGCGCCGACGGGCCGCCCACCCCGGTCGGCTCGGTCGTGATCGACCAGCACGCCGCGGCCCTGTGCGCCATGGCCATCGCGGGGGCTCTGTTCAGGCGCGAGCGCACGGGCCGTGGCGGGCGCGTCGACGTCAGCTTGCTCCAGGCCGCGGTTGACCTGCAGGCCGAGTCGATCACCGCCTGGCTGAACGGGGCGCCGCAGTCCGGCCCCCGCGGGCCGGGAGCGGTCGCGACCTGGTTCAGCCCCGGCGGCTACGGCGTGCACGCGACCGCGGACGGCTTCCTCGCCGTTTCGATGGCCCCGCCCGCGACCCTGGGGAGGGCGCTGGGTATCCCTGCGCTCGACGGCGTCCCGGACAGCGACTCGTTTGCGCGGCGCGAGGAGGTCACGGCGCTCGTCGCCGAGCGCCTGCGGACGCTGCCGACCGACGCCGCCGCCGCGCGGCTCGACGCCGAGAGCGTCTGGAACGCTGTCGTCGAAACGTACGACGAACTCATCGACAACCCGCAGCTGCGCCACCTCGGCAGCTTCCCGGTGATCGACGGCGCGACGGGCGCTCCTGTGACGCTCGTCGGCCATCCCGTGCGCTACGACGGCGCAGCCCCGACTGTGCGGCTGGTGCCGCAGCTTCTCGGCGCACAGACGCGCGACGTGCTTGCCGAGATCGGGTTGTCCGATCCGCAGATCGAAGACCTCGCGGCGCGCGGGGTCGTCGGCTGCGCCGACGGGAGCGCCGCGCCATGAAGCTCTCGATGCGGGTGCTCAGCTTCTGCCACTATCTCCAGGGACCGGCCGCGACGCAGTATCTCGCCGACATGGGCGCGGACGTCGTCAAGATCGAGCCGATCCGCGGCGCCTTCGAGCGACATTGGTCGGGCGGCGACTCCTGGGTCGACGGCGTGAGCGCCTTCATGCTCAGCGCCAACCGCAACAAGCGCAGCCTCGCGATCGACCTCAAGGACCCTCGCTCCCGGCCGGTGATGGACCGGCTGATCGACGGCGCGGATGTGATCGTGGAGAATTTCCGGCCGGGCGTCCTCGACAGGCTCGGCTACGGCTGGGAGGCCGTCCGCGCGCGCCGGCCGAGCATCGTCTACGCCTCGGCGACGGGGCTCGGGCCGGACGGGCCGGACGCCAACCGGCCGGGCCAGGACCTCTTGATGCAGGCGCGTTCCGGCCTCGTCGCCGCGACAGGATCGGCGGATGCAGGCCCGACGATCGTCGGCGCCGCGGTCGTCGACCAGCACGGCGCCGCGCTCTTGGCGATGGGCGTCCTCGCGGCCTTCGTGCGCAGGCTCCAGACCGGCGAGGGGACGCGGGTGGAGGCTAGCCTGTTCCAGGCCGGCATCGACCTTCAGGCGGAGGCGCTGACGAAGTACTTCGCCCGCGGTGTCGACGGCGACCCGATGACGCGGGGCGAGAACGTCGGCAGCTGGTACCACCACGCGCCCTACGGCCGCTACCGGCTGCGCGACTGCGCGATCGTCCTGTCGATGAACGACCCGGCGCGGCTCGCCGAGGCGCTGGACAGCGACGCCCTGCGTGCGCTCGTCGACATCGATCGCTACGCCGAGCGCGAGCGCTACGCCGCCGCGGTCGCGCAGGCGTTGCTGCCGCGCGCCTGGCGCGAGGTCGCCGCCGCCTTCGATCGCCACGGCGTCTGGTACGAGCGCGTCCAGTCCTACGACGAGCTGGCCGAAGACCCTCAGGCCCGGCATCTCGGGGTGTTCGTGGACTACCCCGTCGGCGAGACCAGAGCGCGGCTCGTGTCCCACCCCCTGCGCTACGACGGCGAGGCTCCGGCGGCGCGGCGCATGCCGCTGAGCCCAGGCTGCGATTCCCGCGCCGTGCTGGAGGAGGCGGGCGTTCCCCGCGACGAGATCGACGCCCTGATCGACGCCGGCGTCGTGGCCGCGCCCGCACCCCCGCCTGCGCCGTCACACGACTCAAGCCAGGAGCTGGAGAGATGAGCGAGACGATGACGTCGGACGAGATCCGCATGGTGATAGAAACCGTCTCGCGGTTCGTGCGAGAGAAGGTGCAGCCGCTCGAGGCCGAGGTCGAGGAGCGCGGCGTTGTGCCGGAGGACGCGCTGCGTGCCGTCAAGCGCGAGGCGCTCGGGCTGGGCCTCTTCGCCCTCAACATGCCGAGCGAGGTCGGCGGCGGAGGCCTCAGCACGTTCGACATGTGCCTCGTCGAGGAGCAGCTTGGTCAGACGTCGGACGCCCTTATCCGGCGCATCTTCGGGCAGGTCTACCCGATGCTGATGGCCTGCACCCCGGCGCAGCGCGAGCGCTATCTCCTGCCGACGGTGCAAGGCGACAAGATCTGCGCAATGGCCATCACCGAACCGGGGGCCGGCTCGGACGCAGCCGCGATCTCGACGACGGCGCGCCTGGAGAATGGGCGCTGGGTGCTCAACGGTACCAAGCACTTCATCAGCGACGGGGACGTCGCCGACTACCTCATCGTGATGGCGCTGACCGACCCCGAGACACGCGCGCGCGGCGGCATCACCCTCTTCCTCGTCGACAAAGACACGCCGGGCTTCAGGGTCTCGCGCAAGCAGGCCATGATGGGCCACCGCGGCTACGGGCACGCCGAACTCGTCTTCGACGATTGCCGCATCCCGGAGGAGGCCGTCCTCGGCGAGATCGGCTCGGGTTTCAAGCTGATCATGCAGAGCGTCTCGGCAATCCGCCTGTGCCACATCGGCGCGCGCTGCGCGGGCATGGGCCGGCGCGTGCTCGAACTGATGCGCCGGCACGCGGCCGAACGCCGGCAGTTCGGCGCCCCGATCGGCGACTTCCAGATGGTGCAGAAGATGATCGCCGACGCCGCGATCGACATCTACGCGACCCGCAGCATGGTGCTCGACTGCGCGCGCGACATCGATCTCGGCCTCGATCCCCGCGAGAAGGTCTCGATGATCAAGGTCTTCGCCTCAGAGATGCTGGGGCGCGTCGCCGACAGCGGCATCCAGGTCTTCGGCGGCTACGGCTTTACCAAGGACCTGCCGCTCGAGCGCATCTATCGCGACGCGCGGGTGACGCGGATCTACGACGGCACCTCCGAAATTCATCGCATGTTGATCGCGCGCAGCGTGATCAAAAATGGGCTGACCCTCTGAAGAGGGCGCGAACGACGGCGGGAGCGACATGAAGAAGCCTGAATACACGCCGCGAATCGGCGACTCGGAACGGTTCCACAAGACGATGACGGTGGCCGAGCAGGCCCTGTTCACCGGCATCAGCGGCAATCTCGGCGGCCTCTACGTGGACCGCAGGAAGGCCGAGCGCGCGGGCCTTCCCGACATGGCGGTCTTCGAGCTCGCCGGAGCGTCTCTCGTCTCGACCTGCCTCGCGCGCGTCGCGGGGCCCGGCTATCGCATAGCACGCTTCGAGATCGCGTTCGAACGGGCGCTGCCGGTCGGCGTCACGCTCGAGGTCGAGGCGACCCTCGTCGAGACCCGTGGAGAGATCCTCGTCTTCGCGCTCGACGTGCAGGCCGACGGCGTTCCCGCCGCGAGCGGGCGGGCGGAGCTCGCGCCCGCCGGCGAGGGCTGAAGCATGTACGACGTCATCCCCTTCAGCGCCTTGTCGGTCGGCGATCGCGCCAGCGTCTCGAAGACGGTGACCGAGGCCGACGGCGCGCTCTACATCGCGGCGACCGGCGACTTCGGCCCCGTGCACATCGACGAGCGTTACGCGCAGGCGACGCGCTTCGGCCGGCGCCTCGCGCCGGGCGTCATGGTCGCGGGCCTGTGCACGAGCGTGCTCACCGCCGAGCTTGCCGGCGTGCTCGGCGTTTCGATCGAGGATCGCTTCTGGTTCACCGGCCCGGTGTTCTACGGGGACACGATCACTATCGCGGTCTGGATCGCCGAGAAGGACGAGGCGACGCGGACACTGACGTGGGAGGCGTCCGCCACGAACGAGGCGGGCCTCGAGGTACTCAAGGCGCGCGCGACGCTGAAATACCCGCGGCCGAAGGAACCTAGGAGAGACGCATGATCAAAGCCACCGACCTGCGCGGCCTCACGGTCGCGACCGTGCTGCCATTCGACGCCGCCGGCGCAATCGACTGGGCGGGCTTCGACCGTGTCCTGGACTACTGCGCGCGTCCCGACGACGTGGCGGCCGTCTTCGTCAACGGCCATGCGGGCGAGGCGGCTTCCCTGTCCGAGGACGAGCGCTCGGCCGTGATCCACCGGGCGCGCCGCGCGATAGGGAGCGGCAAGCCGCTCCTCGCCGGCGTGATCCCGCACGGCGTCGAGGACGCGATCGCCCAAGCCCGCGCAGCACAGGCGGCCGGGGCGGATTGCTACGTGATCTTTCCGCCTGCCGCGCTTGGCGGGGGAGCGGCGGCGACCTCCGCTCCCGCGGCCTATGTCGAGGCGGTGACGCGGGCGGTCGACCTCCCCGCCTCCGTATTCCAATACCCGCTCGTCTCCGGCTTCGGCTACGCGACGCAGACGCTCGTGGCGATCGGTTCGCTCGATCGTGTGATCGCGATCAAGGAGGGCAGCAACGCGATGCTCGCCTACGAGCAGAACTTTCGTGCACTGAAGGCCTCCTGCCCCGACGTCGCGGTGCTGCCGTCGAACTTCGACTGGTTTCTGGCTCAGCTCGCCGTGGGCGGTGACGGCATCCTGTCGGGCCTCGCGAGCCTCGCGCCGCACTGGCTGGCGGACCTCTGGAAGGCCGCGGAGGCCGCAGATCTCGCCGCCATGCGCCGGGCGAGCGACAGGCTGCACCCAATCGTGCGCGCGATCTACGGACCCGCGCCGACGATCTCCATGCACACGCGGATCAAGATCGGCCTGTGCGCCCTCGGCGTCATCGAGAACGCTGCGCCGCGCCTGCCTCTCGTTCCAGCGACCCCAGAAACCGAAACGGCGGTACGCGACGTCGTCCGCGCGAGCGGCCTTCGGGCCTGACGTCCGACCGCTAGGAGTGAAAGCGTCATGACCTCGAACCCACGAAAACATTCTTATGGCGGCGTGTACGCCTCGACGATCTGCCCGATGCACGCGGACGGAAAGCTGGACGAGAAGAGCCTCGGGCAACACCTCAAGACGGTCGTCCATGCCGAGGGGATGGCCGGCCTGCTAGTGAACGGGCATGCCGGCGAGAACTTCGCGCTCGACGAGGACGAGCTCGTCGCGGTCGTTGAAATTGCCAGAGAGGTGTCGGGCCCGAGCCGCGTGATCGCGGGCGTCAATGCCGAGCGCACCGACGTCGCCGCGCGGATGGCCGCGGACGCGGCGCGCGCCGGCGCCGATGCGGTGATGGTGTTTCCACCCTTCTCGTGGGCACTGGGCGCCGACGACCGCCTGATCCAGGAGCACCACCGCGCCGTTGCTAAGGCCTCGGGGCTGCCAGTCTTCCTCTTCCAGGGCTCCGTCAATTCCGGGCGCACCGCCTTCGGCGCACGCACGCTCGCCGGCCTTCTCGAGATCGATAGCGTGGTTGGTATCAAGGAGGGCAGCTGGGAGACTGCCGCCTACGAGGCGACGCGACGGCTCGTCGGGCGCCTGCGGCCTGACGTCGGCGTCATGGCGTCGGGGGACGAGCACCTCTTCACGTGCTTTGCCATCGGGAGCGAGGGCAGCCTCGTCAGCCTCGCCGCCGTGGTGCCGGAGATGATCGTCGCCTTGGACAGGGCCGTCTTGGCCGGGGACATGGCCGGGGCGCGCCGTGTTCACGAGCGGCTCTACGAACTGGCGCACACGGTCTATGCCGCACCAGGCCACCTCGCCACCCTGCGGCTGAAGACTTGCCTCGTTCTCCTGGGACGTCTCGACGCGCCTACCTCGCGGTGCCCGATCGAGAGGCTCGGGGACGAGGAGATCGGCCAGCTGCGTCGAGCCTTGGCGGCGGCCGGCATGCCGGCGGAGCGGGGTTGACGACATGTCCCACCTGCACATCGTCCTCGTCGACGTGGCCGAGGACGTCGAGAGCGACTTCGATCGCTGGTACGACGAGGTCCACATACCGGCGATCCTCGCCTGCCTCGGCTGGCTGTCGGCTCATCGGCGGACCTGCCTCGAAGGCGGCCTAAAACACGTGACCGTCTACGAGGTGTCGGGGCCGGAAGCCTATGCGACGCCGGAATTTCGTGCCATCAAGGGCTTCGACCCGTTCGAGCCGTACGTGTTCAATTTCAGGCGGCTGAGGCTGGCTCCGCATGACGGCCGGCAGCCGGTCGCGTCGCCGAGGTGAGACCGAATGAATCTGAGGCAGCTCGAGATCTTCAGTGCCGTCATGCGCTTTCGCACCACGGTCGCGGCGGCGCAGGAACTTTCGATGTCGCAGCCGGCGGTGAGCAACGCGATCAAGCACATCGAGTCCCAACTCGGCTTCCGGCTGTTCGAGCGCGCCGGCAACAGGCTGGTTCCGACCGAGGAGGGCAAAATCCTTCTCGATGAGGCGGAGCCGCTGTTCATGCATCAGCAGGCTCTCAACCAACGCGCGAACGATCTTAGGGCCGGCCGCATCGGCCGGATTCGGATCGCGGCTACCGCCGAGCTTTCCGAGTCGATTCTTCCGGGAGCGATGATGCGCTTTCTCGAGGAACATCCCTCCGTGCACCTCTCGCTCGATACACGGCCCCTCGCCAGCGTTCTTGACGCCGCGGAAACGGGCCTCGCCGACGTCGGCTTCGGCATGGAGGCGCACAATCGACATGCGCTGAACCTCGTGCCGATCGCTCAGATGAGGACCGTGTGCGTGTGCCAATCCGACAGCGCCCTCGCCGCGCTCCCCTTCGTCACCCCGCCCGACCTCGTCGATCAGAAGCTCATTGCGCCCCAGACGAGCAACGGGATCGGCGTCCTGATCGCGGAGGCGTTCGCCAAGGCGGCAACGCCGTACGCGCCAACCGTCGAGGTGCGCTTCCTCAACGTTGCCGCGCGGCTCGTTCAGGAAGGCTGGGGCTCGGCGCTTCTCGACGAGCTGACGGTCACGAGCGGGCGCTACTCCGACCTTGAGGTACGGCCGTTCCAGCCAACCGTGAGGCTGGAGCTTTCGGCGATACTCCCGAAGAAGCGTATGCCCTCGCGCCTATCCCTGTCCTTCATCACGATACTCCGAAAAGAGGCTCAGCGCCGGCTCGACCTCCTGCGCGCCCATAGTGAAGCGGGCGAGTGTCCGTTAGGCGAAACGCTGGCGAGGCGAGCATCGACTGAATGAGGACGCCGGTCCTGGAAATCAAATCCGAAGGTGAGCCATGGTCCCCGCGACACCGCGCCCCGAAGACACCTACGACGTCGCGATCGTCGGCGGCGGCATCGCTGGCCTCGCCGCGGCGTGGCGGCTTCGAAATCGTCGCTGCATCTTGCTCGAGGCGGACGCTCGACCAGGGGGCAGATTGTACTCGATCGGCTGGGCCGGCATCCCCCTGAACCTGGGCGCGCATATGGTGCCCGGCGCCGGCAGCACCGTTGGCGATCTCGTCGCGGAGATGGGCCTTGAAACCCGTCGTCTCCCCCCCAATCTATTCGGCCTCGAATATCGTGGCCGTCGACACCTGCATCTGCCGACGCCGCTGCTTCCGTTTGCGATGCGGCTCACCTTTACCGAGCGGCTGGCCTTCATCCGGATGGGCGCAAAGCTTCGGCTCGGTGCGCGTCGAAGCGTCGCCGGCGGCCGGATGCGCGAGGGCGAGAGCGCGGACGACGTCCGCGCGCGCCAGCTGGCGTTCGAGGACGAGCGAACGCTGGCGGATGCAGTCGGCCCATTGCCGGAGCGTGTGAACCTGCTCTTTCGCGCGCTGACCGAGCGGAACGGCGCTGATCCGTCCGAAATGTCGGCCGGTCATGGTCTGAGATCCTTCGCCAACGTCTGGGCTCGGACGGCTCCGGGAACCAACCTCGTCGGCGGAACGAGCATGCTGCCGATCGCGCTCGCAAACCGGCTCGGGCCGATCGTGAAGCCGGGACACCGGGTCGTTCAAGCCCGCCTGACGCGGTCCGAGACCGATCCTGTGGTGACGCTGACGGTCGAGGGGCCGGCAGGCGAGCACGCGATCGACGCGCGCACGTGCATTTTGGCGACTCCCGCTCACGTAACGCGGGCCATCGCCGCGGGCCTGCCCCCCGCCGCCCTTTCGGCTCTGGAGCGAATACGGTACGGGGCGTACCTGACGATGAGCATTGCCCTCGACCCCATGGACCACGTTTCCTGGAAGGACACCTACGCCATCGCCACGCCGGACCTCGCCTTTTCGGTTCTATTTAACCATGATGCGATGCGGCACGAGCCGAACGGGCATTCGGTTATGCTCTTCAGGGGCGCGCTCGGGGCCGCTCGCTCGATCGCCGAGGACGAACCGACCCTCGTCTCGCGATGGCTCGAGGATCTCGAGATGCGTTTCCCGGAGACGCGCGGTCGTGTTCGGCATGTGGAGATCGCGAAGTGGCAAACAGGCGCGCCCTTCGCAACACCTGGGCGAGCCCGCCTGCAGCCCGCGCTGGATGCGGTTGAAGGGCCCTTTCTGCTGGCGGGCGACTATCTCGAGTTCCCCAACATGGAGGCTGCCGCAGGGTCGGGACGTCGCGCTGCGGAACGCGCAGAGCGGCTGCTGGCCTTACCGTAGGCCACGGGCCAGGGAAGCTTGCGACGCTGTCCGCAGTCACCCCTTACCCGCCTGCCGGCCGCGTGCGGTCGACCACCCGTCCGCGCCCGGGTCCCAAGCACCTGCCGCAATCCATGACGACCTCGCCGCGGGCCATCGAGGGCAGCATAACGTTCAGTCTGGCAAAGCCGCTCGCTTCAAGTTCAACAACGAGCGGGACATCCCTCCTGTGCCAATCCGCAAGTCTCTGCAAAACGAGGAAAGAAAAAATTCTTCGTTCAAATCGTAGCGGTGCAAGCAGGACTCGAACCTGCAACCAGGAAATTATGAGCGGCTGGTTCCCCAACGGGACAGCACCGAAAACCAAGGTACAAGGGCTTTCGATGCGGATTCCGATTTAATCCGGCTACCGATTCCGATTTGAAGCCGGCCAGTCATTCCGGAACGAAGCCGGCCACCATTCCGATTTGAAGCCGGCCACTTTCTGAGGTCTGAGCGCACCACGTGGCCGTCCTTGAGCGGCGTCGTCCCGCGCTCGCCCGCCGCCGCCAGCCGGAGCGCCGGATCGAAGCGCAGTGCATCGGCGTCGTCCTGGTCGCGCCAGCCCTGTCCGAACAACACGAGCACCGTGCGCAAGAGCGCGTCGAGCCGATAGGTGACAAAGTCGGCTCGCCGCGGATCGGCAAGCCGCCCCACCAGCCATGGCACGATCCCGGAGCGCTCCAGGATCTCTCGCAGAAGCACCGCCCCGGCGTCGCCGGTGAGGCGCTCGGGACGGCTCTCGACGGACAAACCGCGGTTGAAGGACGTCGTGAACAGAGGTAGTGTTTCACCCATGGCGTAGCGCGGTGCTCGGAGCAGAGTTTCGTTTAGCAGTTTGATTCTACTACGAAATCCGCGCCACGTCAGCCTTCAGGAGCCCCGCCGCTGAATAAGGCGGGGTGACATTTCCTTGGCAATGCCCGGGAATCCGGACGAAGCCGACCTTTGGAGCAATTTTGGTAGCGTCCAAGGAGCTGGTGTAATTTGAGTGCCGTCAACGGTGTGATCCTGGGTGGCCATCGAGGTGTATGGTCGAGGTGGAGTTTGCTGACTTCAA
>HLSNC_1000857_pt1 | contig 18096 bp, 16 predicted proteins | sample HotLakmetagenome_2_FD_14041 | JGI IMG/M metagenome (IMG submission 14041)
GACTGGCTGCGCGAGAGCGAGCCCGAGGTGCAGCTGGCCGCCCAGCCCACCCTGATGAAGCGCCCGCTCCTGTCGGACGGCACGCGCCACACGCTCGGCTGGTCCGACGAGGTGCGCGCCGCCTGGTCGGGCTGAGGCGCCCCGCTACCTGCCCGCCATGCAGATCGTCGTCCTCACCCTCGTCACCGGCGCCGTCTTCCTCGTGGCCGACGCGCTCATGCTCTCGACCGTCATCAAGCCGCTGTTCCAGCGCCATCTCGGGGAGGGGCTGCTGGAGGGGCTGCGCTACCTGCCGGCCATCCTGTTCTACCTGGTCTACCTCTTCGGCATGGTCTGGTTCGCCGGGCTGCCGGGGCTGCGCGAGGGCGTCGGCGCGGGGGCGCTCAACGGGGCGGTCCTCGGCCTCGTCGCCTACGGCACCTACGAGCTTACCTCGTGGGCGGTGATGCGCGACTGGCACCCCGCCATGGTCGCCACCGACATCGCGTGGGGCACCGTGCTGACCGCGGGCTCGGTCGCCGCCGGCGTCGCCGCCGCCCGCGCGCTGGCCTGAGCCCGCCGCCCGCGCTGCGGCGCCCGATCCTCACCCGCCGCTCCCCGTGCCCCGCCCGGCATCGCGCCGGGGGCGGAAGCGGTATAGCCTCGCGCCCGCCCGCAGGGAGAGGCCGCCCCGATGAACCCCCTCGCGTCCTTCGCGCTCGCCTTCGCCGCCGCCTTCGCCACCGCCGTCGCGGCGATCGTCTACATCGCCGCGCCCAACCTCTTTCTCGAGGTCGGGACATGGGGCGACCTGGCCGCCGACATGCTGCACGCCAACGCGCTGTCGCGCGGCGAGTGGCTGACAACGGGGCATTACTCGCGCCACGGCTTCAATCATCCGGGGCCGGTCTTCTTCTACTGGAACGCGCTGTTCGAGGCGCTGCCGGTCGACCGGGCGCATGCCTGGATCTGGGGCAGCGTCACGCTCAACGCCCTGCTCGTGGCCGGCGCGGCGACGGGGCTCGCGTGGCTGCTCGCGCCCGGCGGCTCGGCGCCGGTCGCCGTCGCCGTCGCGCTCTTCGCCGCCGCCCATCTCGACCGCGACCTCGGCGTGGCGTGGATGCCGGCGCGGCTCGAGGCGCCGTTCCTGCTGCTCTTGGTCTCGCTTGCGTGGCTGGCCGGGCGCGAGGCGCGCGCGCTCGTCCCGGCCGCGCTCGCCTGCGGGATGCTCGTGCACGGCTACGTCACGATGGCCGTGATCGTGCCGGCGCTGCTGGCCGTCACGCTCGTGCTCGCGCGGGGGAGCCGCGCACCGTGGCACTCGCGCCGCGCGCTGCTGGTGCATGGCGGCGCGGCGCTCGGCGTGGGCGCGCTGTTCGTGCTGCCCCTCGCGGTGGAGGCGAGCCGCCTGCCGGGCGGCAATTTCGGCGCCATCCTCGAGGCGCTCGACCGGTCCGGGTCGGCGCCGGAGGCCGGGTGGAGCGGCGTCAGGGCCGCGGTGGGCGCCAGCCTCGGGGGCAAGGTCGCGATCCTGGTGCCCGTGTTCCTGCTGATCGTGATGCTGTTCGCCGCGGCGCCGCCCCGCCCGCCCGTCGCGGCGCGGACGGCGCACCTCGCGGGCCTGTCGCTCGCCGCCTTCGCCATCTTGGTGGTCGCGCATTGGGGCACCCCGGCGCCGATGGAGGGGCATTCGGTGCATTATCTCAGGACGCTGGGCGTCGTGGCCGCCGCCGTCGCGACGGCGGCCCTGCTCGACGCCCTGCAGACACGCCTTGCCAGCGGGGCCCTGGCCGCTGCGGGGCCCGGCACCGCGGCCGGCGCCGCAACGCTGGCGACGGGCGCGGTGCTCGCCGCCGCCACGGCCCTGCCGCAGAACCTGCCGTCCCGCGTGTTCGACCCGCAGGTCTACCGGAACTATCCCGTGCGCCCCGTCATCGACCGCCTGGCCGACGCGGTGGAACGGGCCGGGCCGCGCAGCGCCACGCCCGGCCCGGTGGCCATCGACAAGGCCGAGCACATGTACTGGGAGGTGTCGGCCGGCCTGCTTGTGGAGCTGGGCGCCCGCGGCATCGCCGCCTGCACGACATGGCACGACATGGCGTATCTCTACACCGAGGCGTATGTCTGCCCCCGAGGCGCTTCGGCCGACTTCCGGATCGTGCCCGTGACGACGTGCGACGGGGCCTGCCGCGCCACGGGCGAGGGGATGGGGCTCGTCGCGGTCGCGCGGTAGGCCGGGGGCTGCGCCTTGCGGCCGCAGCATGCGTGCGGGACCGCCCCCCGCGACGGGGCCGACCCGTCTGGCGACCGGTGACGGCAGCCCCTAGGGTGACGCGATGAAAGCCGCCTCCGAATTTGCCGCAGCCTTCGCCGTCAGTTTCGGCCTGATCGTGTATGTCTCGGTGCCCGATCTGTTCTCCGAGGTGGGGGTCTGGGGCGATCTCGCCGCCGACATGCTGCATGCCGACGCCCTCGCCCGCGGAGAATGGCTGACGACGGGCCACTACTCGCGCTTCAAGTTCAACCATCCGGGGCCGGTCTTCTTCTACTGGAACGTCCTGTTCGAGCCCTTGCCCGTCGGGCGGCTGCACGCCTGGATGTGGGGGAGCCTCACCCTTAACGCCCTGCTCGTCGCCGGCGCCGCCACCGGCCTCGCGCGGCTACTCGTGCCCGGCGGCTCTCTCGCGCTTGCGGCCGGCATCGCCCTGCTCGCCGTGGCCTTTCTCGGGCGCGACCTCAGCGGGGTGTGGATGCCGCGCCGGATCGAGGCGCCGTTCCTGCTGCTCGTGGTCAGCCTCGCCTGGCTGGCCGAGCGCGAGGCGCGCGCGCTCGTCCCCGCCGTGCTGGCCTGCGGGATGCTCGTGCATGGCTACGTCACGATGGCGGTTCTGGTGCCGCTCGTGCTCGCCGTCGCGCTCCTGCTCGCCGTGGTGAGCGACGCCCCTTGGCCGCCACGGCGCAGGCTGGCGCTGCACGGCCTGGCGGCCCTCGGCATCGGCGCGGCGCTTCTGCTTCCGATCGCCGTCGAGGCGACGAAGCTGCCGGGTGGAAATTTCGGCGACATCATGGCGGCGCTCGAGGTGCAGGCCGCCGCTCCGACGGCGGGATGGGACGGCCTGCGCGCGGCCGTGGACGGCAGCCTCGGGCCCGACCTGCCGCTGCTGCTCGCGGCCCTGTTCGTCGCCGCCGCGCTGCTCGCCGTCGCCCCGCCCGGGCGCCTGCTCGCCGGCCGCCTGGCGCGGTTGTCCGTTCTGTCTGTCGCATCGCTGGCCGCGACCGCGGCGGCCTACTGGGATACGCCGGCCCCGATGGAGGCACACTCGGTGCTCTACCTCCGCTCGCTGCTCGTCGTGGCCGGGGCCATGAGCGCGGCGCTGATCGCCGGGGCTGCCGCTCTGCCGCGTCGCGGCGGAGCCGTGCGCGCCCCCGCCGCCCCGGCGCGCGGCGCCTCCGTGCTGGCCGGGCTCGTGGCGACGGTCGCGCTCGCCGCCGGCGCCCTGCTTCCGCAGAACCTGCCGGGCCGGGTCTTCGCGCAGGACGCATACAGGCAGGTTCCACCGACCCCGTGGGTCGCGCGCTTCGCGGCCGAGATGGAGCGCTCCGGAGCGCCCGTGGCGATCGACTACACCCACCACCTGCAATGGGCCACGGTCGCCGGGGTGCTCGCCACGCTGACCGGGCGCGGGACGTTCGCCTGCACGACATGGCGCGACCGGGCGTTCCTGTATACCGACGCACGGGTCTGCCCCGAGGGCATGCCGCCGAGCTTTCGCCTCGTGCGCGCGGCGGACTGCGCGGGAACCTGCCTCGTCTCGGGCGGCGATCTTGGCGTGCAGGCCGTTGCGCGCTAGAGGCGCCGGTGCCGTCCCGATCGGAAATACCGCATGCAGATTGCCACAGGACCGCCGATGCACGCCTTTGCCGTCACCGTCTACTACGAAGACACCGACATGGGCGGGATCGTCTACCACGCCAACTGGCTGAAATTCGTCGAGCGCGCGCGCTCCGACCTCGTGCGCGGACTCGGGATCGACCAGAACGCGATGCGCGAGGCCGGCCGCGTCTTCGCCGTCACGCATCTCGACGCCACCTTCCGCGCGCCCGCCCGCCTCGACGACCGGCTGACCGTGACGACCGAGGCGGTCGAGGCGACGGGGGCGCGGCTGGTGCTCGACCAGCGGGTGACGCATGACGACACGGGGCGGCTGTGCTTCGCGGCGCGGGTGACGCTGGCCTGTATCGGCACCGACGGCCGCCCCGCCCGCCTGCCGGCGGAGCTCCGCTCACGGCTCGTGCCGCAGGTCTGACGGGCACACGCGCACGCCTTCGTGTTGGCCTTTGCCCTTCAAACCCTGTAAGATTACGCGCAAACCGCCGTCAGATGCGGGACCGGGGCCTGACGCCCCCCGAGCAGGAAAGAGGCCATGGAACCACTCGCCGCCCAAGCCGCGGATGTCGACTTCTCCACGTGGGCTCTGTTCGCCCGCGCCACGCCGATCGTGCAGCTCACGATGATCATGCTGGTCGTCGCCTCGATCTGGGGCTGGGCGATCATCATCCAGAAAACGGTGAATTACCGCGCCGCCCGCCGGGCCTCGGCCAGGTTCGACCGGGCGTTCTGGTCGGGCGAGCCGCTCGACGAGCTCTACGACCAGATCGCCGACGCTCCCTCGTGTGCGGCCGAGCGCGTCTTCGCCGCCGGCATGACCGAGTGGCGCCGCAGCCACCGCGAGGATGGCCGGCTGATCCCCGGCAGTCAGTCCCGCATCGAGCGCGCGATGGACGTGGCGATCGCGCGCGAGGCCGAGCGGCTGAACGGGGGCCTGTCGTTCCTCGCCACGGTCGGCGCGACGGCGCCCTTCGTCGGGCTGTTCGGCACGGTCTGGGGCATCAAGCACGCCTTCGAGCAGATCGCCATCGCGCAGAACACCAGCCTCGCGGTGGTGGCGCCCGGCATCGCCGAGGCGCTGCTGGCCACCGCGCTGGGCCTGCTCGCGGCGATCCCTGCCGTGATCTTCTACAACAAGCTGACGGCGGACTCGGACCGGATCGTGGGCAGCTACGAGAGCTTTGCCGACGAGTTCTCGACCATCCTGTCGCGCCAGCTGGACGCCTGACATGGCCATGTCGGGGAGCCGCAGGGGCGGCGGGAGCGGGACGCGGCGCCAGCGCCGGGGCCGCACCCAGGCTATGTCCGAGATCAACGTCACGCCCTTCGTCGACGTGATGATGGTGCTCCTGATCATCTTCATGGTGGCGGCGCCGCTGCTGACCGTGGGCGTGCCGGTGCGCCTGCCCGAGACCTCCGCCGAGGCGCTGCCCAGCGTGACGGAAGAGCCGCTGACCGTGACGCTCACGGCCGACGGCGGGGTTGCGATCATGACGACCGAGGTCGACCAGAGCGACCTGGTGCCGCGCCTTCGGGCGGTGGCGGCCGAGCGGGCCGACACCCGCATCTTCCTTCGGGCCGACGGAGCGATCCCCTACGAGCGGGTGATGCAGGTGATGGGCGCGCTCAACGCCGGCGGCTTCAACGACATCGGGCTGGTAACCGAGACGGGCGGCCCGCGCCTCGACGGGCGGGACGGCTGAGACGCCATGGAGCTGTCGACCGCCCTCAAGATCTCCGGCGGAGCGCACGGGGCGCTGGTGCTCCTGGCGCTCGTGGGAGGCATCTTCTCGGGCGATTTCGACGAGGCGATGCAGGTCACCGAGGTATCGGTGATCTCGGGAGCGGAGTTCGCCGCGCTGGTGGAGCAGTCCGGCAGCGGCACGCCGAGCCCGGGGGCGGAGGCGGAATCGGAGCCGGAGCCGGAGCCGCGACCCGAACCGGAGCCCGAACCAGACCCCGAGCCGACTCCCGAACCGGAGCCTGAGCCCGACTCCGCGCCGCCCGAGGCCGCCGCCCCGCCCGCGGTGCCCGAAACCGCGGGCGAGGTGCTGGCGCCCGAGCCCGGCGACACGCCCGCGCCCGCGCCGCGCGTCGCCCCGCGCCCCGCCGATCGCCCCGAGCGCGACGTGGCCGTGGCGCCCGAGATGCAGGAGGCGGCCGAGCCCGTCCCCGCCGACGAGACCTCGCCCGAGCCTGCCGAGCGGCAGGAGGCGGAGGCGCCCGAGGCCGCCAGCACCCGCATCGTGACGGAAGCGACGGAGGAAGGCGGCGCGGAGCAGATCGCGCTCGCGCCCGCCGCCGCGCCACGCCCGCGAACCCGGCCCGACCGCCCTGCCCCGTCCCCGGAGCCGGAGCCGGAGCAGGTCGCCCGGCCCGAGCCAGAGCCAGAGCCCGAACCGGAGCCAGAGCCCGAACCCGAATCCGACCCGCTGTCCGACGCGATAGCCGGCGCCGTGGCCGACGCGGTCGCGGGGGGCGGCGCCGCGCAGGGCGATCCCGGCCCGCCGATGACGGCCGGAGAGCGCGACGCGCTGAGGCTGGCCGTTCAGGAATGCTGGGTGGTCGATGTCGGCTCGGAGGCGGCGAACGTCACTGTGACGGTGGGCATGCGGATGAGCCCCGACGGCACGGTGATCGACGGCACGCTGCAGATGCTCGAGGCCTCGGGAGGGTCCGACGCGGCGATCCAGTCGGCCTTCCAGTCGGCGCGGCGCGCGATCCTGCGCTGCCAGCGCGGCGGTTACGACCTGCCGCCCGAGAAATACGCCCAGTGGGAAGAGATCGAGATGGTCTTCAACCCCGAAGAGATGAGGCTGCGGTGAGCGACATGGCCTGCATCTTCCCTCCGTTTCCCCTATACGACCGGTGCCAGCGAAAGGGGCCGCCATGTTCGTGTTGAGATTCCTCGTAGCCACACTTCTGTCGAAGCTCGGCCTGTCGGGCATGGCCATCCTCGGCCTTGTCGCGATCTGGGCCGCCACGCCCGCGCCCGCGCAGGACGGCCCGCTGCGCATCGAGATCACCGAGGGCGTGGTGGAGCCGCTGCCCTTCGCGGTGCCGGTCTTCGTGGCCGAGAACGCCGCCGCCGAGCAGGTCGCGCGCGACATCACGCGGGTCGTGGCGGCCGACCTCGTGAGCACCGGCCTCTTCCGCGAGATTCCGGCCGAGGCACATATTGCCAGCGTGTCGTCCTTCGACCAGTCGGTGGCCTATTCCGACTGGAAGGCCATCAACGCGCAGGCGCTGATCGTGGGCGCCGTCAGCGTCGGTTCCGACGGGCGGGTCGAGACCAGGTTCCGCCTGCACGACGTCTTCGCGGGCGCCGAGCTGGGCCAGGGCCTGCGGCTGGGCGGCACCACGCAGGCGTGGCGGCGCATCGCGCACAAGGTGGCCGACCAGGTCTATGGCCGAATCACCGGCGAGGGCGGCTATTTCGACAGCCGGGTGGTCTTCGTCGCCGAGGAAGGGCCGAAGGACGCGCGCCGCAAGCGGCTGGCGATCATGGATTACGACGGCGAGAACGTGCAGTTCCTGACCGACGATGCGACGCTGGTGCTCGCCCCGCGCTTCTCGCCCACGGGCGACCGGGTGCTCTACACCAGCTACGAGACGGGCGTTCCCCAGATCTACCTGCTCGATGTGGGCACGGTGCAGCGGCAGGTGCTGGCCGACGAGGCCGGCACGATGACCTTCTCGCCCCGCTTCTCGCCCGATGGCAGCCGCGTCGTCTATTCCGCCTCGCGCGGGGGAAATACCGACCTCTTCGCCCGCGCGCTGGGCGGGGGCGAGGCGACACGGCTGACCTCGGCGCCCTCGATCGAGACGGCGCCCTCGTTCTCGCCCGACGGCTCGCAGATCGTGTTCGAGAGCGACCGCTCGGGCACGCCGCAACTCTACGTGATGCCCAGCACGGGTGGCGAGGCGCGGCGGATCAGCTTCGGCCCCGGCCGCTACGGCACGCCGGTCTGGTCGCCGCGGGGCGACCTGATCGCGTTCACCAAGCAGGCCTCGGGGCGGTTTCACATCGGGGTGATGCGCACCGACGGCTCGGAAGAGCGGCTGCTCACTGCCTCGTTCCTCGACGAGGGGCCGACCTGGGCGCCGAACGGACGCGTGCTCATGTTCACCCGGCAGGGCGCGGGGGCCGAGGCGCGGCCCGAGATCTACTCGGTCGACGTGTCGGGAAGGAACCTCAAGCGCGTGCCCACGCCCGGCTCGGCCTCTGACCCGGCCTGGTCGCCGCTCCTGCCATGAGCCCAGGCCGGCAGGTGGGCGGGCGTGCCGGCGCGGGGGGGCTCCCGCCCTCTCTCGCGCCCTTCCGGGCGCTCCTCCGGTTGGGCCCCGCGCCCGCCTGGCGCGGGCGCGGGCGCGGGCGCGGCGGAGCGGAGCGGGGCGGCAGGCGGAGCCCACCTGCGGGCCGCGCCGGCGCGACGAGCATTTCCTTGGCCGCGGGCAAATGTTAACTGTCCGGCAACGGCTCCGTCGCGGCGCGGCCGGCAGGCACGTCACACGGCAGTCACGAAGCAGACAAGAACAGGACAGGCACCATGGCACCCCAGAGTCTCCACTCCTTCCGCCGGCCGCTCGGCCGCGTGGCGCTCCTGATCGGCGCGCTGGCGCTGTCGGCCTGCGCCAATCCCGGCGGCATCGGCGGCGCGGGCGGGGCGGGCGGCCCCGGCGCGGGCGCGCAGGCCACCGCCGCCCCCAACTCGCCGCAGTATTTCCGCGAGACGGTGGGCGACCGGGTGCTGTTCGAGGTCGACCAGTCGTCGCTCACCTCGGTGGCGCAGAACACCCTGTCGTCGCAGGCGCGCTGGCTGTCGGAGAACCCAGAATACCGCGCCATCATCGAGGGCCACGCCGACGAGCAGGGCACCCGCGAATACAACCTCGCCCTCGGCGCCCGCCGGGCCAACTCCGTGCAGGAATTCCTGATCGGCCAGGGGGTCGCCGGCGATCGCCTGCGCACCGTCTCCTACGGCAAGGAGCGGCCGATCGAGGTCTGCTCCGACGAGAGCTGCTATCGGCAGAACCGCCGCGCGGTGACGGTGCTCGAGGCCGGCGCGGGCAGCTGAGGAGACACCCATGCGCCGCGCCGCCGCCCTGTTGCTCGCCGCCGCCTGCGCTCTGCCCGGAGCCGCGCCTGCGCAGGACGCCGCGCAGGACACCGAGACGCTGGCCGACATCCGCCAGGACCTGGCCGCGCTCTACGTCGAGATCCAGCGCCTCGGCACCGAGCTCTCGACCACCGGCGGGCCGTCCGCGCCGCCGGCGTCGGACAGCCTGATCGAGCGGGTCGACCTGATCGAGCAGGAGCTTCAACGGCTGACCGCGCGGACGGAGGAACTGTCGTTCCGCGTCGAGCAGGTCGTGGAGGACGGCACGAACCGGATCGGCGATCTCGAGTTCCGGCTGTGCGAGCTGGAGCCCTCGTGCGACATCGGCGCGCTCGGCGACACGCCCACGCTCGGCGGATCGGAGCCCGACGCGCCGCAGCCCGACATCACCGAGACGCCCGAGACCGATGGCCCCCAGATGGCCGTGGGCGAGCGCGAGGATTTCGAGCGCGCCCGCGCCGCGCTCGAGGCCGGCGACAACGACGAGGCCGCGCGCCTCTTCGCCCAGCACGTGCAGACCTACCCCGGCGGGCCGGTGACGGGCGAGGCGCATTTCCTGCGCGGCCGGGCGCTGGACGCGCTGGGGCAGACGGCCGACGCGGCGCGCGCCTATCTCGAGGCGTTCAGCCAGGCGCCCTCGGGCCCCAACGCGCCCGCCGCGCTGCTCTCGCTCGGGCAGAAGCTGGGCGCGCTCGGCCAGACGCAGGACGCCTGCGTCACGCTGGGCGAGGTGCAGTCGCGCTTTCCCGACAGCGACGCGGCCGGGCAGGCCGCCGCCGAGCTCTCGCGCCTTGGCTGCGGCTGACCCGGGGCCGAGCGAGGCCTTCGCCGCCGCGCTTGCCCGCGCCTTTCCCGGCGCCGAGCCCGCGGCGCTCGGGCTCGCCGTCTCGGGCGGCTCCGACAGCATGGCGCTGATGGCCCTCGCCGCCGACTGGGCCTCGGCGCGGGGCACGCGGCTCGAGGCGGTGACGGTCGATCACGGCCTGCGGCCCGAGGCGGGCGACGAGGCGCGCATGGTGGCGAACGCGGCGCGCGCGCTCGGCATCCCCCACCGGGTGCTCGCCTGGCAGTGGGACCGCAACGGCAACCTGCAGGACGCCGCGCGCCGCGCCCGATTTTCCCTGCTGGCGAACTGGGCCGCGCGCGAGGGGCTGGCCGCCGTGCTGCTCGGCCACACCCGCAACGACCAGGCCGAGACGCTGCTGATGCGGCTGGCGCGCGGCTCGGGCGTCGACGGGCTGGCGGCGATGGCGGAGGAGCGAGTCTCGGACGGGGTGCGCTTCCTGCGGCCCCTGCTCGAGGTCGAGCGTTACGCCCTGCGTCAGGAGTTGAACGCGCGCGGACAGGCCTGGACCGACGACCCGACCAACGACGACCCCGCCTTCGACCGGGTGCGCACGCGGCGGGCGCTCGCGGCGCTGGGTCTCGATGATGCGCGACTGGCCGAGACGGCGGCGCGCATGGCCGACGCGCGGGCGGCGCTGGAAGAGATGACGCGACACGTCGCCGCGTCGTCTCTCGCGCTGGACAGGGGCGACCTGACGCTGCCGCAGGAGGTGTTCGCCTCGCAGCCGGCGGAGATCCGCCACCGCCTGCTCGCCCACCTGCTGCGCTGGCGCAGCCATTCGCCCTACCGGCCTCGCTACCGGCCGCTGCGCGCCCTGGCCGAGGGGCTGGTGCGCGGACGCGGCGGCACGCTGCACGGCTGCTTCGTCAGCGCGCGCCGCGGCACCATCCGCATCGCCCGCGAATATGCGGCGGTGGCGGCACTTGAGAGCCGGCCCGACGTCCTTTGGGACGGGTTCTGGCGCCTCGAGCCGGCCCACGGCGCGCCGGGTGCCGACACCGTGCGCGCCCTCGGCGAACGCGCCCTCGGCCCCCTGCCCGACACCGACGGCCCCCGCCCCCCGCGCGAGAGCCTGATGGCGAGTCCTGCGCTCTGGCAGGGCGACAGGCTGGTGGCCGCGCCGCTCGCCGGGCTGGGTGAGGGCTGGAAGTGTCAACCGGTCTTTACAGTCGACGACTGCCTCGCCACGCTTCTTTCACATTGAACCGGGGCGTCGCGTCTCTATCTTTCTGCACAAGCGCGACGCCGCTGCCCGCGTCCCCGACGCGCGTCCGACACCGAAGGAGCTCTCTCTTGGGAAACGCCCGTTCCATCGCATTCTGGGTCGTCCTCTTCCTCTTGATCCTTGCCCTGTTCAACCTGTTCAGCGGCAACCAGTCGACGATGTCGGCCCGCACGCTCAGCTATTCCGAGTTCGTGCAGATGGTGGATGAGGGCGACATCGCCCAGGTCACGATCGACGGCGAGCGCCTGCGGGTGCGCGCGAGCGACGGCACGATGTACACCACGGTGAAGCCGCAGGACGTCGACGTGGCCGACCGCCTCATCTCGCAGAATGTCGAAGTGGTGGCCGAGCCGCAGACGCAGAATGGGATTCTGGCCTATCTGGGCACGCTTCTGCCCTTCATCCTGCTGATCGGCATCTGGCTTTTCCTGATGAACCGCATGCAGGGCGGCGGCCGCGGCGGCGCGATGGGCTTCGGCAAGTCCAAGGCCAAGCTGCTGACCGAGAAGCAGGGCCGCGTGACCTTCGACGACGTGGCCGGCATCGACGAGGCGAAGGACGATCTGGAAGAGATCGTCGAGTTCCTGCGCAACCCGCAGAAGTTCTCCCGCCTCGGCGGCAAGATTCCCAAGGGCGCGCTGCTGGTCGGCCCTCCGGGCACCGGCAAGACGCTGCTCGCCCGCGCCGTGGCCGGCGAGGCCGGCGTGCCGTTCTTCACCATCTCGGGCTCCGACTTCGTCGAGATGTTCGTGGGCGTCGGCGCCAGCCGCGTGCGCGACATGTTCGAGCAGGCCAAGAAGAACGCGCCCTGCATCGTGTTCATCGACGAGATCGACGCGGTCGGCCGCTCGCGCGGCGTGGGCTACGGCGGCGGCAACGACGAGCGCGAGCAGACGCTCAACCAGCTCCTGGTCGAGATGGACGGGTTCGAGGCGAACGAGGGCATCATCATCGTCGCGGCCACCAACCGGCCCGACGTGCTCGACCCCGCGCTGCTGCGCCCGGGGCGCTTCGACCGGCAGGTGCAGGTGCCCAACCCCGACGTGAAGGGCCGCGAGAAGATCCTCGGCGTGCACGCGCGCAAGGTGCCGCTGGGCCCGGATGTCGACCTGCGGATCATTGCCCGCGGCACGCCCGGCTTCTCGGGGGCCGACCTCGCCAACCTGGTCAACGAGGCGGCGCTGATGGCCGCCCGCGTCGGCCGGCGCTTCGTGACGATGGAGGATTTCGAGAACGCCAAGGACAAGGTCATGATGGGGGCCGAGCGGCGCTCGATGGTCATGACCGAGGACGAGAAGAAGCTGACCGCCTATCACGAGGCGGGCCACGCAGTGGTGGGCTACTATGTGCCCCAGCACGATCCGATCCACAAGGCGACGATCATCCCCCGCGGGCGGGCGCTGGGCCTCGTGCTGTCGCTGCCCGAGCGCGACCAGTATTCGGTGACCTACACCAAGTACAAATCCAAGATCGCCATGGCGATGGGCGGCAAGGTTGCCGAGGAGCTGATCTTCGGCAAGGAGAACATCACCTCCGGCGCCGCCTCGGACATCCAGCAGGTCAGCAAGATCGCCCGCGCGATGGTCACGCAGTTCGGCTTTTCCGATGCCCTCGGAAACGTCGACTACGCCAACGAGCAGCAGAGCTATCTCGGCAGCTACTCGGGCGGCGGCAACGTCAGCCCCGAGACGCAGGAGAAGATCGACGAAGAGGTGCGCAAGCTGGTCGATGAGGGCTATGCCGAGGCCAAGCGCATCCTGACCGAGCATGCCGACGAGCATCACCGTCTGGCCGAGGCGCTCCTCGAATACGAGACGCTGACGGGCCCGGAGATCCTCAAGGCGATGAAGGGCGAGCCGATCCACCGCGGCGACGACGACGACGAGACGCCGGCACCCTCGACCCCCTCGATCACGGCGATCCCCAAGACGAAGAAACCCAAGTCGAAGCCGGGCGACGATACCGGCGGGATGGAGCCGGAGCCGACCTGAGGCCGGCGTGTGCGGCGGCGGCGCGGCTCCGCGCCCCTGCCCGCCCCACACGCCCGTGCCTCCCCGATGACAGGAAAGCGCCCCGGAGCCGAGAGGCTTCGGGGCGTTTCTCTTGCACGCGGCGTCGACGGCACGCGGCACGTGCCCACCCATGGCGGTCCGACCCGGCAGGGCGGTCTCTAACCCTCAGCCCTGTCTCCGCGCCGCCGGGGCGACAGCGCCCGGCAGATCGCCGCCCGGCAGCCCACCGGGTTGGTTCCCGCCCGCCCCGCCACCGGCGTCGGGGGGCGCGGCCCCCGCGCGGAGCGCCGGCACGGTCACCCGGAAGTACCGGTGCAGAAGCAGCACCGCCGCCGTCGCGAGCCCCAGCACGAGGCCCAGCCACACCCCCGCCGCGCCCCAGCCGAGCGCGAAGCCCGCCACCCAGCTCGCCGGCAGGCCGACGCCCCAGTAGGCGAGCGCGGCCATCACCATCGGCACGCGCATGTCCTGCACGCCGCGCAGCAGGCCGATCGCCACCACCTGCGCTCCGTCGACTGCCTGAAAGGCCGCGGCGAGCGCCAGCAACGTCACGCCGAGCGCGAGAATCTCGGGCCGCGCGGGCTCGTCGGGGTCGAGGAACAGGCCGACGAGCGACTCGGGAAAGGCGAGGTAGATCACCGTCGTCACAGCCGCCACGCCGAGCGACAGGCCCACCGCCACCTGCCCGCCGCGTGCGAGGCCTGCGATGTCGCGCCGCCCCAGCGCCTGCCCGGTGCGGATCGTCGCCGCGTTCGACAGCCCCATGTGTACCATGAAGAAGGCCGTCGCCACCTGCAGCGCGATCCCGTGGGCGGCGAGCGGCACCGCGCCGAGCCAGCCCACCAGGATCGCCGAGGCCGAGAACATGCCCACCTCGGCAAGGTTGGTCAGCCCGATCGGCCAGCCGAGGCGGAACACCTGGCCGAACGCCTCCCAGTCGGCCCGCCAGAGCCGCACGAAGAGCGCGTGACCGGGGAAGCGCGCCACCGCGTAGGGGATCAGCACCGCGAGCGAGACGATCTGCACCGCGACCGAGGCGAGGGCCGCGCCTCGCACGCCGAGCTCAGGAAACCCCCAGTTGCCGAAGATCAGCAGCCAGTTGACCAGCGCGTTGGCGATGGCGGCGATCACGGTCGTCCACAGCACGACCTGGGTGCGCTCGAGCGCGGCGAGATAGCTCTTGAGCACCATCACGGCGAGCGCGGGGAACAGCCCCCAGCCCGCGATGGCGAGGTAATCCGCGGCGGGCCCGGCTACGGTCGGCGCCTGCCCCAGCGCCAGCAGCAGCGGCTCGGAGAAGAGCATCACCGGCAGGCAGAGCGCCGCGAAGAGCGTCGACAGCCACAGCCCCATCCGCGTGACTCGCCGCACCTGCGTCTCGCCGCCGTCGTTGGCCTGCTCGGCCGCGACAAGCGGCATCACCGCCCAGGCGAAGCCCGAGCCCATGATGAAGAACACGAAGAAGACGGAATGGGCGAGCACGCCCGCCGCCAGCGCCTCCACCCCGTACCAGCCGAGCATCAGCGTGTCGGTCGCGCCGATGGCGAACTGCGCGAGATGCCCGCCGATCAGCGGCAGGCCGAGGGTCAGGATGGCCCGCGCATGGGCGCGGCGGGAGAGCGGCGTGGCGGGCATGGTCTGGCCTCTACGCCCGCCCGCTGCATCGGGCAAGCGCGGGCTGCGCCGGGGCGGCGCCGTGCCGCCCACCCCGTTCAGATCGCGCGGAGAAGCAGCTGGCCGGCGACGAGCGCCACAAGCGCGCCGGCTGCCACTTCCAGCACCGGCAGGCCCACCCGAAGCGCACGCCCTCCCGAGAGCGCCACCAGCGCCCCCTCGCGCATCGAGACCGAGGCGAGGGCGACCGCGACCGTGACCGAGGCTGTGCCGAGCCCCATGGCGAAGGCACCGGCGATGCCGGCCGCGACGATGTCCATCCGCCAGGTCAGGATCAGCAGAAACAGCGCGCCGGTGCAGGGGCGAATGGCGATGCCCCCGATCAGCAGCGCCGCGTCGCGCCAGGAGCGGATCTCCGCCGCCTGCTCGGGGCTCGGCCCGTGGGCATGGCCGCAGCTCTCGCAGGCATGGTCGCGCTGGCCGTTGTGGTGGCCATGCGCGCCGGCGGCACCCGGCGCCGGCCGTATCGCGCGGGCCAGCCGCCGCCCCCCGCGCAGCAGCAGGTAGAGGCCGATGGCGCCGATGGCGGCATAGCTCAGGGGCTCGAGCGCGTGGTCGGCGATCCGGGTCATCCGCTCGCGCGACCAGTCGAAGACGAGAACGCCGGCATAGACCAGCCCCACCGCCGTCGCCGCCTGCGCCAGCGACGAGGCGACGGCGAGGCCGGCGAGCCGGCGCACCGGCACCCGGCGACCGAGCCCGTAGCCCCCGATCAGGATCTTGCCGTGGCCCGGCCCCACCGCGTGAAAGAAGCCGTAGGCGAAGCACAGGCCCATGAGCGTCGCCAGCGCGCCGGGCTGCCCGCCCTTGATCGCGCGCAGGCCACCCGCCATCGCGTTCTGGAAGGCGCGCTGCCCCTCGGCGGCCCAACGCGCCAGCCGGTCGAACCCGTCGCCCGCCCAGAGCGCCGCGACCGTGGCGACCGCCGCGAGCACGGCGAGCCCCACGGCGAGGCGCCAGCCCCTGCCCCGCGGCTCCCTCCCCGTGGCGGCGGCGGCCCGCTCCGGCGCGGCGACGTCGGGCGGCGCGCTCACCCGCCCGCCTTCTCGCAGGTCAGCCGCACCTCTTCGGAGAAGCGGTCTCCGACGGGCGGAAAGTCCTGCTCGACGAAGGGGTCGTCGATACTCGCGCCGAGCTCTTCCAGCGCGGCATCGAGATAGGCATAGGCGGCATCGAGATCGGGGGTGAAGACGGCGGTGGTGCAGCCGGGCGCCTCGCTCGACACCTGCTGCGGCAGGATCGAGTAGGCGGTGTAGAAGGTCGGGTCGTAGACCTTGACCACCACGGTCTCGTCCGCGCCGTCGACCGGCCGCGCGAGCTGGCGGGTATGCGTCGAGGTGAGCATGCCGTTGGACAGAAGGCCCGAACGGCCGGGTTCGGGCGGGCCGAGGGCCACGAGGCTGCCCGATGCCTCGAGGTAGACATCGCCCTCGTACCAGTCGGGCCATTCCATGTCGAAGCCCTGCAGCGCCTCGGTCTCCTCCTCCGAGAGCACCCCGTCGTAATCTGAATCGAGGCCGAGATCCTCGAGCATCAGGAGCGAGAACAGCTCGTCGTATGTCCATGAGATGCGCAGGGCGGTCAGGCGCCCCTGTTCGTCATGGATCAGCGTCACGCCGGTATCGACGAAGATGTGGGGGTGCGCACGGGCCAGCCCGGCAGAGGCCACCCCGAGGGGCACGGCGAGGGCGAGCGCGGCGGCCGGTGCGAGGCGGGTCGTCATGGACCGGACCATAGCGGCCTGGCGTTCCTGCGGCAATGCGCGCAGGCGGGGGCGCGGTGGAATTCCGCCTGTCTCAGGCGGGGCGCCGCGCGACGAAATCGATCAGCGCGGAACGGCCGGAATGGCCGCGCCCCTCCTCGACCTCGGCCTCGTAATCGGCCTCGTGCAGCACCTCCCAGCCGGGGAAGGCCGCGTGCAGCAGCGGAAGGGTATACATGTTCTCCGCCTGCGGCGGCCCGCCGGTGCCATAGCCTACCTGGCGGGGCGCGTAGCCGTGCAAGAGCAGCACGCCGCCGGGCCGTATCGTGCGCGCCATGCCGGCGAAGAGGCGCGCCCGCAAGTCTGGCGGCGCGAACTGGATGAAGATGGCCACGACGGCGTCGACCGCGCCCTCCTCCCACGGCCAGCTCTCGACGCCGGCCTCGCGCAAGTCGACCGTCACGCCCCGCGCCTCGGCCAGCCTGCGCGCCTTGGCGAGCGCGTTCGGCGCCGGGTCGAAGGCGGTGACGGCGTGGCCCTGCGCGGCGAGCCATGTGGAGTTGCGCCCCTCCCCGTCGGCCACGCAGAGCACATGCGCGGCATGGGGCAGATGCGCTGACTGCGCGACGAGGAATGCGGCCGGCTCCGTCCCGAACAGGTAGTCCTCGCTTGCGTAGCGCTCGTTCCACATGCGCCTCGATCCCCTCTTCGCCACGATGCGAATTTTCGTACGAAAATTCGGTACGATCTTTCTTACGAAAGATCGGGAGCGGCTGGCCACCCTTTGCTCGCACACCAGATGTGGCGTAGGCTGCAGCCAGAGGCAACAAAGAGCAGTGATCCCATGCCGGACGACCTATTGTCGGGGCAGGAGCCCCAGGGCTACGACGCCTCCTCGATCGAGGTGCTGGAGGGGCTGGAGCCCGTGCGCAAGCGCCCCGGCATGTACATCGGGGGCACCGACGAGCGCGCGCTGCACCATCTGGTGGCCGAGGTGCTCGACAACGCGATGGACGAGGCGGTGGCCGGCCACGCCACCCGAATCGAGGTGGAGCTGTCGGCCGACTACCGGCTGACCGTCCGCGACAACGGCCGGGGCATTCCGGTGGACCCGCACCCAAAGTTCCCGGGCAAGTCGGCGCTCGAGGTCATCCTCTGCACCCTGCACGCCGGCGGCAAGTTCTCGGGCAAGGCCTACGAGACGAGCGGGGGCCTGCACGGCGTGGGCATCTCGGTCGTCAATGCGCTGTCGGATCACCTGCGGGTGGAGGTCGCGCGCAACCGCGAGCTCTGGGTGCAGGTGTTCTCGCGCGGGGTGCCCCAGGGCCCGGTGGAGAAGGTCGGCCCGGCCCCCAACCGCCGCGGCACCACCGTCACCTTCCACGCCGACGACGAGATCTTCGGCCACCACCGCTTCAAGCCCGCGCGCCTGTTCAGGATGGCGCGGTCCAAGGCGTATCTCTTCTCCGGCGTCGAGATTCGCTGGAAATCCGAGCTCGAGGACGGCGACACGCCGATGGAGGCGACGTTCCGTTTCCCCGGGGGCCTCGCCGACTACCTCGCCGAAAGCCTCGGCGGCGCCACCACCTATGCCGAGCGGCCCTTCGCCGGCAAGGTCGAGTTCCAGGAGAAGTTCGGCCAGCCCGGC
>HLSNC_1000904_pt1 | contig 17447 bp, 17 predicted proteins | sample HotLakmetagenome_2_FD_14041 | JGI IMG/M metagenome (IMG submission 14041)
ACCTTGAAGTGTCTCCCTATTCTACTACAGTTGTTGCCGCGATTCATCTCAACGTTGAATCAAAGATTACAACGTGAGCCTTCTCGCGGGGGTAGGTAATTGGACCTATACTCGGGGTGAGGATGATCCAGGGATTCGCTTCTGGGTAGCCCAAGGGGGGACTGGCTTCAATCTCTTCTATCATGTGGCTGATGCTGAGGATGTGGCGGCCTGTTCGGGAGTGGCCGCTTTCAGTTCAGCTTGTTTGAACAAAGCCGTTACGACGTCGACGGGAGAGTGGTTTACCCCCCTCGATACGTCAAATCTTGGCTCGGGCCTTTTTTCCAATGGTGAACAGGCGGAACCGGGACATCCCTTTGCTCTGTCCCACTTGACCTTTTATCAGGGTGAGGATGACGATAGGGGCGGGGAAAATCCGAATGCCAAAGTTCCTGAACCCGCTACGATTTTGGGTTTGGGTGCTGTCGCCTTGGCGTCTCGGTTCCTACGTCGCAAGTCTGACGACGTATAATCTCCAGCGGGGAGATTCCCGACAACGTTAGATCACGACTGGCTGAATCAATGCCCCCAAGTGACCGTTGGGGGCATTTTTGTTAGCGATATCCAGGGAGCTTGCCGGGAGGGTCTGCAAAATGTGAGAATGCTGAGGTAGTTCGACCGTCACTCTCTCGAAACCTTATGGCCAGTCAATCCCCTATTCCTGTTGTTGTCAACGGTGCTGCCGGAAAAATGGGCCGCGAAGTCGTTAAAGCCGTTGCCCAAGCCGATGATATGCTGCTGCTGGGGGCGGTGGATACGAATCCCAATGTGGCGGGCCAGGATGTAGGCGAGGTGGCTGGCTGTGGTCCGCTGGAAGTGCCGATTCTTACGGATTTGCAAAGTACCTTGGTGATGGCTACTCAGGAGCAAACTCAAGGGGTGATGGTGGATTTCACCCATCCGAGTGGGGTGTATGAGAATATCCGGGCGGCGATCGCCTATGGGGTGCGTCCCGTCGTGGGAACAACGGGCCTGAGTGCTGAACAAATCCAAGAGTTAGGGGAATTTGCCGAGAAAGCCAGTACCGGCTGTCTGATTATTCCCAATTTCTCGATTGGGGTGGTGCTGATGCAGCAGGCGGCTATTCAGGCTTCGAAATACTTTGATCATGTCGAGATTATCGAACTGCATCATAATCAAAAGGCTGATGCGCCCTCGGGAACGGCGATTAAAACGGCTGAGATGCTCGGAGAGTTAGGTAAAACCTATAATCCGGCGGCTGTGGAGGAAGAGGAAAAGCTACAAGGAGCGCGAGGGAGTGTGGGGAAAGAAAATATCCGCATTCACAGTGTGCGGCTTCCGGGACTGATTGCCCACCAGGAGGTTATTTTTGGGGCAGCGGGCCAGGTGTATACTCTACGCCATGATACGAGCGATCGCGCCTGTTATATGCCCGGTGTTCTCCTGTCGATTCGCCAAGTCACTCAACTGACCTCTCTGGTGTATGGTCTCGAAAAAATTATCTAACGTCGGGTTTGCACCACTCGGCGATCGCTCCGGTTAAGTTTGGTCATTCTTCGTACACTAGAGATAGTCTGTCCCGTTAGAACTACGGGAGTGGCAGACACTTGGTGACGGGTTCTACGACACTGAGGCGATCGCACTTGGGATATCAAATATGGTCGAAATTCTCGCCGCATTGTCTGCATCTGCTGCGGCTGGACTGAGGATTGGACTACCACTGCTGATGGTTGGTTTAGTTAAAACTAATCTTTGGTCAGATGTACCAATTTTATCTAACTTCTCTCCCTCCGTCGTGGTGGGAGTTTTAGCTGCTTGGTCTTTTTGTGAACTCTTTGCGTCTAAACAACTGCTCGGCCAACGGGTGTTACAACTGATTCAACTGGTGTTCTCCCCCATCGCCGGGGCCATTGTCGGTATGGCGGTGGCCCAACTCGCGGAGATTGAGGATTGGCAAGTTGGCGTGATTGGCATTGTCGGCGGACTGCTGGCCTTGGTTTTACAATTGGTGCAAACGGGCTGGTTTTTCCGCTTACGAGGCCTTCCTCTCTGGGCGATTTGGGTCCAAGATGCTCTATCGGTTCTTTTGGTGTTATTTGCATTCGATGCTCCGCAACAGGGGGGATTGATTGCCCTATTACTCTTGTGGTTAGCGATTCGCAGTTCCTCGGCTTGGTATCGTTGGCATCGTGAGGAACGCTATAAACGCCGCTTGATGCAACATGCGGAGTATCAAGAAGCCCTGGAAGATGAGGAAATGGAAAATTAGTCTTGACAAATTTGCTTTTTTGTGCTAAAGAGATGCTCTTAAGGCTAGGACTGTAGAACAAGGTGTGGGATTTTTGCAAATTCTCCGGAATCAGTCCAGGGCTGACGAAAGTAAAAGACAGGTAGATGCACCCTGATGATTCAACCCCGGCGATTACACCCCGCCGGGGTTTTTTTGTGGGTTTTGCCTCCAAACCCGCCTCAAATGGGCAATCTCAACCAGCGACGGAGACGATTGGCGAGGCGATCGCCGAGGGTCAGTTCATCCTTCCAAGTGGCTTCATCGGCGGCCCACTCCGCCGTCAAGGTTCGCCCCAAAGGCGTTAAGCGAAAACTGTCGGTAATTCCCTGGCCATCGACTTCTCGCCGCAACACACCCACGTTAATCAGCCATAATAGATCGTTCTCGACGATCAGTTCTGCGATCGGGTTGAGGGTATAGCCTTCATCAACGCCGGTCTGGCCGACAATCTTTTCTAGGAAAATCCCTTGTTTCTGAAAATCCTGATAAAGTTTCAGGGTAAAGGGGGCGCAACGCAGGGCGCGACGGGCGCGGTTGAGGCTATTGTCAGAATAGGGGATTGAGGGGGATGCTGGCACAGTCATAAATAAGGAACAGGACATCCGACGGGGGTGTACCCTGTATTTTAAGGGAAGGGGGGCGCGATCGCCGCTGTCCTCTCCCCTCCTCGTTTGCTCATCGTTCCCGTTTTTGTCCTTCTCATGTCCATTATTATCGCCAGTTTCTACCAATTTACACCCCTCGAACAGCTTGAGGGACTGCGATCGCATCTCTTGGGTCTTGGCCAGGCCCATCACCTCAAAGGAACCCTAATTCTCGCCCCCGAGGGCCTCAACGCCACCCTGGCCGGAACCCGAACGGCGATGGATGAGTTCATGGCCCAACTGCGTCAAATTCCCCAATTCCAAGGCTTAGAACGCCTAGAGTATAAAGAGTCTCAAAGCCAAACTCCCCCCTTCCAACGCTTCAAAGTTCGCATCAAACCCGAAATTGTCACCTTCAGACAAGAGGATGTCAACCCCCAAGAAACCGTGGGAACCTACGTTGAAGCGACTGAGTGGAATCAACTCATCTCCAATCCTGATGTCACCGTGATCGACACTCGTAACACCTTTGAAGTCGAAATTGGGACATTCAAAGGCGCAAAAAATCCCCAAACCTCGTCATTTACCGAGTTTCCTGACTATATCCAAGAACACCTAGACCCCGAAAAAACTCCCAAAGTCGCCATGTTTTGCACCGGCGGCATTCGTTGCGAAAAAGCAACTTCATACCTATTAAAACAAGGCTTCCAAGAGGTCTATCACCTCAAAGGCGGGATTTTAAAATACCTCGAAGATGTCCCAGAAGAGGAGAGTTTATGGGACGGAGATTGCTTTGTCTTCGATGAGCGTGTCGCCGTTCAACATGGCTTAAAACCGGGAAACTATGAACTCTGTCTCGGATGCGGACATCCCGTTTCCGCCGAGGAACGAGAGTCGCCGTGTTATAGCTGGGGTATCTCTTGCCCCCATTGCTATGACCATCTTAGCGACGAGAAACGCCGCCGCCGAGAAGAAAAAGTACGCCAGTTAGCACTTCAACGCCAACGTCAAGCCGTCAGCAATGGGAACGAGACTTAGGGTGATGCGATCGTCGTGATGAAGCTGGCGGTTAAAGGCCCGAATCGCCTCAGTGCGTTTGTCGGTGACGGTTTCGTCGGCCACACGCCCGGACCAGAGAACATTATCGATCGCAATCAAGCCCCCCGATCGCACCAGTTGCAGAGATTTCTCGTAATAGTGAGGATAATTGCGCTTATCGGCATCGATAAAGGCAAAATCAAAACTCTCCTCTTGCCCAGATTCAAGTAACTGTTCCAGGGTATCCAAAGCGGGGGCGAGGTGTAGCTGAATCTTGTCAGCCACCCCGGCTTGTTGCCAATAGCGACGGGCGATCGCCGTCGTCGTTTCATCAATATCACAGGTGACAACAGTCCCCTCGGGCGGCAACGCTAAGGCAACCACCAAGGCACTATAGCCGGTAAACGTGCCAATTTCCAAGGTTTTCCGCGCCCCTAAAAGCTGCACCAGTAACGCCATAAACTGCCCCTGTTCCGGGGCAATTTGCATTCGCGCGGCGGGTAATTGGGCTGTTTCCTGCCGCAATTGTTGCAAAACAGGGTTCTCCCGTAGGGAGGTATTGAGGAGATAGTCGTAGAGTTGGGGCGATACGCCGAGAGATTTGGGAGACATGGGGGGAAGAAGGGGGGAGGGGGGAGGCAAGAGGGGGGAGGCAAGAGGGGGGAGGGGGGAGGCAATTAGAAGCTTGCTATCTCATCCCCGACCGATTTAACCTCGACTTATGCTGTCTGCCATCTGTGCTAAAATCACGCCAACAAATCTAGCTGTTGACAAGGTTTCCTTGAAAATTGAGAATCCGCAGCATTTGTATCCATGAAACAAGAAAATTCGTTGTTACGCAAGTGCCTAGACCATCTAAATGCTTTACCCGATATTGAGGCAAGAAACGGCGATCGCCACTGTATTACTATCCGCAATCACGATAAGTTAGTAGGCTATGCTTACAAAATCCAGCCATATATTACAGGTACTATGGCTGAACTCATCATACCCTATTTTCAACGATTTGAACGAAATAACGGAGAAAAAATCTTACTGATTACCCGCTACCTATCCAACCCTGCCATCGATATTTTGCTGAAAGAAAAAATAGAGTTTGTCGATACGGCAGGTAATGTTTATCTCAATAATCCAGCCGTTTATATTCTGATTCGCGGTCAACGTCGGCCAAAAGGGAAGCCTTTATCTCGTTCTAAAGTTACGGTCACAACACTGAAGCTCATCTATACCTTATTAAAAAATCCCCACATTTTGCAGGCAACCGTAAGAGATATCGCTACAGCTTCTGGTATTGCATCATCAACCGTGAGTCGCAGTCTTAAGGATTTATATAACTTAGATTATTTACAACGGCAACGAGATGATAACTATCGAATTTTTAACTATCCAAAACTTTTAGAGCGCTGGGAAATGGGCTACGCTGAAAGTCTTCGCCCAAAACTGATAGTGGAAGCTTTTGCGCCTATAGGAGAGGAGAGATTTTCAGATGTAGCAGAGCGTATTATTAAAGGAGCGAAAGAGGGTGATTTTTTGTTGGGCGGAGAACTAGGGGCGGCGATCGCAACGGATTATCTTCGTCCTCAAAGCGCTACATTGCATTTAGTTGAGAGCGATCTCCAGACATCGGTGAAATCACAAGCGATGGCAATTGCAGCGAAAATAAGGCTTAAGCCCAGTCCAAAAGGAAACATCGTCTTTATTCAGCAATTTGGTACGCAAAATAGCTGGGGTAGGGATGGGATGGAAACCCTCGCAGATCCCTTGCTACTTCATGCAGAGTTGCTATTAATTTCGGATGAGCGATCGCAAGAAACTGCGGAGCGCCTTTACAGGCAATATATTGCTAGTAGAGATAAAAATGCTTGACTCAAAAGAAAAACAGGTTTTAGTCGATCTCAAGGCTGTACTAGATTCTCTAGGTTTACCCAGAATTATGGTGGGGGCTGGAGCCAGATTATTGATTTTTGACCGACAATATAACCGGGAAGGTCGTGCAACAAAAGATTGGGATTTTGCTGTATCTGTAAATTCCTGGTCAAATTTTCAAGCTCTCTGTGATCGTCTGACTTGCGGAGAAAATCCACGCTTCAAAGTTGCTCCTAAAGTTGCTCACAAATTTATTCACCTAGAAACAGATATAGAGGTTGACATCGTACCTTTTGGCGAAATTGATCAACCAGGACAGAAAATTGAATGGGAGGATGGACTGACAATGAATTTACTCGGATTGGAAGAGGCTTTACGATGCGCTAAAGAGCAAGTCATTGACGATAACCTTGCGCTTCCAGTGGTAGATTGTCCCGCTTTTTTGGGTCTTATTTGAAGAACTGGCTAATGAAATTTCTCAAGGAAAACTTGAGTATCCAAATGCATCTACTTTCCTACTGGGGCGAGACATTCGGCGGATATTCTACGATGCTACAGTCAGTAAACTTAATGAAATTTTGTCGGAAATCTTGGTAAAGCGGAATACGGTGATTCCACAACTCATTCCCCGAACTGTAACTGGGGAAGAATGGGACGATCGCTTTGATGCGATCGTTCAACGTTTTGAAGTGTTACAACGTGGGATAATGTCTCCGCCCTCTCAAGAGAAGACCTAATTCGAGTTTTATAGCTGATCGCGTTTCTTTTTTCGCCGAAGTGGGTGGCCAATCACGCGCAACGACCACGCGCAACGACCACGCGCAACGACCACGCGCAACCACAAACTGACAGGTTCTGGGGCGTACCCTTCTGGAACGGGTGTCCAGGCGTCACACTGGTGAGCCTTCTGGTTGCCCGAGACCACGGAGGAACAGGCAAGAACCCGAAGGGATGCCGTGAGGGGGTAAAATGAGATTCAACTGACTATGTTAAAGCGTTACAGGGTTTTTGCCACTGTATGGATACTACAGAGAATCGAATTGAACTCCCAGATGACTTAGAGGATGCGATCGCCCAAGCGAAAGCGGCCACCAAAGCCGCCCTGGAGGATGGCTACCGCTTAATCCAAGTTGAGATCGTTTATCCAGAACTGAAGGCCCAACCCATTGCTGAAACCTTTATCCCCGTATTGACGGAGATGGGCTATACCCTAAAAGTGCTGTTCCCCGATACAGGGGCCGCCGCCTTAGCCCGTCGCGATTGGGGAGAGACGCCGTTCAAAATTACCGATGTGGGCAGTCGTCGCCTCCCCGTCACTAATCAGATGGAGGACAGCGATGAATGCTATCTGTTGGTGGAACCCTCTGACGTGGAAATTGAACAGGTGGAGAAACTGGCCAATGAAGCCGGCGATCGCCCTGTCATTTTACTCCTGCCTCGTCTCGAAAGTGTGGCTACGGTAGGTATTGGCTACGCCGCCCGTCAGTTGCGGGAACGCTTCCTCAGTAAAATCACTTCATGTTATTATGTCCGTCCTCTCCCTGGCGGCGCTTTATTCCGGGCCTACCCCTCGTCTTGGATTGTCTGGACGTTGAATGAGGACAATCAATATGAGGTGTTAACGGAAATGTCTTATAAACCGGTTGGCGAGGAACTTGAACGCTTACTCATGGGTGAAGAACTCGAAAATGAGTCTTCTGAAGCGGCTGAGGTGGATCCAAACGCGTCCACCAATTCCACAAAACCCAAATCCCGAGGCTTGTTTGGTGAAGTGCAACGCTTTATCCGCGCTTTAACTCAGTAGTCGGTTCACCGCAAATCGTTGCTAGAAGCGGGCGACCCTAAAGGTACGCCCCTACGTCTTTTCTCTTGCCTCTTGCCTCTTGCCTTTTGCCTTCTTCCCCTCCTATGCCAGACTTACAAGACGAACTCATTGAGGTTCTCCAAGAACCCCCAGATTTAGACTTTGATCTGCCCAATCCCGAGGATGAGGATTTACCAGATTTTGAGTTTTTGCAGCAAGTCGATCGCGCCTGGTTGGTGTGCGATCGCTTTAATTTGCAAACGGATATTTGGCGGGGACGGATTTTGCGAGCGGTGCGCGATCGCGAGAAAGTTGGCGGTGAAGGACGAGGTAAAGGCTTTCTAAAATGGCTCAGTGAACGGGAAATCAGTAAAAGCCAAGCTTATTCTCTAATCGAACTCGCCAATAGTGCCGATACGTTACTCGAACAGGGAAAACTCGATCCTAATAGTATTAATAACTTCAGTAAACGGGCGTTTGTCGAAACCGCCAACTCGCCGTTAGAGGTGCAACAACTCGTAGCATCGGCGGCTCAAGATGGCGATCGCATTACCCGCCGTGAAGTCAAACAACTGTCCGATGAATGGATGGCCATGACCTCAGAGTTATTGCCCGAAGAAGTCCGCGATCGTGCCGCCGATCATTCCCTCCCGGCTCGTCATGTTGCGCCTCTGGTTCGGGAACTCGAAAAACTACCCGAAAACCATCAAAAAGAAATCCAACGGGAAGCGGCGGAAAATCCCGATGTAGAGACGTTAAAACAACTGACAACGGAGGCTCGCAATCTTTCAAAATATATTGACGCCGCCTCTCAGGTGCAAACTCTACAAGATCCCTCTCTGGATTTGGAGATGGCTTTGGAGGAAGCCTTACGGGTTGGATCTCTTAGTGTCGCCTCAGATTTGGTCAAACAGGCGGCTCAATTGGAGCAAACGGTGACAAAGCTCTATACGACCTGGAAGCGTCTCTCAAGCCAATCTGACCGCCTCTATGTGGACACTGGAGCGAGTACCCCTAACCTGCGATCGCTCATCAACGTCATTGAGCGTATTAGTGGCCCCGTCATTGAAGTCCCCCTCGACGACAGTGGAGAACACACGGTTCGCCTACAAATCCTGAGCGACTAGGCCACGGAAAGAAGGTAGTTTCTGTTCCCTATTCCCCGTTCCCCGTTCCCCGTTCCCTGTTCCCTGTTCCCTGTTCCCTGTTCCCTATTCCCTATTCCCTATCTTTATGCCAAATCTTCTCATTACCGGAGGAGCCGGATTTATCGGTTCAAACTTTGTCCGCTACTGGTGCGATCGCTATCCTGACGATCGCGTGGTGGTTCTCGATGCGCTTACCTATGCTGGAAATCGAGCGAATATCGCTGATTTAGAGCAACAGGGTCAACTGACCTTTGTTCAGGGGAATATCTGCGATCGCCCCCTGATCGATCGCCTCTTGCGCGACCATGAAATTGATATTGTGGCCCATTTTGCGGCCGAATCCCATGTTGATCGCTCAATTTTGGGGCCAGAAGCCTTTATCCAAACGAATGTTGTCGGAACCTTCACCCTCCTCGAAGCCTTCCGTCACCATTACGCCAATCGTCAACAAGGGCGATTTCTCCATGTCTCGACGGATGAAGTCTATGGAAGTCTTGGCCCGGACGATCCTCCTTTCTCGGAAACCACAGCCTACGCTCCCAATAGTCCCTATTCTGCCTCGAAAGCGGGGAGTGACCATCTGGTTCGTTCCTATTTCCATACCTATGGTCTACCAACGCTAATTACCAACTGTTCTAACAATTATGGTTCTTATCATTTCCCCGAAAAGCTGATTCCGTTGATGTGCATCAATATCCTGTTGGGGAAAGCGCTCCCAGTGTATGGAGATGGGCAAAATGTCCGGGATTGGTTATATGTTGAAGACCACTGTAGCGCTCTCGATACGGTGATTTGCCAGGGACAACCCGGACAAACCTACAATATTGGCGGCAATAATGAAGTTAAAAACTTGGATTTAGTGCATCTTCTCTGTGGCTTGATGGATGAGATGGCGCCTGAGCTTCCGGTGCGTCCGAGTCAGGAATTGATAACATTTGTCCGCGATCGCCCTGGCCATGATCGACGCTATGCCATCGATGCCACTAAAATCAAAACTGAATTGGGATGGCAGCCATCGGTCACGGTAGAGGAAGGATTACGACGGACTGTGGCTTGGTATCTCAGCCATGAACAATGGTGGAAACCGCTACTCTCGCAAGACTATCGGCAGTACTATGACCAAGTGTATGGTGCTGCTCCCAACTCCTGACATCCCGGAGGTTGAGACTAGAATGAAGAGAAGGGAGTTATTTTGAGAAGAGCAGATGCTATCCCTTCTCTTCAGTTGGGGTTAGTCCGATATGTCCAATGCTGTGATCAGACCGGTTAAGAAACGGATAGAGCGACTGAGTAGCCGCATTCCGTTGCGTTTGGTCTTGGTGATTCCGTTTTTGCTGGAAATCACGGTAATTGTTGGGCTAACGGGCTGGTTTTCTTTGAACAAGGGCCGCCAGGCGGTTCATAATTTGGTGAGTCGCCTGGCTCAAGAAAAGAGCGATCGCATTGAAACGGAAATTGCTAAGTTTTTAGAGGTTCCCTTGACGGTGAATCAGGCGACTGCTAGGGCGATCGCGCGGGAGAATATCGATGTCAGCAATGTTCGCAATTTACAGCCTTTATTTTGGGATCAACTGCAAACGTTTCCCTCAATCAATGCGATTAGCTTTGGAGAAGCTCGCCAAGGGTATATTCTTCGTATTGTCTCACAGAAAAAAACACCACCGTTAGACCCATTCGAGTCCGATATGTCCTATTTTATTGAATATGCTGATGTAGAAACGAACGGTGAGTTAATTAGTTTTTCGGTGGATGTTTTGGGGCGTATGACAAGCCAATTGCGGATGCAAAAGGAGTTTGATGCCCGCGATCGCCCCTGGTATCGACGAACGATTGGTTTAGGCCACAGTAACTGGAGTCAACTCCACCGTTCTCTGAGTCAAGCTGCCTATAATGCACTTGTGATCACAGCCTCTCAGCCAATTTATGATGAAAATCATGTCCTTTTAGGGGTCACTGCTGTCACCCTTAGACTGAAGTATATTAGTACGGTTTTAAATAACATTGATATTGCTGGAGGAGGACAGGCTTATGTGGTTGATTCCACAGGACAATTAATCGGAATTTCCGATGGAAGTGATCCTCTCAGTGCTGTTCAAGCTAATCTTAATAATTCCCAGCTTATTGAGCGTCCGTATGCTCGTCATAGTCGTCATCCTGTTATTGCTCAATCCGCTCAATACTTAGAGGAGGAATTTGGACATTGGAGTCAGATTACAGAGCAGAAAAATTTGTATTTTAAGATAGGGGATGAGGGCTATTTTTTGCAAGTACGGCTAATTCGCGATAATTATGGTGTGCGTTGGCGCAGTGTCGTGATTATTCCTGAAGCCAACTTCATGCAAGAAATTGAGGAGAATCAGCGTCTGACGTTGCTGTTATGTGCGATCGCTCTGATTATTGCTGGAATTATCGGCTGGCTGACGGCTCGTTGGCTCACCCGTCCTTTGTTACAACTGAGTAAAATCAGCCGTGATATTGCTAAGGGAAAACGCGATCGCACCCTTCCCCAGGGAGGAATCCGAGAAATTAGTCAACTCTCTCAATCCTTCGCAGACATGACGCAACAGCTCAATCATTCTTTTGAATCATTAGAAGAGAAAGTTGCCGCTCGTACCGCTCAACTTCAAGAGGCGAAACAAGCCGCCGATGCTGCTAATGCGGCTAAAAGTAAATTCATCGCCAATATGAGCCATGAATTGCGAACCCCCTTAAATGGTATTCTGGGCTATGCTCAAATTTTGATGCACTCTCAACAGCTAACGCCCCGGGAAACGAAACAACTCAATTCCCTTTATCATTGTGGCAACCATCTCTTGAACTTAATTAACGATATTCTCGATTTTGCAAAAATTGAATCGGGAGAACTAACCCTTCAGCCCAAACTTGTTGATCTATCAAAACTGCTTAGCACTGTTGTTGAAGTTTGTCAAGTCAAAGCCAATGAAAAATGTTTGAATTTACAAATACTTGCAGATTCGGGACTTCCGGTTTATGTTATTGTCGATGACAAACGATTAAAACAAGTCATTATCAACCTTTTAGGTAATGCGATTAAATTTACGGATTGTGGTGGTACAGTTGAGTTTCATGTTTCCTATCTTGAGTGGCCAAATTCAGAAAAAATCTTTGCAGAAGCCGATTCTGAGTTGGTGTCTCAAGAAAAAGTGCGTCTTAGATTTAAAGTGATTGACAGTGGAATTGGGATTGCAGAGGAAGACTTAGAGCGTATTTTTTATCCATTTGAACAAGTCATTCACCCAGAAAATAATAATGAAGGGACAGGTTTGGGATTAGTCATTGTCCAAGAAATACTCCAGCGGATGGGGAGTCAACTTGATGTTAAGTCAGAACTGGGAACGGGAAGTTGTTTTTGCTTTGATTTAGATATTTATATTAACTCCTACGAACCGATGAGTGATGATCTCATGCCAGTCATCGCATCAATCAGCAAGTTATCTGTCGTTTCAAGATCCCCTAAGAGGGTGGCGGAGCTTCCTGAAATAGACGAGCTAGTAGAATTACTGCATTTAGCGAAGCGGGGAAGTTTAAATCGTCTGGGTCAGCGTCTGAATGCGATCGCAGAGAATCATGAAAACTTAGAAGAGTTTTGTCAACACTATCGCGACTTGATCGAACAATTCCAAGTACGAGAACTGGTGCAAGACCTCGAACGAGATCTTCAGGTAAAATCGTCATCACAGGAGCCTTGTGAATAGTGACGATGAGATGATTGAGGCGAGAGGTCTCAAAAAACTCTCGCAGGAGGATCAGGTGATTGTTTGAGAGAATTGCTAGAAATCGCCAGATTAACCGGATTAGATGTAAAATCGACCCGTATGAGGCTGGAAATTAGCGGTACAGTAAGCTAGAATGGCATGAAAAATGGCTACTAAACGCTTGTAATTTGTGTGTTAGGGTTCTGCAAAAACCTATGAAATTTCATATTCAATCGGATAGCGACATTCCCGCGTCCAACCAACTCTTTAATCAAATTCGCTTTGCGATCGCCTCGCGTCAGTTTCCCCCCGGACATCGGCTTCCGAGTACCCGTCAACTGGCTATGCAGACGGGTCTACACCGCAACACCATCAGTAAAGTCTACCGCCAACTCGAAGACATTGGCTTAGTCGAAGCTCAAGCCGGTTCAGGAATCTATGTTCGCGCCCAGGGCCACGAAGGGGGAGGGACGCATCTGAGTTCCCCCATCTGGGCGCAATATCCCGAGGCCCACGAAGTGATCAAACGCAGTCTTGATGAACTCCTCAATAAAGGCTGTTCCCTCAACGAAGCGCGAGAGTTATTTCTCGGAGAAATTGACTGGCGTTTACGCTGTAGCGCCCGAGTCTTGGTGACAGCGCCCCTTCAGGACATTGGCGTGGGGGAATTGATGTCTCAAGAACTCGAACAGGCCCTGAAAATTCCCGTTCAACTGGTTCCGATGGAGGAGTTGTCCGAGATTCTTGATAAGGCTCACTCAGGAACCGTTGTCACCAGCCGCTATTTTATCGGAGAAGCCGAATCCGTGGCCGCGCCCAAAGCGGTGCGAGTCATTCCCATTGATATTTACGATTATGCCAAGGAAACTGAACTGGTCAAAGCGTTAGCCAAAGATAGCTGTTTAGGACTGGTCAGCATCAGTTCGGGGCTATTGCGGGCTGCGGAGGTGATTGTCCACAGTTTGCGCGGTGATGAGTTGTTGGTGATTACCACGGAGTTAGGGAATACCTATAAACTCAATGCGATGGTTCGTAGTGCGCGGACGATTATCTGCGATCGCGCTAGCTTCGAGGCGGTCAAATCGGCCATCCAATCAGCCCGAGATGACCTCATTCGTCCCCCCCAAGTCACCTGTTTCGAGAACTATATCAGCAGCAAGTCCATTGAACTCCTGAAACGGGAGTTAGGCCTAGACTAGCCGTTGTCCCAACTCACCCAGACACCCGGTTTCTGGCAGAAACCGAGTGTCTCAACCCCCAGCAATCCCCTTCGACAACCCGTTGCATCTCGGCCAAGAGGTAGGAGTAGAGGCTATCATCGGCGCAGATGAATGGCCAGTGTTTAACATGAACGTTGATATTGCAATTGTCGGTGCTGGATTAGCCGGACTGACCGCCGCGCACCCGTTGCAAGCGGCGGGTTATTCCCTGCTGTTGCTAGAGAAGTCTCGGGGTTTGGGGGGGCGCTTAGCGTCCTATCGTCTCAATGGTGCTCGTTGCGATCGCGGACTGCGGTATTTGACGGAGGAGGGACGCTTGCTCTCGGGGTTGGTGCGATCGCTGCGTGAGCGTCACGTCATCCGGCCCTGGATTACAGCCAGTCATCGCTATACGGCTGAGGGATTACAGCCCAATTCCCCGCAAACTCATTATGTTGCGCCTGAGGGGATGAGTCAGATTGCGAAGGAGTTAGGGCGAGATGTACCGGTTTGGTACAGTCGCCGGGTTGCGGCTATCACGCCTCAAGCTCCAGGCTGGCGCGTCAGGTTAGAGGCGGTGCGGGCGGGGTCTGATGCACCGCTGGAGGTGACGGCGAGGGCGGTGATTCTGGCAATTCCCGCCCCGCAAGCCGTTACGATTTTAGACACCGTGCCGGGGATGAATGCTGATGTCATGAATCGGCTACAATCGGTCACCTATGATCCTTGTTTAACGCTTCTGGCTCAATATTCTGGGAATCGGGTTCCGGCTGAGATTCCCTGGCGTTCGGTGGAGTTTCCGGGCGATCCTGACCTGTCTTGGCTAGGGCTTGATAGTAGTAAAAGGGAGTCCTCGTCCTCGGGGAGCGATCGCCCACTGGTGGTGATCAATAGTAGTGCTGAGTTGGCGCGATCGCATCTGGATGACTCAGACGTTACTGAGGTGATTGAGCATTTGCTCAGCCAAGGAGCCGCCCGTCTAGGGAGTTGGTTGCAAACCCCTGAACATCGGCATCTCCACCGTTGGCGCTATGCAATTCCGGCTCAAGTTTGGCCGCAAGATACGGTGGTTCTCGATACTCGCGCTCCCCTCGTTTGTTGTGGAGATTGGTGTGGTTCTCGTCAGGTGGAAACGGCGCTGCGATCGGGCCTCGCCGCCGCCAGTAGCGTCAATTACCAATTAGACCATCGTAGTTTGACTGCGATTTCCCAACTCTGGGAGGCGCAGGGGTGAACAGCAAAACTGTCACCGAGTCTCTGGCGTATCCCTCCATAGTCTCCCCCGTCGCCTCTAGGCTGAATGGTACTATTCCGCAAACTCCAGTGGAGAACCGGAGTATAATGGACTCGTTTGAGGAACCCGATCCCTCAACAGGCTGTTCTTGAGGTTTAACGCGTCGACTGTGGAACTTTCTTGCAAAAGCGAATACGCTCTACTGGCCTTAATTGAGTTGGCGGTGCATCATAGTAAAGGAGAACCCCTACAAATTCGGCAAATTGCCGCTCAACAGGGGATTCCCGATCGCTATCTCGAACAACTGCTGGCGACGTTGCGGCGAGGGGGATTGGTGCGATCGCAGCGGGGGGCGAAAGGGGGCTATCACCTGGCCCGAGAGCCGTGGAATATCACTTTGCTTGATGCTCTCGAATGTATCGAGGGGAGCAATGAACATAGTAGCAGCGCTCAAGAGACCGCCCCCACCGTCGAGAGTGGGATTATTAAAGACATTTGGCACGAAGCCAAGGATGCGGCTGAAGGCGTGTTAAAAAAATATACACTTCAAGACTTGCGAGAACAGCGGGATGCGCGATCGCAACTCAATATCATGTACTACATTTAAGTTTCGACGCAGAGGCGGCCAAGACCGTCAACCGTCGGGGTTTCGTCAACCTGTCTGAACCCCTAATCCACGTTAACTTCTAGAGGATCATTCCCGATGAAAATTGCCAACAACATTACCGAACTCGTCGGTCACACTCCCCTGGTTCAACTCAATCGTATCCCCGAGGCTGAGGGCTGTGTGGCCCAAATTGTCATGAAACTCGAAGGGATGAACCCAGCAGCTTCTGTCAAAGACCGTATTGGGGTCAATATGATTAATGCGGCTGAGCGGGAGGGAAAAATCCGCCCCGGTGAGACGATTCTGGTTGAACCCACCTCTGGGAACACCGGAATTGCCTTAGCGATGGTGGCGGCGGCCCGAGGCTATCAACTGATTTTAACCATGCCCGATACGATGAGTATGGAACGTCGGGCGATGTTGCGGGCCTTTGGGGCGCAGTTAGAACTCACTCCCGGTGCGCAAGGGATGCGCGGTGCGATCTCGCGAGCCTCGGAACTGGTGGAGACGACGGAGAATGCTTATATGTTGCAGCAGTTCCAAAATCCGGCCAATCCAGACATTCACCGCAAAACCACGGCTGAAGAAATTTGGCAAGATACCGATGGCCATGTAGATATTTTGATTTCGGGTGTGGGAACTGGGGGAACGATTACGGGGATTGCTCAGAACTTAAAACAGCGTAAACCTCAGTTTCAGGCGATCGCTGTTGAACCCTGCAATAGTCCCATCCTCTCGGGGGGAAATCCTGGCCCCCACAAAATCCAGGGAATTGGGGCCGGATTTGTCCCGGATGTGTTGGATACTTCGCTCATTGATGAGGTGGTGACGGTGACGGATGATGAGGCGATCGCCTATGGTCGTCGTTTGGCGGCTGAGGAAGGCTTACTATCGGGGATTTCCTCGGGTGCAGCTGTGGCGGCGGCGATTCGGGTTGGGCAACGTCCGGAAAATAACGGTAAACTCATCGTGGTCATTCAACCGAGTTTTGGGGAACGCTACCTCAGCACACCCCTGTTCCAAGATCCTCAGTTAACGATGGAAGCGGTGTTGACCTAACTGTTTCTTTTGTCTTCTCATGGGTGAGCCGAATTACTATCAAACTTTGCGTGTTGATGCAGCGGCGACGCAAGCCGAGGTGAAACGGGCCTATCGACGGCTGGTTAAGGAATTTCACCCCGATCGCAATCCCGATGCTCAGGCTCGTGAGGAGATGGTTCGTATTAATGCGGCTTATGAGGTTCTCGGCGATCGCAAGGCTCGTCAGTCTTATGATCGCCGTCGCTGGGGGACGGGTGGCGGCGGATCTCAGCCGGGCCGCCATCGTCAGTCCCGCTCAAGGCGCACTTCATCGGCTCATCAGGCGGCTACGGCTGATGAACGGATTTACTGTTGGCTGACTCAGGTTTATCATCCTCTCAATCTCGAAGTCGATCGCATTATTGATGCGCTCGATGAGCAAATTGATGAGTTGTCGGCTGATCCTTTTGATGATGAGCTGATGGAGAACTTTGTCGACTATATCCGCTCCTGTCAGGTGTTCTTGCAACGCGCGGAGTCGGCGTTTGAGTCTCAGCGGAACCCCTCGGTTTTGGCTGGGGTGGCGGCGGATCTCTATCACTGTCTGACTCAGTTATCCGATGGGATTGAAGAGTTGGAGTATTTCAGCCTCAATTATGATGATCATCATTTGCATGTGGGACAGGAGCTATTCCGCATTGCACGGGGGTTACAGCTCGATGCTTGCGATCGCATTCAACCGATTATTTGAGGGAATCTGAGGTTTTGTGTAAATCTCTTGCAATATTTCTTTACATTGTGTTACAATAGAGGTAACGCAAACAAAAGACAGGATATTAAATTTTATCTTAAATGTCAAAAGAAGACTCCCGTTAGAGCCGAAGGCTTAGCGGTGAGATGAATTTTGACTAAAAATATCTGGTAGAATTGTGGAGCCAACG
>HLSNC_1000912_pt1 | contig 17358 bp, 5 predicted proteins | sample HotLakmetagenome_2_FD_14041 | JGI IMG/M metagenome (IMG submission 14041)
CCGTATACGTACAGGCCCGATATCGACGGTATCGCCGTCGATTACCCACGCTTCACCAGTGATTTCAGCGGCCTGCACCTGCGCGGCTGCAATCATCATCCATGCGACGATCAGCGCCAAATAAGTCGCACGACGGTGAAACAAGAGCCGTATCATGATGCCAACCCCATCCGCTCGCACAAATCCTCAAAGCTTGGATCTTGCGCATACAGCCGCTCGAATTCATGTCGTGCATGTGCCCTTCGACCAACCTTTTCATAGAGCACAGCGCGGTCATAGCGTATCTGATGCAGTAGCGCCTCGGGCCGATCCTTACGGCGACGGTTCGCCAGCGTGAATACCTCAATGGCAGCATCGGCCATGCCCAGCTCCGCGAGCGCCTTGCCACAATTAAGCAGGTTTGCCGTATCGACCGGGGTTTCGTTCTCGACATGCGCCGTTTCACGCACGACGCGGTCCATAAGCGTTCTGTCCTCGGGCGTGTCGAGCGCCAACTTGGCGAAAAAGAGCCCTATCATCGGATCGGAAGGATCGATCTCTATCAGCCGCTCGACATGAGCCGTGGCGGCCCTGAAGCTGGGCAATATCCACCAGTGCCAGCCTTGTCCCGCGCTCGCGCGGAAAGACATGCGCGAAGATGTCGGACGTGATCGGTAGGCTGGCCTGCGCGGCAATCTCAATTACGGCTTGATTATACGGGTCGGCGTTCCAGACCATGAGACCCGCAGCGCCTTTTTCGCCCGGGTCGCCGCGACGTGCAGAAGGGACCGGTACTGCATGACGATATCTTCCCTATCCGCCTGGTCTACGGCTGAGCGGAGCGCCCCCGGTGGCGGGAAGCCTGCGTCTGACACGAACGGGATCGCCACGGCGAAGAATTCGAGCCCCTTGGCCCGGTGCATCGTGGTAATCCGGACCCCTTGAACGGAGCGATCGTCCGCGCCGGACTGGAGCATCACCGTCTCGATCCCGGCGGCACGCAGCGTCTCCTGAACCGTGTCAGCGTCTGCGCGACGCGCGCAGAGGACACCAATGTCGGAGAGCCGGATCTGGTCGGACGGGAGGGCGCGGACCCAGGCCACAATCCCTTCCAGTTCCTCCGCCTCGGATCGGCACACGACCAGTTCAGGGGAGGCCCCGCGCATGAGACTCACATAGCCGCGTAGCGTGTCCGTCCCCTCGTCAAGATCGTCCACGCTGACACCCTCGAGCACCGAGACCGCCCAGGCCCGTATCTCCTGTGTGGTCCGGTAGTTCAGGCGGAGCCGCTTTGAGCGGCCGCGGACGTTGATCCCGCATGAGGACATGCTTGCCCGGCGCCCATAGATCCGCTGATGCGCATCGCCGACGATGAAGATGGAATTCTGATCTCCAGCCGGAGATTCCGGAACAATTGCCCGGATTAGCCGGAACGCCTGCTCTCCCATATCCTGCGCTTCATCGACAATTACTGCGGCGTAGGGAAGGTTAGGCGCTTCTGAGGAAAGGATATCTGTCGCCTCGCGATAGGCGTCATCGGGCTCCGCGAGCCCCTCGCTGATCAGCCGGGCCCGGTAATCGGCGAATACCGCCCATAGTGCCGCCCGCTTTTTGCGATCCAGCGGGGTGCCACGCCCCGCCCGGGACGCCTTCACGTAGCCCCTCTGATCGATCAAACCCTTCGCCTGTACGATCTGCGCCCATTCCGCGCGAACGAACGGCTCGGACAGTCCCTCGGGCAGCTCATGATCGTCGAAAACCTCCCGCCATATCTGGTCGAGCCGGTCGCGCGCCTCACCGAAGAAGGCGACCTCACGCGCGAAGCTCTTGCGCTTGAGGAACTGGGAAACCCACCGGTCAAGGTTGATCACCTCGATCCGCGGCGGTCGCGCTTCGAGATGTTCCGGACAGAGGGTCCTCAGATTCGCCTCGATGTCATGGGCCAGGCTGGTCGTGAAAGTGGTCAGGAGCACCCGCTGGCCCGCCCGGATCGGGTCATTCCTGATCTGGTCTGCCAGATGCTTCGCCCGGTGCATCGCGACGACTGTCTTGCCAGTGCCTGCTCCGCCCCGAATTAGTACCGGCCCGTTATAGTCCCGATAGGCGATCTTGCGCTGTTCGGGATGCAGGAACACGCGCCATCCCTCGAGCCCCTCCTCGAAGACCCGGCGAAGCTCCGCCTCGCTCTCGGGGATGAAGATGGTCTGACGACTCTGTTCCGTCTCGATCAGATCGCCGAAGGTCAGCTCCGCCAGGGGCTGCTGTGGCTCCACCTCCGGATACGCGCCGACCCCGGTCAGGGATTGGATCTCTTCGTCCTCGTAGCCAGCCGCGACTGCGTATAGGATCTGATAAGTGAGCGGGTCGAAGTGGTCCTCGGCTTCCTCCAGCGCCTCGATCGTTGCGATCTGGCGGACGGCCGTGAGCTCCTCCTCCGGCACGCCCAGGGCGCGCAGCCGCTTGTTCGTCACCTCTACAAAAAGGCGCGGTGCCGACGGGGCCGGAGCTGCTACCGGCTCAACCACCGCGTCTATCTCCTCGATTACCCGGATCCGGTTCGTTTCCGGGTCGAGCTTGACCCGCCGGCCGGCCGCCCAGCGATAGGCCTTGTCGTGCTCGTTGACGTGCACGAACATGATGTCGCGGCTCACCTCGAAGGCGATCGCGCGGTAACCTTGGTCGACACGCAGGGACTTGATCGCGCTGTCCTTCGACCCCTCCACCGTCTCGAGGTTCAGCCCGTTTGCCGACGGGTCGGACATGTATTTGGTCATGAGGTCCATGAACCTGATCGCGACCCGGTCCGGCAGCTTCCGCAGGCTCTTCATGCAGCCGATGTCGTAGGAGACCCGCTTTGTCATTGTATCTGTCATGTCCGCGCCTCCTGAAGGGCCGTGATAATTCGAGTGACCGTTTCACCGACCTGATCGGTTTCCGGATCAAATCCGATCAGGGCCCAGCCGACCCCTTCAAAGATCGTCTCAACGACCGCTACCTGCCGATCTGACCAGCCGAACTCCATCGCGCCCACGACGCGCCCGCCCACGACGAGGTCGTCCCCGAAATGGTCCGGTCCGGGCGTCTCCGCTGCGATCAGCGCCTCGATCAGAGGGTGGAACACCTCGTCGCAAAGCGCGCGCGCCTCCTCCCAAGCGGCCAGCCCGGGCCCCTGATCCGCCTGTTCAGCGGGATCCGACATCTCAGGCGGCGTCAGCGTGTCGAGCCCGTCCAGCTCGACGTGAAGGCCGCGCACGCCCTGGAACAGATTCACAAGCCGCCAGAGACCGCGCCACGCCTCCGTGTAGAGGGTTTTTGCGGCCGGAACCTCGCCCGGATCCGGCAAGACCGCACGCAGGAGAAGCCGAAGGTCCCGGTCCGACTGGAGCCATTGGGTGGGCGAGATCTTGTCGCAGGCCATATAGAGATCGAGTGCCCCGACGCCCACATGGTCTGCGGCCTCCGGCCCGGCGAGGAAGAGCCGACCCGCCTCAGAGAGGGCCGCCTGCCGGGGGAGCTGGTCGAGCGGCCGTCCCCCTTTCACGAGGCCCCGGATGAGGACCGACCGGATCGCCGTATCCTCCTCTATATCCCCGTCAAGAACGCGCCTCAGCGCATCGAGCGGACTGATCACCTGAAGTGTCCGGACCGGATCTGCATGCAGGGCGAACAGCGGTTGAGCCAGAGCCTTCCCGAGCGGGCCGGTCATCTGCATCCCGAGCGCAGTCTCCGAGAGTGGGTTCAGGTAGCCCTTGTCCTCCAGATCCAGGTCGCGCCATGACAGGGTCCAGACCCGCACCTGCCCGGACCGGATCATCAGCATCCGATCAAGCAGGTCCTGTGCCACCGTGCCCGCATGATACTCGATGCCATCCATCTCGATAACGATCGGCAGACCACCGACGCGACCGACCGGCGTGAGCAGGAAGTCGACCCGCTTGCGGGGCAGGTCACGGAACCGCGCGTCAATCTGCACCTGCGGCTCAATCGTCCACAGGCGCGGCGCATCCGGCTGCCCGGCGCGCAGGACGAACCCGCGTCGTCCGCCCGGCAGGACCTGCGGGGTCAGCGCCCCGTTCCCGTAAAGATCCGAAAGCGCCCGCAGGAGCCGCTTTTCGAGGACGCTCTCGACCAGTGCCCCCCGGATCGAGTCATCGATCCCGGTCTCGGTCCGGGTCAGGCTGTCCCATTTCTGAAGGATCGTCTCCATCATCTGCCGGGCCCGGTCCCGGTCCGGCTCGCCGGGCCCGAACTGTGACCGGTAGGGCTTCACGCAGCGGAAGCACCCGTTCCGGTCCGGCTCCTGGTTGCAGGGGCAGTCCCGCAGCGCCTCCGCCGCGCGGCTGATCACCGCGCGCATCGTGTCAGGGTGCTCCGCGATCTGGCGCAGATAGCCGGACCCGCCTGGCACGGAATCATAAAGGTAGAGGCTACGGACGGTCGTCATCCCGTTCAGCCGCGCCTCGAAGATGGTGGAGCGGATATGATCCACCTTCCCCGCGAAATGGCGCCGCATTCCGAGGTTGATCGCCGCCACGAAACTCTTGAGGTCATCGTTTTCCGCGTCCCCGACCACCGGAATCACAATCCGGACTGCTTCCGTGTCGAACTTGCGCATCAGGAAAACGTCAGTCTCCCACTGATCCCGAGGCAGATCCTGATCCCGCATCACGAGGCAGTTCGGCGGGTGCGTGCCCCGGTCGTCCTCGGCACGGGGCGGGCCCTGGAGGGAGCCGCAGTGCCGACAGATCCGGAACGGCTGCGCCATCCGACGCTCCCCCGCAATCTGGGGGCCTGGCAGGGTGGATCTGGGGCCGAAGTTGAAGTCCCGGAAAGTACAGCGGGGCAGGAACTCGAACCCGAACGGGGTGCCCGTCTCCCCGCTCGTGAACCAGGACGCCGTGATGTCCTCCGGAGCGTGGACCGGCATGAGAACCCGATCGAACTGGCGCTGATCCCGCTGATCCCCGTCCCGGATCGCCGCCTTCTCTTCGCTGTCGATCGCGATGACGGATTTGAGCTGGACCACATCACGGGCGGAGCCGACATCCGACCACATCTCGTCGCCGCATTTCGGGCAGGCGTGGCTCTGCACTCCTTCGATCCGGGGCGTCACATGGGAACAGGCGGGGCAGAAGGTCCACCGATCCAGATCCTCCTTGCCGATCTCGATCCGCTCGATCTGCACCTGGCGTCCGTTGGCGTAGAAATACTGCCCCGGGGCGAACTCCGAGAGTGCCGAGCTGGCCGGGCGGGAGTATTCCATGTGTAAAAGCCCGTCCTCGTCGCGCGGGACCGCGCCGTCATTGCGCCGCGACAGGATCGAGGTCAGCTTCACCCCCTCCTCCGGGAAGGCGTAATTCGGCAGGATCCCCTTGTCCGTGAGGAACTTGATGACCGGGACATCGTCGATCCCGCTCCGGATCAGCCGGTTGATCTCGATGCGGTCCCGGGTCAGATCCCGCTCGCGGCGCTGGTACTCCTCATCGGTTAGTTCCGCCCGGCGCTTCTTAAGCCGCGCGAGCTCTCTGGTCGCCTCCTCGCGCTTTTCCACAAACCGGGCCCGCTCGGTTGCAACCGCATCAAACACCTCTCCGACGCGCCAGCCGATCGATTTCAGGTCCGTCCCGGTCAGATAGGAGCGTATCCGTTCCGCCAAATCTGCCCGGTCCCGCACCTCTTGCGGCAGGCCGGAAAGAAACCGGTCCACCAGCTCCGACCCGGTCTCGCGGACAAGCTCCAGCCACTCGATCGGAAACCCCTCTGTCACGCCAGAGGCCCGGCGCTTGAGCATGTCCCGAACCTTCCCGTAATCCCCGCTCTCCGCTGTCGTCGCCACATAGGCGTCGAGGGTGAACGCGGTCACCTGGCGCAGGAGCACCTCCTCAGCCGCGAGGAAGACACCGGGTGGGCGGACCTGGCCCGCAAGCATCGGGGTCGGGTCCTCCCAGAACTGGAGGTCGTGGGCGCGCGCGTTCGCGAGAACCATGTTCAGGGCGTTCCCGTCGCGTCGGCCGCTGCGCCCCATCCGCTGGACGTAATTCGCCTCCTCCGGGGGGACGGAGCTCAAAAGCAGGGTGGAAAGGTCCCCGATGTCGATCCCCATCTCCAGAGTCGGGGTTGCCGAGATGAGATTCGGGGCCCAGCGGGTTTCGTGCTTGATGAACCCGGTTTCAATCCGCAGCCGGTCGTTCGTCTCCAGGATGCCGGTATGCTCACGGGCGACTACCCGGTGATTGCGGTCCGAGCGGAGGGATCGGCGCAGGGAGGATCTGTCCGGCTGATCCACGGCAGCGAAGTGCCCGTCGCAGCCGATCCGCGTACAGGGGGACCCGATGAGGACCTCGGCGTTTTCCAAGAGGCTGGTCTCGCGCCGGCCGCACCGGTCGCAACAGAGCCCGATCGTCGCGGTGGAGACGGTGACGCGTTCGGGCTTCAGGAGCCAGGCGTGCCGGTTCTGTCCGTCAGGCCCGTTCACACGGCGCACGATGTCATCCGCCTCGAGCCGGCGCAGCAGGAGCGGATAGATCCCATCCGGGTCGGACCCGAAACGCAGGTCAGACGGCGCAAGCAGCCGGAACAGCCAGTCCCGATACCAGTTCGACATCCCGGTCCGGGTAATCCGCTCGAACCCGATCGGGGCCGGTCCCAGCGTCACCGGTATCGGGGCGAGGCCCTTGCGGCCGTCGGGGCTCGGAAGCGATCCGGTCCGGCCCACCCCCACCTGAATCGCGGCCGCGAACCAGTTCAGCCCGTAGCTGCCCCTTGCGGTGGCGATCGCGCTCTCAAGATAAGGGTGTGCAACAGCCCCCTGCCGGCGCATCTGCTGCGTCACTCCGGCAAGAAGTTGGGTCAGCAGCACTGGATCGAATTCCGGGGCGCCGGGCAGATCGTTGCGAAGCTCCCGTGCGAGCCGCTCCGCCGAACTGGCCAGCAGCTTCGTCGGCACGTTCGCCGCTGCCATCCCGTTCAGCTCGAGCGTGTGGTTGAAATGCGCCCGGTAGCTCAGGTCGACGAAATACTCCCAGCCCAGCCGCATCCGGATATGGTCGAGAAAAACCGGGTCCGTGATGGTGGCCCCGTTCTCGACCAGCTCCCTGTACCGGTGCCGCCAAGTTTGCTCCTTCGGTATGAAAAGGGCCGTGAACCCGTCCGGGCCAAGCTCGGCCAGCTGCGCCCGGGGGACATCCTCGATCACCTCGTGCAGGCTGAGCGCGCCCGTCTCGGCGCCGCGGAGGGCAGTATAGAGCGCCTTCTGGTAAACAGAGAGGGCGTTCCGGGTCTCGGCGACCGCAGCACGATGGGCGGCATCCTGGACCGAGTCCGAGAACATCAGGAAACGCGGTTTCGCTTCCGGCCGCTCCTCATTCTGCGACGAGGTGTAGAGGGTGCCGGTGATGCCGGTCGTCAGGCGGGCAGCACGCATCCCGAAGAGGAGGAGCCCACGCGCTTGCCCGCAGGCGGGACAGGTCCGGTCGATCCGCCCGTTGCTGTCGGTGGGGTTGTACATCCAGACCGGGGCGGCGGGACCCGGTTCGAGGTGGTTGTGATCGGCCGGGGTGAACTCGACCGTTTCCGCGTTGAGGACCCCCTTCACGATCTGGCCGCTGCCACCGCTCGCTGGGACCATCCGATCGATCGACTCGTGGTAGATAAGCCGGATCCGGTCCGCCCCATTCTCGTCAAAAAACTCTGTGTAGAGCTGCTCAAGGTCCGCATGGAGGGACCTGGACCGGGCGTCCTGTCGCCCAAGATGGGCTGTCGCCCCACAGCGGTTGCAGTTCACAACCGGCAGGGTCCGGCGCAGCATGTGCTGGTCCAGATCCAGTGCATGGAACAGGTCCATCGTTGAGCGGACCCCGCCTCCCGCGAGCCGCGGCAGGGTGGTCACCATACGGGCCATCTCCCGGATCCAGAGCTGGAGGCGGACATTGAAGAGGGGACGCGGACTCTCGACCGACCCCGAGCGGGCCCAGGCGACGAGCGCCACCACCAGCTCCGCGAGCGCCCGAAGGTCCGCCTCGACCCAGTCCCGTATCACCCGGACCTGCCCGAGCCCGGCCGCAACCCCCTCGAGCGAGGCGGGTCCCTTGTTCTCGGCGATGATCTTCAGGGTGCGCTGACACAGGTGATGCTGTACAAGCCGGTCGCCGAGCGCGATGCGCCAAGCTGGGTCAGAAGGGTCGCCCTCATCCAGAAAGGCGAGATCAGGGTCGTCCCGGTCAGGGAAAAGACAAGCGGCCAGCCGCCGGGCGGCCCCCGGCTGGTCCATTTCCGCCGCCTCGCGCAGGGCCGCGTGGATATCCGGCGGTTCCGGCCGGTCCAGATACTCCGGGTCCCCGAAGACCTCGCTCGGCGTTTTCCGGGTTTCCCGGACCACCGCGTCCTCGTCGAAGGGCTCGCCGAAGATCGTCTCGGCGTAGCGGCGCAGGTCCGTCGCCGCGTCATCCCCGGAGCCGAGCGTGGCCGAAGATCCTACGCAGATCAGGTGTCCTTGCGGGGTGTTCAGCCGGTACTTCAGGCGGCGCAGCAGCAGGGCTAGGTCCGCCCCCTGCGCCCCGTCGAATGTGTGCATTTCATCGACCACGAGGAATCGGAGCGTCTCCGGGTCGTTCTGAGCCCAGAGCGCCTTGTCCCTGCCGCGCAGCAGCAGGTAGTCGAGCATCTTGTAATTCGTGAGCAGGATGTCGGGCGGGTTCCGCTGCATCGTCTCGCGATGCGTGATCACGCTGTCCTCGGTCACCTCATGCGCCGGGTTCTGCGGCTGCTTGTCCGCGTAAAGCCCGGCCCGCACCCCCTTCAGCGACGGGATCCGGGTCAGGGCGTCAGCGATCCGGCGCGCCTGGTCGGTCGCCAGCGCGTTCATGGGGTAGATCAGGATCGCCTTGATCCCGGGCTTCCCCTTGTTCCGCCGACAGTGATCAAGGATTGGCCAGAGGTAGGATTCCGTCTTGCCCGACCCGGTCCCGGTCGCCACCAGCGTCGATCTCGGCGCCGCCCCGCTCAGCCGGGCGAAGGCGTCCGTCTGATGCTGATAGGGGGCGAATTTCAGCGGCACCTCCGGGAAGGGCTGCGCCCACGTCCCCTCCTTCGCCCCGTCGATCTGCCGGAACGGCATGTCGACCGAGATCCACGGCCCCTTCATGAAATTCCCGGGCTCGGCGATGAACCGGTCCACCATCCCCTCGAAGGCGGGGCTGGTGCTGTTCAGCGTCGTGTGGACCAGTTCGCGCAGGCTGTCCTGCACATGACGGGCGAGGAGGATGGGGTTCATCTCAGGCGGCCTCTTCGGATTTCAGGCGCTTGAAATGGGCCCAAGCGCGGCGGTAGTCCTCGATCCGGTCGCATTGAGTGAAGGGGCCGACGAAGTGGCGGGTGACGGTGCGGGGGCCGCCGGGCATCGTGTCGTCGATCGCGGTGCAGGTCAGTTCGGCCGGGTTGTCGGCGAGCATCTTCTCCCAAGCGGCGCGGCCAGGATTCTTTCCATTATCGAGCAAATATCCAACATTCGGAAGACCGACGGAACAGGACCAAACGAAATTTCCGCGTCCATCATACCACGTGCCATCCTCGTTATCTTGAAGGATAGGAAAATACGTTCGGTATATCTCGATCAGCTGATCCAGACTTAGCCCTAGTGCCATGGCAACCAAGACGTCGATTTCTACAAGAGCCATTCTACGAGCAAAATCGTTTCTAATAGCAGAACACGTGCTCCATTCAGTCGACTCGCCGCAATGCTCGTTCGACAGTCGCGCATCATCAAGAGACCATGGCTCGGGGGAAAGCAACGGGTTCAGCTCAGACCAAAGCGTGCTGTATTCTTCTGTGAGGCAAGTAAGCCTAAGCATCCTATGAAGCGCTGTTGATGGTGGTGAAACCCAGGGGAGGTCCGAAAAGTCTTTGCTGTAGAAATCCGACCGTCCCTTCGCCTTAATAAAAAAGTCAAATATCAAAGACGAACAGAGTGTTGCGGCTGTTAGAAGCTCCACTGGCTCTTTGAATGCTACAGACTCAATGGCGCTAATATGAACAACATGCGGTGGTATAATGGCGCCAATCAAGCTGCGCTCACTATTGACGGCAATCATTTTTCGAAATGCAAGCCGGTAGAAGTCAGAGTGATAATTTGTCGAGTTCCATCGGCAGCGAGGTAGGTTCTTCTTATATAGCGCCAAATCATTGCCTTGGCGGAAGTTTGTACGCGGAAAGTAGTTTTCGCCAATTTTGGTCAGATCAAGAACATCGTAGTCACGATTAGACCTGCAGCCTGTTCTCGGTGTCTTGAAAAGCGGATTGCCCACGTAAATCATCGGCCCAGATATGATCCGCTCTTCCTCCGCTGTCGGAAATGCGGTTTGTGATCTCAACAGTCGTGGATCTTTTCCGGCAATTGACTCGTCCCAAACGCGCGCCATCTGCCAAAGGCCTGCTCTCGAACCAACAGTGCCAGAGCGTGCCATGCTCTCAAACACGCCGAGCATCCTCTCGGAATATGGCTGCAGAAACCTCGTCGTCTCGAACTGAGCGGCGTCTTCTTCTGCTAGCTCTGCAATAACTTGGAGTGTCGGCGGAGTGATGCGCATAAGTCTGGCCCGGTGACCCCTTGTATCCCACTTCCCACTTGCATCCTTAAGAGCCGGTAGTTCGCCCGCCCCATCATGCAGGAACGAGTCTTCAATCTGCGAAGCAAGAAAAGCCGTCGTAAACTGAAGGAAGTCGATCTCGCCATTTTCTCCACGGTAGATGTTTAGACTAAATCTCTTCTCGGGGCCGACCTCGGCGAAATTCTTAGAATTAATTCTATTCAAGAATTCAAAGTGCTTAATTATTCTGCGGTACCAATGACGCCTAAGCTCCGATGCCTTCGGGTCAAAGAGATGACCATCTTGATGTATGAGGGCTGCGACCCCGATCGGCGATACCGCGCGCAAGGCCAGATCGATAAAGCAGCGATAGAGATTGTTCTGACCGCCGCCGATAAACGGATACATCGTGCCGGAAGCTGTTACGCCTATTGCGCCCTTCGTACTTGTATAGCTGCGAAGATATCCAGATTTCCGCTTTTCAGTGTTGATGTATTCAGTACGCTTTTCTGCTATCTGATTTGCTTTGAGATTCCGAATTTTTACAGATGGCTCGAATTCGGCGATCACCTCACCTTCATTCCAGGAGGGTTTCGCCCAAGGCGGGTTCCCAACGATCAAGTCGAACCCGCCGCGTGTTTTCATCACGTCGGCGAAGATCAGGTCGAAATGAACGAACCGCTCGCGCTCTGCCACTTCGACCGCGACGCCCAACCAGTCGAAGGTCTCGACCAGCGCCTCGACATTGGTCTCCCGGAACAGCCCCTCCTGTCGCTTCGCGGCCGCCTTGAACAGGTCGCGCGCGGGTGCATCCGGTTCCAGCAGGTCGAGGAAGTCAGGGGCCGGATCGGCGAACTCCGCCACGCTCGGCGCGGCCAACGACCCGTCGGCGGTGAAACCGCCCTCCAGGATCATCGCCATCCCCTGAAGAAACTCCGCCCGGCTGGGCAGCAGGTCCGCCTTGTCGAGTGGCCAGAGCCAGAGCGCGCACCACGCGTCCATCGCGGTCTTCAGCCGCTTGTAGGGCAGCGTGTTGGTCGCGTGGTCGGCCCCGATCAGGTGGGCGTTCAGGCGGGCCTTCTCGTGGAAGTCCAGGCGTTTGTTGCCGGGCATGACCTTGCCGGGCCAGAGCGTGATCTCGTCATTCGCGGCGGCGCGGGTCTTGGCGAGATCCTCGGCGACCTGATCGAACAGCGCCTCTGCGACCCGGCTGAGCTTCTGGACCAGCTTGATTTCGTGGGGCTCCAGTTTCTTGAAGAAGCCGTCCTTCCGCCACGCCTTGATCCGGTCCTGCGCGTCTTTCGCAAAGGGGGCTATCGACTTGTCCTTGTCAAAGTTCGCCATGTCCTTGGCCGGCAGCAGCCATTGCCAGACGTGCTTCTCGGGCAGCCGTTTGCGCCAGCCAATCTCTTCGGGCTTGGCGTTGAACCAAAGATCGGCTTGCTTCGATGCTGTGAGAAGGGCCGGAGGATAGGACGCACGCCGGGCGCCGATCAGCGAGTTTCCGGCATGGAGCTGGTCCCCGAACCATGGGGAGAAATCGCTGGCGTGGAGGCTGTTGAGCCAGAGCGAGATCGCACCGAGTTCCACGGCAATCGGGTTGAGGTCGACGCCGAAACAGTTGCGGTCTGCGATGTAAGCGCGGACCTTCTGCTTCTCGATCACGACCTGGTCTTGTGGGATCGTCTTGCCGGTCTCCTTCTGCTTCCGCTCAAGATAAAGATCGGCAAGCTGGTTGGTCGTTTCGACGAGGAACGCGGCGGATCCCATCGCCGGTTCGAGGATCTTCAGCTCGAGGAGCTCGTCCGCGGTCAGGTCCCGGCAACGCTCCAACAGCGCGTGCTTGACCAGGAGCCGGGCGAGCGGCTCCGGGGTGTAGTAGGAAGCGGACTTTTCCCGGTCCCGGCCCGCTAGCCTGTAAATGAACGTCCCCTTGGGGTAGACCAGCGCCTCCGACCCGTTGAACACGATCTCGTCCGGCGCGAACTCGTTGATCCGGCTGCGGGGAACGAACCAGCTGGGTGCCAGCTTGTCCACCTTGTCCCGGCGGAACGCGTCCTCCTGTTCGACCTCCTCGTCGGCGAAAAGATCTTCCTCCGCCTCGTCGTCGGGCTCGAGCGCCTCCGCTTCCTCCCCGTCCTCGGCCGCGTCGTTCGACCGGCCCTTGCGGGGCTTCAGTTCGATCAGGTCCGTCTTGGCGACCACCCCGGTGAAGGAAATCAGGGTTTCATAAACGGCGCCCAGCTGGCCGATCCCGAGCTTGGCGTACGAGATCCTGCCCGTGCTCTTGCCGGTCGATCGGAGCGACAGAAGCCGGATCACCTGCTGGACCGTCTCGTTACGCAGCCGCAGCCCGTTCAGGAGCGGCGTGCTCTCCGGATCGAGTAGGGACACCTTGACGGCGGGCAGGCGCAGCCCGGTCCCCTTCTCCTCATCAGCGAGCTCCAGGCCCGTGTAAAGGAGGTCGAGAGTGCGCTGGAGGCTCTCCCAGAGGAAAGTCCCTTCCCGGTCCGCAGTTGTCCGGAGCGGGACTGATTCCAACTCGCGCAGCGCCTCGAGCGAGTAACCGCTCGCATAGATCGGGTTGCGCATATCTAGCAGGTTCAGACGCGGGTTCGCCTCCGCGTAGAACAGGAACAGGAGCCGGTACATGTAGCGCAGGCATTCGCGCGACAGCTCCGGCCCGTCGATCCAGACCCCGCGCCGGCTCGGGTCCGGGAAGGTGGACGGGTACTTCCCGCTGGTGACCGCGATCACCTCCTGGCCGAGCAGCTCGATCGCATCCCGCACGGTTCGCTTCAGGGATGTCGTGACCGCGTTGGCGTTCCGCTGCGCCTCCTCTTCGAGCCGATCCGAAATCGGCGCACCCTGATCCGGGACGCGCGCCTCGCGTGAGATCAGGCAGGCCATCACGGTCAGCGTGTCCCGGTCCGCGCGGGCGAAGATTTCTTGAAGGTCAAAGCGGAGGACAGACCGGGCCGGCCATTTCCGCTTGTCGATCAGCACGATCTGGGAGAGGCCGAGGACAAGAACGTGACGAGGGCCGTCGGACAGCTCGAACACCCCCTCGGCAAGGACGGACTCGATGGTCCGGTCGGTCAGGGCCGCCTCGCGCTGGTCCGGCGGGAATTGATCTTCCTCGAAGCAGGCGCCCACTGGGTCCGATGCCTCATCCTCCGGGGCCGGGATCGGCGCCTCGATCACCCAGAGAGTGTCACGACCGTTCGCGTCCGCGGCGCGGGACACGAGCGGGATCACCGGCGCCCCGTCGAGAGCCGTATAGGCCCCTTCGCGCCGCCACACGTAGCCGAGGGCGGCCAGCACGTCGTGGTGCGCGTCCCGGACCAGTTCGGCGCGCCGGGACCGGTCCGTGCTGTTGCGCACCTGGCGCAGCGCCTCGACGGTCGGGTCGGCGACGCGGGCCAGCCGTTCCACCGGATGAGCGGTCCGGTCCAGACCAGCCCAGCGGGCGGTGATGTCTTGAAGCTCCTCCTTGAGCACGTCCGACAGGGTCCCGGACGGGAAGAACTCCGCTTCGTTTTCGATCCCGATCAGGTCCATTCGGTCACCCCACAAACACAGCTTTGACGTCGACATGCGGGTTCGGGTCGGCCACCATCTTCCGGGTCCGCTCGAACCAGTCTGTCCAGTCGTGGAACAGCTTCTCGATCTCCTGTTCCCGCTTGCGGCGGATCGTCAGGCGTCTCTTTTCAACAGGGCTGAGCCCTTCATCGGTGCCGGGCACGTCGCCAAGATCAAGCGTAAGCTGGGTCCGGAACCTGGTCTCCAGGGCAGACAGCCGGTCAAGAACCACGTCGAGGTCCCGCTGGATATCCGCCTCTCGTGTCTTCCGCAGATCGACAAGGTGCGTCTGGAACCGGTCCACAGCGACCGGGATTGCCGCCTGCGCCGCCGAGAGGTCCTCCAATGGGCGGCTAGGGGTGTCCCCGGCGAGCCGGGTCCGTTCCAGAAAGGCGTCCACCTCCTCGATCCTCACGGTCCTGTCCGACGACCGGATCACCACGGCCCACCGGTCAACGACTGGGGCGCCGTTTGCGTTCGGGATCGCCCCGTGCAGGATGACGGCTACGTCCCCCGGGGGAAGACGGCCAATGAGCGGCGCGACCGGAGCCGCGTGTTCCGGGAAGAAGGTGCTGGACCGGTCTGCGAACCATTGAAGGATCGGGTGCCCATCCCAGAGAAATTGTACGGTCGGCCAAGCGCGCTCCTGCGCCTTCGCGTCGTTGATCGCCTGGTTGATCACCCCGGGTTGGTCGGTCAGCTCGATCCGGCCTCCGGGGCCGACCGCTTCCTCCGGCATGAACCGACTATCCACCGCCCCTTCGCTTGCGTAGCCAAACCCGTCGCGCGCGCGCATATCATCAGGGATGGCGAGCTGGATGAGACGGTCGGCCTGATGGATCTTCGGCAGCTCCGGGAAGGCTTTCTCCTCCGGCCTGGACAGCCGCTCGATCATCGCCCGGGCGTAAGTGAATGTGTCCGGGTACAGGCGCGGCGGGGCCTGATCTGTCGGGGGTGCCGCGTCGGCCGGAGCCGGGGCTGCGTAATCCCCGAAGAGGGCCGCGAACTCGTCATCTACCGACATATGGGTGACGGCCTCCGCAGCCCGGGCGTCCATCTGGCGCTCGAACGCCTCCGCGCCGATGCCGGTGGCGACCGCCTCCGCGACGACCGCCTCCTCCCCGTCCGCGTCCCCCGCGCCGAGGAACACGGCCGGATCCCCGACGCCAGCCTGGGCCGCCTCGTCTTTCGCGACAAGCTTCTCGAGGACCCACATCTGACGCACCTTCGGGTGCGTGCTCTCGCCCACGAAGTAACTGATCTGCGGGGGGCGGTCCTGACCGTAGCGGTCAATCCGCCCGTTGCGCTGCTGGAACCGCAGAAGGGACCAGGGCAAATCGAAGTGGATTAAGCGGTGGCACTGGAAGTGGAGGTTGAGACCCTCGGACGCCATGTCGGAGGCGATCAGGATCCGGATCGGGGATCTTTCCTGGCCAAACGCCTCGATCACCTCCTGGGTCCGGACATCCGCCTCGACGCTCCCCCCGTCCACCCGCGCGACCTGTTCAGACGACAGGCCGAGGTCCTCGCGCAGCCGCTGAGCGAGCCAGGACACGGTGGCGATCCGCTCCGAGAAGATGACCAGCCGGTCCCGGGCTGCGCGACCGGTCCATTTGAGTTCATGCAGCAGGCGCAGGAGTTTATGGTACTTGCTGAACGCGTCGGTATCGATCGCGGCCACTTGGTTGGCCAGCGCCCGCAGTCGGTCACGGTCGCCTGGGGTGCCGCGGGCGGTCCCGTTCTCGATCCCCCGGATCCGCCGCTCGAGCGTCTCTAGGCACGCGGCCGGGCTGGAGAAGATCGCCTTGGCGATCGTCGTCCGAAACAGATCGATCGCGCGTCCCCTGGTCAGCTGCTCGTCAAGATCAAGCTGCAAATCCGCGATCGCTTGATAGGCTACCTCCTCCTGCGGGCTGAGCGGGAAGCGGCGCGGGAGGAGTAGCCGTTCAGGGACGACCCGGCCAAGATCCTTAACCACCTCTGGCGAGGAACGGAACCGGCGGATGACCAGGTCCTCAATATCTGACCGGTGAAGCCGGGTCGGGTCCGGAACACGGGTCGGATCCAGCATTCGGATCAGACTGGCGAAGCTCTCCTGCGACCCATCATGCGGAGTGGCGGTCAGGAGAAGCAACGAATCTGTCCGACGGGACAGAAGCTGCGCCAACTCGGCTCGCTGGGCGATTGTTCCGGCGGTATTTTTACGGGCCGCCGCGTTATGCGCCTCGTCGATGATGATCAGGTCCCAGTAGGAGTGCTTGAGCGCATCCCGGATCTGGTTGTCCCGTTTCAGCGTGTCGATAGAAACGATGGACCGGTCGAACTGGTCGAACACGTTGTAATGGGCCGGGATCCGGTTGCGCATCCGCCGGATCGCCGCGCTGTCGAGCCGGGAGAGCGGGATCGAGAATCGGGTCCAGAATTCCTTCTGGAACTGGGTAAGCATGGCCCGCGTCGTGACAACCAGGATCCGCTCAGCTCGACCGCGCAAGGCAAGCTCCGAGGTGATCAGGCCTGCCTCCAGGGTTTTTCCGAGACCAACGTCATCCGCGATCAGGAGCCGCACCCGGTCCTGGGCCAGCGCCCGTTCCACCGGCAGGTGCTGGAAGGTCAAATCGTCGATTGCGGCCCGGCCCAGCGTGAGGGGGCGACGCGTCGTGGTCGGCGTCGCCCGGAACGCGGCCGCGAGACGCAGCTTGGTGTCGATCAGCCCGGGGGACGTGTCCGGGACCAGCTTGACTGCGGCCGGGTCAAAAACGCGCGCATCCTTTTCGAGGTCCCAGACGAAGCGGGCCTCCTTGTCCCGCACGAGACCGTTGAGGCCACGACAATGGACCTCGCGGAACCCGCGCTTGAGCGTTGATGTGCTCAACACTTTCCATGTAGCGGAGCGGAGGCTGATGACGGCGCCGGGGGTGGGATATGCTGAGTTCATGCCTGCTTTTCGTTTTGGTCGGGTGGAGTGGAGCAGATACAAGGTGCGCGAAGGCCCGCGGACTGGTGCGACAATTGATCAAGACATGCGACAACCCCACTCATGCTGGTAACTGTAGAACATCTTCCTGGTTCAGGAGCACGATCTGCTGATCCTTCGGTTTCCTTGCGGCAGGGTCGGGGTCGTGTCTTATATCTGGTGGAAATTCCCTGGCGACGAGTTCCGGGCATGTGAAGGTTCCGCTTCTCAGGCGGCGAGGTCAAGCGTGATCGGCTCGAT
>HLSNC_1000934_pt1 | contig 17009 bp, 15 predicted proteins | sample HotLakmetagenome_2_FD_14041 | JGI IMG/M metagenome (IMG submission 14041)
CTCCAGCCCCGGGGCGCCATCAACGATCACGAACTCGGGCCGCTTCAGGCCGCGCTTGTCGAGATCGTCGAGGAACTGGCGCCAGGCCGAAGTGCTCTCGCCGCCCATGTTTCTGATAGACAACAGTACCTTCTGCCCGTCGCGGCGCACGCCGATGGCGGCGAGCACCGAGATGTTAGTGGCTTTCCGATCCAGTCGGGTCTTGATCACGGTGCCGTCGAGGATCAGGCGGACGATGTCCTCATCGGCCAGACTGCGCGCGCACCAGGCGTCCCAGTCGACCTTCACCTTGCGCCAGGCGCGGCTGACCACGTCCTTGCCGACAGCGCCCTCGAACAGCCCGAACAGCGCCCGCTTGACCCGGCGCGTGTTGGTTCCGGAGAGGTAGACCGCCGCGATCAGGGCCTCGGCCTTCTTCGTCAGCCGCTGGTAACGGGGCAGCGCCTTCGACCGCCATTCCGCCACCTTGCCGTCTTCGCCCTCGATCCTGGCGCGCGGCACCCGGACCGTCTCGGTGCCGAAGGTCCCGGTGAGCTGCCGCTCCCGGTGCCCGTGGCGATAGCCCTTCGCCGGGCCGTCCACACGACGGTAGCGAAGCCGGCCGAGGAAGCTGGACAGCTCCTCTTCGAACACGGCTTCGATGGTCGCCCGGACGTTGGTTCTCAGGCGCTCCTCGATCGGGTCGAACCCGGCCTCCTGGGCCAGTAGCGCAGAGCCCGCGGTGTCGATAATCTGGTTCATGGCGTGATCTCCCTGGCGGTTCCAGCCGCCGGTTGGGTGGTTGCAGTTCACCCGGAGATTACGCCGCCCCCAAATTTCCACCAACTCAGCGACACGACCTGTGCCACCATCGGGCCTTCAGTTTGCCATAGGAGAGAGACGTCGCTTGTTCGGGCTGCGTCCATCCGCGGGTCTCGTGAGTGGTGGAATCGGAGTGACGCTGGACCACGGGTGGCAGTGTCCCAGCACATGGTGTAGGAGGCCGCGCGCGGAGCCTCCGGCGTAGCGCAGCGCGCGGCCTCCTACACCATGTGCTGGGACACTGCCCGGCTACGACGTCGGCCGCGATCCTCGCACAATGTCCGTCGACGAGTTGGAACAACTCGGCCATGCCCGGGTCTCGCCTCTGCGCGCCCTGCGGCTGAAATGCCTCGATTGCTGCAACGGCTCGGCGCGGGAGGTGCGGCTCTGCACGGCCGTGGACTGCCCGAACTGGCCGTTCCGGATGGGAAAGAACCCGTGGCGCAGACCTCTCACCGGCGAAGAACGTGCCGAACGCCAGGCGCGGTTCGCGGGCAAGATCCCCGCTGCGCCGTCGGGCGACCAGAATTCTGGGGGCGAAATCGGCGCCTCGCATTTGGGTAGGGGGAGGAGACCCGGACGCGCCGACTTCGGCTTTTCCTGCCAGCGTGCTGGATGAGAACACGGGAGGTGCACCATGAAGACGATGCGCTGGCATCCTCCGGGCTATGGCGGCGAGCGGCGGGACGCGGACCGCGTGAAAAGGGACGGTTGGCGCGATCAGGGCGTGCTGGCCATCTCCATCGACGACGAGCGTCTGAGCTGGCCGGAGCGGGAGCTGGTCCGACAACTGGGCGAGAAGCTGTATGGTCCGAGAAACCGCGAGGCCGATGCGCCGGAGCCGTGACCGGACTCCCTCTGGACCCCGGAATCCACGCCGGGGTCCAGTCGGGGTCCACCCGCTAACCCGTTGAAGTTTCTGGTTCCTTCTGGGCCATTCCGTATACGGGAGGGCGCAGCGCGCAATATCGCCAGCGACAGCGCCGAATTTTTGGGAAGCCACCCCGGAAGCCGGGGTCCGGCGGATGGCCGGAAAGCGCAATGATCGTTGGACGTCGAGAGGCATCCGTCCTGGACTCCGCGATGGATCCGGAGTCCAGCTGGAATCCGGTGGAAACCTGCGGTCAGCATCCACCGGCGAAAAGCATAGCCGCATCCGGTCGATCGGCTGCAAGCCTCCGACCGCTATGGCCCTTGCACCTCTTCCCCGTGTGCCTCCTCGCGGCGCCTTCGTCGCCGCTTCTCGGCCTCTCGAGGTGTCGGGCCGGAAAACGAGGCCGATGGACGGCACCGGCTGCCAGGTGCCGTGGGCAGGCGCGAGGGGCCGCAGCGGCCCCGCCTTGCCATGTTCCAACGCGACGGAATGGCGGCGTCGGCCGGCGGCCTTTGCAGGACTGTCACATCCCGCTGGTATCGCCGCAACCACCGTCCAACCTGGAGAATGACATGAAATCCACGACTTGCATCGCCCTCGTCCTCGCCCTCGGCGCCGCACCCGTGCTCGCGCAGAGCCCCGAGGACGTGACCGGCACGCTCGTGCTCTATACCTCGCAGCCCGACCAGGACGCGCAGCAGACCGTCGACGCCTTCAACGAAGTCTATCCCGACGTGGAGGTGGAATGGGTCCGCGACGGGACCACCCAGATGATGGCCCGCCTGCGCGCCGAGTTCGAGGCCGGGCAGCCGCAGCCCGATGTCCTGCTTATCGCCGACACGGTGACGATGGAGGCGCTGGAACAGGAAGGCCGCCTGATGGCCTATCCCGAGGCCGACGTCTCGGCCTATGCCGAGGGCCTGATGGACCCCGAGGGCTACTACTTCTCGACCAAGCTCATCACCACCGGCATCGTCTACAACACCGCCGCCGAGATGGTCCCGTCGAGCTACACCGACCTTCTCGAGGAGGCCGCGACGAACAACATCGTCATGCCCTCGCCGCTCGAGTCCGGGGCCGCGACGATCCACATGTTCTCGCTCACCTCGATCCCCGAGCTCGGCTGGGACTACTACCAGGGCCTTGCCGACCAGGGCGCGATCGCCCAAGGCGGCAATGGCGGCACCTACCGCGCCGTGGCGGGCGGCGAGGCGCTCTACGGCTTCGTCGTCGACTTCCTCGCGCTGCGCAACATCCAGGACGGCGCGCCGGTGGGCTTCGTCTTCCCCGAGGAAGGCGTCTCGGCGGTGACCGAGCCGGTGGCTATCCTTCAGACCGCGCAGAACGTGCCGGCGGCGCAGGCCTTCGTCGACTTCCTCCTGTCGGTCGAGGGGCAGGAACTGGCGGCGAGCCAGGGCTACCTGCCGGCGCATCCTGACGTGGCTGCGCCCGACTACTTCCCCGACCGTTCCGAGATCCGGGTGATCAACTTCGACCCGGCCGAGGCGCTGGCGAACGACCAGGCCTACAAGGAGCGCTTCGCCGACATGTTCGGCGGCTGATGCGGCGCATCCTCGACGGCGAGCGTCTGGCGCTCGCCGCACTCATCGCGGCGGCGGCGGGGATCTTCCTGCTGCCGCTCGTCCGTCTGTTCTGGACCGGCCTGTCGGGCGGGATCGGGCCGCTTGCCGAGGCGCTCGACAGCGACACGACCCGCCGCGCGCTCTGGAACAGCCTCGAGAGCGGGCTCGCCTCGGCGACGCTCGCGCTCGTCCTCGGCACGGTGCTGGCCTTCGCCATCGGGCTGACGAACCTGCGCGCCAAGGGCGTCTTCGTCTTCCTCCTGCTCCTGCCGATGATGATCCCGCCGCACGTGACGGCGATCTCCTGGATCCAGGCGCTGGGGCCGTCGAGCCCGGTCCTCGGCGCCTTGGGCATCGCGCCCGAGATCGGCGCGGCCCATCCGCTCTACTCCCGCGAAGGAGTGATCCTGCTCCTGACGATCCAGCACACGCCGCTCGTCTTCCTCGTGATGCTGGCCGCCCTCCGCGGTCTGCCGCGCGAGGTGAGCGAGGCCGCCCGGATCGCCGGCGCCGGCCCTGGGCGCCTCTTGCGCCGCATCCTCCTGCCGCTCCTCGCGCCGTCGCTTGTGGCGGCCTTCGCGCTGGCCTTCGTCTCGGCGCTCGGGAACTTCGGCATCCCGGCGCTTCTGGGCATCCCCGGGCGCTACGTGACGCTGCCGGTCCTGATCTGGCGCCGGCTCGCGGGCTTCGGGCCGAGCGTGCTGACCGACGTGGCGGTGCTGGCCATGATCCTCGCGCTGATCGCTATCCTGTCGGTGGCGCTGCAGGGTTGGCTGCAACGGGTGGTCCGCGCAGGCCTGATCGGTCCGCCGCAGCCTGCGCTCGCCATCGAGCTCGGCCGTGCGCGGCCGCTCTGGGAAGGGGCGCTCGCGCTCTTTGTCCTCGCCACGCTCGCGCTGCCGCTCGCCTCGCTCATTGCCACGGCGCTGGTGCCGACCTACGGCGTGCCGCTGACGCTCGCCACGCTCACCTGGGACAACTTCGCCGAGGTGCTGCTGCGCCAGGACGCCACCGCGCGGGCCTTCGTCAACTCCACGCTGATCGCGGGCGCGGCGGCCCTGACGCTCGCCGCGCTCTCGGCACTGGTGGCCCATTTCGGCGCGCGGGCGGAGCGGACGGGCCGTGCCACGAGCGGTGTCGCCACGACGCTGGCCGAGGTCAGCTACGCGATCCCCGGCCTTGTCATCTCCATCGCCTTCATCCTCGTCTACATCCGCCCGATCCCGGGCCTCGGCCTGTCGCTCTACAACACGCTGACGCTGATCTTCCTGGCCTATCTCACCGCCTATTTCGCCGTCGCGCTGAAGCCCGTCGCCGCCGCGGCGGGGCAGCTCGACCCGTCCCTCGACGACGCCGCGCGGGTCTCGGGCGCGCGCTTTGCCCGGCGGCTTCTCCGCGTGCACCTGCCGCTCATGGCGCCCGCCGCGGCTTCGGGGGCGATCCTCGTGTTCCTGACGGCCTACAACGAGATCACGGTCTCAGCCCTTCTGTGGTCGCGGGGAAACGAGACCATCGGGACGACCATCTTCAACTACGAGGACGGCGGCTACACCACGCTGGCCTCCGCCATGTCCTCGATCACGGTGCTGGCGACCGTGGTCCTGATGACGCTACTCGACCGGCTGGGGCGCCGCCTGCCGCCCGGCGTCGTGCCCTGGCGCCTCTGAGGGCGCCTCGGGCAGGACCCAGCCGCCGGTGAGCGCGAGGTCCAGGGTCTCGCCCGAGACCAGGCGACGGGGGCTCGAGATGGGTAGGTGCTCTGGCAGGTCCTCGACCCGCGCCAGCCCCTCCCAGACGCCGCCGCGGTAGAACACCCGGTCGAGCCGGCCGCGGAACGGGCCCTGCCCGAACGCAACGTCACCCGGGCGGACCACCAGCGTCACGCCGCCGGGGGCCGCGCCGTCCGGGGCGCGCACGGGGATGTCGTGGCCCGCGACGCGCGCCCGTCCCGCGCCGGCGAACCGCGCCGGCAGGAGCGCCGCGCGGCCTATGAAGCGCGCCACCTCCGCCGTGGCGGGCCGGTCGTGGAGGTCCTCGGGCGTCGCCACGTGGCGGAAGCGCCCCGCGCCCATCACGGCCACGCGGGTCGCGAGCGCCATGGCCTCGCGCTGGTCGTGGGTGATGTAGATCGTCGTGGCCCCCGCGCGGGCGTGGAAGGCGGCTATCTCCTCCTCCATGCTGGCGCGCAGATGCGGGTCGAGATTGGCGAGCGGCTCGTCCATCAGGATCGTCCGCGCACCCCCCGCGAGACATCGGGCAAGCGCCACGCGCTGCCGCTGCCCACCGGAAAGCTCGGCCGGGCGCCGCGTCGCGAAGTCGCTCAAGGCGACCGTCCGCAGATGTCCCTCGGCCTCGGACCGGGCCTCGCCCCGCGACCGCCCGGCGCTCTCGATCGGGAAGGCCACGTTGCCAAGGACGTCCATATGCGGCCAGAGCGCGTAGGACTGGAACACCACGCCCACGTAGCGGTCTTCCGGCGGGACGTGCAGGCCGGGGCGCGAGACGGTGCGGGCATCGAGCCTTATCTCGCCCCCGTCGGGGCGCTCCAGCCCGGCGATGAGGCGCAGGAGCGTGGACTTGCCGCAGCCAGAGGGCCCGAGCACGACGAAGAACTCGCCGGCCTCGATCTCGGCCGTGACGCCCGCGACGGCCAGCTGGCCGGTGAAGCTCTTGCGGATGTCGATCAGCGATATCGCCATGACGGCCTTTCCCGGATCGCGCGCGGCCTTGGGCCGTGTTCCGGAGGTTTGATCACAGCTATTCCGTGCCGAGGCAACCATCGATGTGGCACGGGACGCAGGTGCCTGGCCGCCCGCGTTGCGTTCCATGCGCTGCCAGAGCGCATTCTGGACCGACCCTAGGCCGGATGTGCCCCCGACGGCTCTTCGGAAACAGGGCCCCGTGGCCGTGCCAGCCACTCCCGGATCGCGGCCTCTGACGCGCCGTGGAAGTCCGCCTCGGCCAGTTCCGCTGGATCCTGTCCCGATGGGCAGACGGGATGCGCGATCCGATCCTTCGGGCCGAAGCGCCACACCCATTCAACGGAGCCGTCAAGTCCGGTCTCCGCAATGAAGCGCAGTCTCGTCATGGCGTATCCGTCTCTCGCCCGATCTCGTGTCACCGAAATGTCATATCCCGAGCGGTGCAGGCGCGAAAAGACCGTTTCCGACATCCCGTGGACTTGTTGCAAGTGACGTTGCGGAAAACCGGGGCTGTCCCGGCGCAGTCCCTCGGTCTGTGCTCAGGCGATACGATCGCGCGCCTCGAGCCAGGAGAATCTGTCGGAAAGGTCCCGCAGGAGCGCGGCATCATCCGCGGCGAGAATGCGACCGTCCCGCAGTCCGGGGGCGTAGGGACGCCCGTCGAGCATGCGTACTGACCCGCCGGCCTCCGTCGTGACGAGCACGCCGGCCGCGTGGTCCCAGACCTTTGTCCCGCCCGAAAGACAGAAGCGCACCCGGCCCTGCGCCAGCATGCGGTATTCGTGACAGGAGCAGCGCAGCGCATCGACGCGGCCGAACCCCACCAACTGCGCGGCGAGGCGTGCGCGATCCACTGCGGGGAAGTTGAAGGGCGACACGAGCCCCTTCGCCTCGTCCGCGGGTCCCGCGCCGCCGATGCGCAAGGGGCGCCGCGCGTCGTCGCCCGCTCGCTCGAACCAGGCGCCGCCGCCGGCGCGCGCGGCGATCCAGTCGTCCATGACGGGATCGTAGAGCACGCCCACCACGGTGCGTCCGCGCTCGATCACGGCGAGGATGACGCCGAAGACCGACAGCCCCGCGGCAAAATTCCACGTCCCGTCGATCGGGTCGATCACGAAGGCCAGCGGCGCGCCCGGCAGCCTGTCGAGAAGGCCGGGATCGGTCTCGACCGCTTCCTCGCCTACGATGAGGGCCTCTGGAAAGTCCCGGGCCAGCGCCTCGGACATGGCGCCCTCCGCCGCGAGATCGGCCTCACTGACGAGATCGTCCGGCGTCGTCTTCGCGCGGATGTCGTCGGGCCGGAGCCGGCGGAAGCGCGGCAAAATCTCCGCCGCCGCCGCTGCGCGCAGGATCTCCACGCAGCGGCCAAGATCGAGGTCGTTGCCAAAGGCCGGCGGGCCGTTCGGGCGCGTCATGCCTCCGCCCCGCATCGCGTGGTCCCGCGCCGGACTTTCGTGATGCCGAAGCTCCGCGTCTCGAAGGGCCGGTCGGGCACCTCCAGCCTTGCGAGGGCAAGCTCGACCGCGGCGGCGGCCTGTTGCGCGACGTCCTGCCGAATCGTCGACAGGGAATACGCGCTCCAGCCCGCCTGCGCGATGTCGTCGAAGCCCACGATCTGCAACGCCCCCGGAATGTCGACCCCGCGCTCGTGCCGGAGCCGGTCGAGCACGCCGATCGCAAGAAGGTCGGTGGCGCAGAAGATGCCCTGCACGCCGTCCCGCCGCGCGGCCGCCTCGATCGCGTCGGCGGCGGCGTGGCCCGCCCGGTGGCTCTGGTCCGCGCTCTCAATGGTGGTGACGGGGAGATCATGGGCGCGGCAGCAGGCGAGAAAGGCCTCGGCGCGCCCGGACACGGACCAGGTGCGCTCGGCCTGCGCGAGGAGCGCGAAGCGCGTCACGCCACCCGCGCGCAGCATCTCGAAGGCGGCCCGGCCGCCCGCGTCAAGATCGAGGCAGACCGTGTCGGCCCCGGCCGAGGCCGGCCCGCGATTGATCATCACCAAGGGCACGCCGGCCCGGTTGCAGGCCTCGACGACTTCGGGTGCGGGCGTGTCGGAGGTGACGATGACGCCCGAGACGCTGTAGGAGAGGATGTTCTGGATCAGCGCCCGGATGTCCTCGCCCCGGTCGGCCACGAGCAGCAGCGGATCGAGCCCCTCGCGCAGGAGGTTCTGCGCCAGGCACCGTACCTGCAGCGCCCGGAACGGCGTGTCGAGCCGCGAGGCCACGATGCCGACCAGCCTCGAATGGCGCGCCTGCAGCCCGCGGGCGAGCGCGTTGACGCGGTAGCCGAGCGCCTCGGCGGCGTCGAGCACGCGTGCGCGCACCTCGGGCGAGACGCGGGCGCCGGGGGTGAAGGCGCGGCTGACGGTCGAACGGGAGACCCCGGCCGCGCGCGCCACATCGAAGGATGTGGGCGTGCGCGTCCTCGGCTCACCGCCCATGGGTGTCGAGACCCGCCGCCTCCATGCGGCGGCGGAAGGTGAAGATGTCGTCGATGTTCGCGATGTCGGGCCGCGCGGCGATCACCCGGTCGAAGACCTCCGGATCGCGGCCCATGTAGCATATCATCAGATCGGCGCCAAAGGCGCGGGCGGCCTCCATGTCGGACCAGTCGTCGGTGCTGTCATACTCGATGATGTCGGGCGAGAAGCCTGCGAAGCAGTCCTCGAGCGGTCCGAAATCCATCCGTCGCGTCATGATCCTCGCCTTCGGGTCCGCCGCCTTAATGGCACGCAGGCCGTCGTAATCCCAGCCCCAGAAGATGCACCGCTCGACGATCCCGGCCCGTTGTACCTCGCGCAGCGCCGCGAGCGGGTCGGCATCCTTGATCTCGATGTAGATGCCGCGATCCCAGTCTCGCGCGCAGTCCAGCATTTCCGCCAAGGTTGGCAGCCGGACACCGGCGAAATGCGGGTCGAACCAGCCCCCCGCATCCAGCGCGCGCAGTTCGGACATGGGCAGGTCTATGACGCGCCCCGAGCCGTTCGTGGTCCGGTCGACCTCCGCATCGTGGATGACCACCAGTTCTCCGTCGGCGGCGGTGCGCAGGTCGAGCTCCACCCAGTCGAACCCGGCGGCGAAAGCGCAGGCGGCGGCGGGCAGGGTGTTCTCTGGCGCGACGGAATTCGCCCCGCGATGGGCGACGGTGCGGACCGGCCACACGGCCGGCGCGCGGAACGGGTGCACCAGTTCCGGCGTGTCGGAGCAGATGCCGAGGATGGGCCGCCCGCGCAAATCCGCCATGCGGCCGGGGTTCTCCTCGTGCCACAGGACGATGCGCTGGCCCTGCGCCGCGGCGCGCGCGAGGAACTCGGGCGTCAGCATGTCCTGCGGGCGGTCCATCTTCTCCCAGCACAGGTGGATGATGTCGGCGCCGGCCGCATGGACGAAGGGATCGGCCCCGAGCGGCACGAGCGCGGCATTGGGGTAGGTCACGCCAGCCGCCTTGAGGGCTGCGACGGCTCCGGGATCGAAGGCGCCGAGGATGGCCCGCTCCAGCCCCGCCTTCCGCAACGCCCCGGCCACGGCGAGCGGATCGGCGTCCTTGATGTCGGAATAGATCCCTGCGCCCCGCGCCAGCGCCCGCGCGATCACCGCGTCGAGCCTCGGCACGTCGCAATCGGCGGCCAGCGCGTCCGCCGTGCTCGCCGCGACCGTCAGGCCGGAGGCGGTCGTCGCGTCGTGATGGGCCACGAGGATACCGTCGGCCGCGGTGCGGATGTCCACCTCCCAGAAATCCGCGCCGAGGTCGCTCGCCAGATCGAAGGCGCGCAGCGTGTTGGCCCGCGCATAGGCCGAGGCGCCGCGATGGGCGATGGCGTAAGGCCGCACGGGGTCGAGCCAGCGGGTCATATCCGCCGCCCCTCGGGCGAGAAGGCGAAGATGCGCTCGAGGTCGATCCCCCAGTCCACGGACGCGCCGAGCCCCACGCCGGAGCCCGCCGGGAGGATCGCCCGGAGCCGCCCGCCATTCGCCAGTTCCACCTCGAAGAGATCCTCGCGCCCGTGGTTCTCCAGCATGATGACCTTGCCCGCGATGGGCCTGCCCTTGCAGGGCCCGTAGTGCTCGGGGCGGATGCCGAGGACGACCGGCCCGCGCCCCCGCAGCCGCCCGGCATCCCCGAGGCTCGGGCCGTGGGCGAGGCGCAACTCGTCCCCCGCCTCGGCTTCGAGAAAGGCGATGGGCGGATTGCCGAGGAAGCCCGCCACGTAGCGGTCGGCGGGGTTGTCATACATCTCGGCCGGTTCGGAAATCTGCACGATCCCGCCCTCCTTCATCAGGGCGATCCGGTCGCACATGCTCATCGCCTCCACCTGGTCATGGGTCACGAGGATCGCGGTGATCCCGGTCTGCCGCTGCACCCGCCTTATCTCGGAGCGCATCTCCATCCGCAGTTTCGCGTCTAGGTTGGCGAGCGGCTCGTCGAGGAGGAGCACGTCTGGCTCGCGCACCAGCGCCCGGGCGAGCGCCACGCGCTGCTGCTGCCCACCCGAGAGCTGCGCGGGCCGCCGCTCCAGAAGCTCGCCGATCTGCACGAGGTCCGCGATGGCGCGCACCTTGCCGTCCATCTGCGCCGTACTCTCGCCCCGGACGCGGAGCGGGAAGGCGATGTTCTGCGCCACCGTCATGTGCGGGTAGAGGGCGTAGTTCTGGAACACGATGCCCACGTTGCGCGCCTGCGCGCTGACGCCCGCCACGTCGCGGTCGCCGAAGAGGATGCGCCCGCCATCAACCCGGTGGAGCCCTGCGATGGCGAAGAGCGTCGTGGACTTGCCGCAGCCCGAGGGGCCGAGAAGCGCGATCATCTCGCCGTCCTCGACGGTCAGGTCGAGCGCGTCGATCACGGTCGTGTCGCCGAAGCGCTTGGTGAACCCCTCCAGCACGAGCCGCATCAGCCCTTGGTCCCCCCGCCATAGATGTTCATCAGTTTCTTCTGGAAGATCGCGTAGATCGCCAGCACGGGCAGCGCGTAGAAGATCGACACCGCCTTGAAGAGGCTGAAATCCGCGAAGCGGTCGTCGGCGATGATCGAGGCGAGGTAGGTCGCGAGCACCTGCGGCGCGTTGGCGGGCGCGAGCACCAGCGGCAGGATGAATTCCGACCAGCCCGACAGGAACGAGAAGATCAGGATCGCGGCGAGCCCCGGCTGGACCTGCGGCAGCACCAGAAGCCGCCAGACCGTGAAGCGGTCCGCCCCGTCGGTCACGCCGGCCATCTCGATCTCCCACGGGACGCTGTCGTAGAAGCCCTTCATGATCCAGATGCCGAAGGGCAGCTCGAAGGCCACCTTCACGAGGATCACCCCGGTCAGCGTGTCGTAAAGCCCCATGTATTGCAGGATCAGGAAGACCGCGACGATGAGCGTGATCGTCGGGAAGGCGTGGAGCACGATCAGCCCGCCGAGGAACACGCCCCGCCCCGGCATGTTGAGCCGCGACAGCGCGTAGGCCGCCGTCAGCGAGATGGAGGTCACCATCAGCGCCGTGCAGGCCGCGAAGATCAGCGTGTTGCCCGCGAGGCTCCAGATCGTCGGCCCGCCCTCGGAGAGCGGTTCGGTCAGGAACCGCCAGTGCTGCAGGGTAAAGCCATCGGGGATGATCGAGCCGGGCGGCGTGGTCGTGACGGTGTCGATCACCTGGTAGACATACATCACCACGAGCGGCGCCGAGAGCGCGACGAGAACCGCGATCAGCGGCCAGTGGCGGGCGTGATGGGCGGGGCTGTCCTGCATGGCGCTCACCTCTCGATCCGCGGCTTCGACAAGAGCGCCTGGAAGTTGAAGAACCGCAGGTAAAGGAGGCTGAGCGCGGTGCCGATGATGACGAGGACCAGCGCGAAGGTCGCGCCGAGCCCGTATTGCAGGTTGCCGCCGTAATTGTTGAGCGCCGTGCGGAAGGCGGCCATGGCCCAGACCTCCGTCGCGCTGCCGGGCCCGCCGCCGGTCGAGAGCAGGATGTATTCGAAGGACGCGAGCAGCGAGAGCGTCTGGTAGGCGGTGACGAACAGGATCGGCCAGCGCATCTGCGGCAGGATGATGAAGCGCACCTGTTGCCAGCGCGTGGCCCCGTCCACCTCGGAGGCCATCAGCATCGTCTGCGGGATCGCCTTGATGGCGCTGGCGAAGATGATCATACCGAAGGAGGCGCCGACGACCCCGTTGATCAGGATGACGGCCGTCCAGGCATGGACTTCGGAGTGCATCATCCAGTTGATCCGCTCCACGCCGAAGGGGGCGAGCGCGCTGGCGATGAAGCCGTTGTCCCACATCAGCCATTTCCACATCAGCACGTAGAGGACGGGCGGCAGGATGCGTGGCATGAACCAGATGGCGCGGAACGTGGCCGAGGTCCGCTCGGGCAGGTAGAAGGTGCTGACGGCGAGGAAGAGGCCGAGCCCGACGTTGAAGATCAACAGCGTCAGGGCGACGTACATCACCGTGTTGATCGCGTAGCGCGCGGTGGAGGGCAGGCTGAGCAGAAGCTCGACGTTGCGCGTGGTCCAGGACCAGCCGGTATAGGCGGCCGCCACGATCGCGTCGTGGTCGGCCTGTGGGATGCCTGCGTCGGCGAGGTCGGCGCGCAGGGAGGCGGCCGTGTCGTGGCGGGTGTTCAGGACCGAGCGCTGGAACAGCTCGGCCGCCTGCTTGCGATCCCGCGTGATGCGCAACTCGGGCGCGCGCAGGTCGCGCAGGGCCCGCTCCAGGTCGCGCCGCGTGTCGAAACTCCGGCCGCCGAGTTCGTCCTCGACGCGCGTGGCCAGATCGTCGCCGAAGGCCGCGGCCAGCGCCGCGATCCCCTCGCCATCCACCGCGTAGCCAGCATCGCTCAGTTGCGACAGGGTCGTTTCGTCCAGCCCGTCCTCGGCGAGATCGCGCAGGCTGTTCTCGGTCAGCATCCAGTCGCCGCCGCGGATGCCGGTAGCCGTGGACATGTTGGTGAAAGCGAAGACCGCCGTCATCACCACGGGCAGCAGGTAGAACAGCACGACCGCGATCAGCGCGGGCGTAAGAAACAGAAGTCCGATCCTGTCCTGTCGCATGGCGGGGGCCTTCGGGGTCGGAGGGGCCCGGCAGCGCGGGCCGGCCCCTCCGGAGGTTGCTATCAGCGCACGATCAGCGCGTCGCCCAGGACCGAGGTCAGCTCGGCCTCCAGTTCGGCGACGGCGTCCTCCGCGCTCTGCACACCGGTCCAGGCGCTCTCGAGGCCCGACCACATGGCCTCGGAATAGACGCCGTAATCGGGGTGGTTCGGCTGGCTGTTGGCGTGCGGCAGCAGCACCGAGGTCGCCGCGTCGGCCCAGGGGTCCTGGGCGTAGAGCGGCACGATCGACTGGCTCTCGGCCACGGCGAGATGCGCGGACTTGATCGCATGCAGCGTGTTGATCCGCGGCTCGGTGGCGATCTCCACCAGTTGCGCGGCGATGTTCTGCACGTCGTCGTCGCCCTGGTCGGTGACGAGGTAGACCAGCGGGTGCGTGATCGTGTTTGCCCGGCCGCCCTCGGTGCCGCCGGCGGGGATCAGGGTGAAGGCGACGGTGCCGAAGAAGTCGTCGTTGCCTTCGCTGATGTAGCGGCCGTAATGCCAGGTCCCGCCATGCCACATGGCCGCGTTGCCGTTGGCCACGTCGGCATACCACTCGTTCCAGTCGGTGCCGATATGGGTGCGGCTGGTGACGCCGGCTTCCACCGCATCGACGAAGAACTGGTAGAACGCGGTCATCGCCGCGCGGTCGAGCACGAGCTTGCCGCTTTCGGGATCGTAGAGTTCCCCGCCGAAGGACTGGTAGAACTGCGCGTAATCCGGCCCGTTCGAGACGCGCGGATAGAAGCCCATGCCTTCCTCGACGAGGCCCATCTCGACGGCGCGCGTGGCGTCCTCGAGCACGTTTTGAAGCGTGTACTCGCCGGCCAGAACGCGCTCGGGCAGGGCGTCGATCTCCGCGTCGGTGTAGCCGATGGCCAGCATGTGCTCGCGCCAGAAGAAGAAGGGGCGGCTTTCGGCGTCCTGCGGGATGCCCCACTGCACGCCGTTGAACGAGGCGATCTCCATAAGGTTCGGATAGACGTCGGCGATGGGCCAGGCGTCGAGGTCGAGATAATCCTCGACCGGCACGATGTAGCCGGCCTGGCTCCAGGGCGCGATGTCGAGGTGGCTCGTGACCACGATCTCGGGCGCGTCGCCGGCCTCGGCCGCCAGCGTCACCGCCTGCTTGAACTCGGCCCAGCCGCCGAATTCCCACATGTTCGTGACGTTGATGCTGATGTCCTCGCCGCGGATCGCCGCCTCGCGCTCGAGGATGTCGGCGGCCATCTCGATGGCTTCCCAGCGGTAGCTGTCGGCCTCGCTGGAGCCGCCGCTCCAGACCCGGATGTCGTAGTTCTGCGCGGCGGCGGCGCCGGCCAGAACGGTGCAGAGCGCGGTCGCTGCAAGAAGTCGCTTGGTCATGGATCTCCCCCTTGCGCCAGGCACGGTGGCAGCCGCACCTCGCATCGGATGTCAGGTGGCTTCTGATCGACGTGCGCCACGGTCGTGCACACGTGTGCACCATTGTTAACGCCCCTTGACGAAGTCGGCGTGACATTAGGGAGAAAGAAATGTGACGCTTGCCGAGACCTCCCCGTGCACTGACCTTGCCGCTCGGGGCGTTGGCGACCGTCAGGGGCAGATCGCCGTCTGCCGTTCCGGCGGTGCGGCGGAGGCGCCTCGCTTGGCGGACGCCTGCCGGGTCGACACGGCCCATCCGTCTCACCAGCGGATGTGGCGCGGCCAGACGAAGGCGTCCTCCGGATCGACAGCGCCCAGTGCGAGGCATGTCCGCCTGAGGGCGGGGCCGACGTCCGCGCGTGGCAACGCGGCCAGGTCGCGCGCCTCGAAGGGCGCGCCGACGGTCAGCGCGACATCGCTGCCGATCCGCCGTCGCGTTTCGCCAAACAGCATTGCGACGCGCAAGGAATAGGACACATGGCTCGCGATCTGGAACAGGCGTGAGTTCTGGCCGTGGCAGAAGACTGGCACCACGTGCGTCCCCGCCGTGAGCGCCAGTCGGGCGACGAACGGGTGCCACGGCAACTCCGCCGCGGGCCGGCGAAAGGGTCGGTTCGAGGTCGCGACGCTGCCGCCGGGGAAGATCACCACCGCCGCGCCGGCGTCCAGCGCGTCTGTCGCCCTGCGGCGCATCGCGGCCGTCCGCCTGCGGGCCTCGGCGGTTTCGGCGAAATCGACGGGAAGGAGGTAGGGCTCGAACTGGGGCACCCGGCATAATGATGCATGGGTGAGGATGTGCACATCCCGGCGCAGTTGTGTCGCCAGCCAGCCCATCGCCAGCCCGTCGGCGACCCCGAAGGGATGGTTCGCGACCAGCAGCACCCCGCCGTCCTTGGGGATCGAGGCCAGCGGCGTTCCAGCCAGCTCGATCCCGATGTCGAGCAACCCCAGCGCGGCTTCGAACGGGTTTCCTCGGGCGCCAGACGCGACCCACGCGTCGTAGAGCCGTTCCAGGTGCCGGCTGCCGGACGCGAGTTCGACAGCGCCGATCAGCTGCCGTCGGAACCAGGACTGCCCGTCATGCGCATATGTGAATGCCACGCGCTCGGTCGGGGCGTGCAGGGGACCGAGCCGTTCAATCGCCGTTTCCGCCATGGAGGCCACCTCGTGATCGAGGGGCCTGATTTACATCCGAATGTAACAGCGCTGTTACGATCAGGCCCGGGCGGCGTGCACCCATCCGCGTCGGTCGCGCCGGGCGACCGGCCGTCATGCGGGGATCGACGGCGCGGTCTCCAAGCTTAAGTCCGGGACATGGATCGAGCGGATGTGGCCTGTGAAAACGCGCGAGGATCGCGGTTCGACTGTCTCCAGACGGTCAGCCTGAACGCGAGGTCCGACCGGCCGAACGAGGATCGGGCAGGCGCCTCAAGACAGCTGGCCTGGGTCATCGACGGTGCGACCGACCTCGGGCCGCCGGGCCTGCTCGGTGCGGAAGGTGGCGCGGCCTGGATCGCGGCCACCGCCCATGACGCGTTCGCCGCGGCACAGGCGCAGGACATGCGGGCGACCTGTCAGGACGCGTTCCGCGCCATCGCGGCGCGGTTCGAGCGGGACCGGACGCGCGCGGTGCAGGCGGCATGGGAGTTGCCCAAGGCGGCGTTCGCCGCCGCGCGCCTTTCCGGCAACACGCTCGAGGTGGCCTGGGCGGCGGATTGCGCGATCCTGCAGGCGAGGTCGGACCGGGTGTGGTGGTGTGCCGGAGCGCCGGAGACTGCCGCCGAGACCGCGGCTGCTGCTGCACTCGGGGCCGGACGCGGCGCGCAGGAGCCGCGGGACGCGGAACTCCTCGCCGATCGCCGGGCGCATCGCAGCGGGTCCGACCACGCGGCCATCAGCCCGGACGTCACGGCCTCGGCGCGGTCGACAACCTACGGCGCCTCGCGAGTCATGTCCGGGGACGAGGTCCTCCTGATGAGCGACGGCTTCCTGCGGCTCGTCACGGATTTCCACCGCTACACGGCCGAGACGCTGATCGAAGCGGTGCGTGCCCGCGGCCTCGCGGCGCTCGCGGCCGAGTTGCGGGACATCGAGCGCGAAGATGCCGGTTGCCTGCGCTATCCGCGGTTCAAGGTCAGCGACGACGCCACCGCGCTCTGGCTGCGGGTGGCCGTCACCTGAGTTTCAGTGCCAGCGGCAGGGGACGGTCGAATTGCGCGGGGCTGTCGGGGAGATCGTGGTGCACGTCCCGTGGCGTCAGGAGCGCGCCGCCGCCCTCGCAGAAGACCTGCGTCGAACCGCCGCCGTCGAGATGCATCGCGATGTGCGCGCCCTCCTCGGCCATCAGGCAGGCGAGGTCGTGGAGCGTTGCCCCGGCGGCCTCTCCGGCCTTGCGGAAGAAAGACGATGTGCCCTCGACGGCGCAGAAGAACAGCGACCCGCTGGCCGTGATGCCGGCGGAAAGCCGGGGAGATATGCGCGGAAGTTGGTGACGCGTGATCAGGCGGCAGCTTGAAGTTGGCGGACACCGTCGCGGAACTCAACCCCGCTGATGACCTCCGGCA
>HLSNC_1000949_pt1 | contig 16729 bp, 20 predicted proteins | sample HotLakmetagenome_2_FD_14041 | JGI IMG/M metagenome (IMG submission 14041)
CCAGTGCAAAATGTCTTGTTTAGCCTTTTGCATCACGTGAGCGGCAGGCAGGCGATCCGATTTGGATTGATTGGCTTTTTCTGTCGCTGGCAGCAAATTGAGGATCATAAAAAGCTGAGCCAATGCGCAGATCATGTGGCGATAGTTGCTTCAAGCGATAGAAATCATCCTTAGCAAAACCATAGCCTTTCTCTCCGGGTGCTTGGCGCAAATCACGCTCTATCAATAAGGGACGGTACAGTTTTATCCAGAATAGACCTACTGCTCCCAGAGGTACCGTTACCCATTCTGCTGTTCGTGAAATCACTATGCCAGGTGCACTATCGGCAAGGCGTCACTTCACGCTGCTGTTCATTAGGGGGCAAATGCATCCAGACCGCTGATACCAGGATCAGTTGAAAGCGCTGTGATAGCTGGCTGACGCAATTCAAGGCGGGCAAGGTATCGTCAATCCAACTGACATCCCGGTCGTGCGTATGGCTTTGTCCTAGCGTTCTCAGCTTTTCTGCGGGCTCTACCGCCATCACCTGCCAACCGCGCTCTGTAAGAGCTTTAGCATCGCAGCGCCAACGTCTAGCGCTAAACCGGCCTGCTCAGGGAGTTGATGAAGCCATTCAGCGTGAACATCTTCAAAGCTTAGGGACTGGTAGTGCTCAGACAAGCGATTAGCATGGTCTTCGTAGAACTGAATCGACGTCATGAAGGGTTTGGAATTTGCCATGCCTAATCCTTGATAGCAGTCTCGGAATAGCACTTAACCTTACCAGTTTTGTGCACTTCTAGTGGTAAGCCAGATGCTACTGGCCAGGAGCAGACATAATAGTCGATGCGCTCTCTGAATTCGGACATGGCGTCTTGCTATGCCTAGATAGCTCCACCGCCTAGACTCGCATCCAGAGTTCGAAAGCCAGTCGCAGTATCAGCGCAGCTCGCTGACCATGTCGATTCACGCGGGCGGCTCGGGTCAGCTTATGGACCTAGTTGCGGACCAGATATGGCTGGCCGCGGGCCACGTCATTGGTGACGCGGCTGCGCAATGTTCAGGGTTCTGCTAGAACCAGTCCCTGCCCGCTTAGCCGGTGCAAATCTGGTCTCGTCCGGCATGTTTGGCTGCATAGAGCGCTGTATCGGCGCGCTTTAACACATCCGAGAAAGGAGCCCCCTCAACATGCTCGCTGACGCCGCCACTGATAGTGATGCTCAGTTCGCTACCATCCAGTAGAGCAATGGCACCTATCTTGATGTGATAGCGAATCCTTTCCATGATTTTCTCAGCGGCCGGAAGGCTTGTCTGTTGCATCACAATCACAAATTCTTCTCCCCCTACCCGAGCCAACATGTCGTTACCACGGAGACATTCAGAAATACGATTGCTCACCCACTGGATTGTGGTATCACCAACATCATGACCATGAGCATCGTTAACCTGCTTGAAGTGATCAATATCGACCACGGCAACGGAGAAGGGCTCGCCGCGTGAAATCAATGCCGTTACATGTTGGTCAAGGTAGGAACGGTTGGGCAGTCCCGTCAGGTGGTCTCGCGACGCCATTTGGGCCATCAGGTCCCGTTCCTGACGCACCTGCTCGACTTCGTTCTCATGGGCGATAGAGCGCTCCAAGGCATCCGCAACTAGCCTGACTAGCTCGATTTCCACCTCGGTAAAGTGGCGGCGACGGGGAGTTGGGCTGGAAAAGTTAAGAGTTCCCCATACCTCTCCATCCACGTGCAGTGGGGTGCCGATATAGGTCTCAAGGCCAAATTGCAGATAACAGGGATGACCGCTTATGCGTTCATCCTTACCTGCATGGATTGTATGAAAGATATCGTGGCTATCGAGCATTAAACGACAGTAAGTGTTTCCTAGAGCGAAAGAGTCGCCTGGCGTTATATCGACGTCCGAAGCCGCCCATTTGATGATGTATTGATCACCGATAATGCGACTGACTAGGCCTATATCCAGAGACAAGGTTTTCAATGCCTCGTGGAGCAAGCTATCGATGATCTCGCTGGTGCTGATATCGGTACGGTTCACGCCACTATGGATATTACGGAGCAGATTGATCATGGCGCGATCTTCAGAGACGTCCTGGATGATGGCATAGAACCCGACGACTGCCTGCTCCACAAAGTCGGGAACGTACTTTACTTTGAAATAAAAGGTGCGACCATCTTGTAGAGAAATCTGGTCTTGGTAATTAACTTCTTGCCCAGACAGCGCTTGTTGAAAACGTGGTGACACCTTTGCATAGGAGTTGGCATCAAGAACGGTAGACACCGGCTGGCCGTAGAGTGCTTCTCGGCTGACGCCAATGAAGTCCACATAGGCTTGATTGTTGAGGCGAAAACATCCTTCTCGATCAACGTAAGCCACCATGACAGGCAACTGATCAGCGAGGCGCCCGATAATGCCATGGTCGACGTGGAGAGAGGCGGTAAGCTTGATGACGACGCTGCCATCAGAAAGGCCGTAGTAACCGCCGGTGCTATCCTCGTAGCTCCAAGTCTCGCCTGGCCGTGTTTCACGCCTGGCTAACTTCTCCGAGACAGCCACCCCCAGTTGGGCGCGAATATCTTTCAACACGCCCGCCCCCGGAGTCAGGCCTATTAATTCGTCCGGTTCGCAGCCGAACAGTGCTTGTGTGTTTCCCACGGCATCACAGACATGCTGGTCGCTTGAGATGCGCAGATAAACCGAGTGAGAGAGCTCCAGGACTTCCTTCCACCAGTCAGGTTGACTCACAGCATCATGCCTCTTTTTTCATTGCATCGTACAACTTTACCCACCGTCAGTAGCCTTGGTGTTAGAGTCAGAAGTAACGTTATCGTATTTTACCACCGTATTGGGTGCTTCCCTATCAGACAACAGCTGTCTTTGGCAGTCCTACAAATGAACGCTAGTTTTCCTTCACTCTGTTTTCCGACCTGCTGGTGAATGATCACATTCAGTCAATTGCGATTTTCTCGACATAGACTGCCTCGAAGCCTTGCAAGCCAACGTGCGCGGGATGCGCCTCAACGGCACTTTCAACCAGTAGCTTCGAGGTCAAGCCATCTCCAGCGAAACGATATTTTTCCACCATAGCTAGTCATGCCGACGCCTCGAGCAATCGCGGCGTATTAAGACCTTTGGGTCGCGTCCGCTCGGCGAAGTATCGTTACAGCGAAGCCTGGCGGCCTCAAGTTCCAAGTGCAACACTATTGAAGCACTCTCAGTTTGCTTTTACGCTTTTCTGGCCCCTGTCCCCGATGTCACCTGGTATCAAAACGCGTCCAGCCCTCGTCTTCGAGGCTTTCGATGAGACAATCTACCCACCATATTGCGTTATGCTTTTGGTTTTTATCGACCAACGAGACTTTTCATGAACACATCACGTATCGCTATTGTAGGCGCTGGATTGGCAGGGCTTTATGCCGCGTTTTTGTTGGAACAGCGGGGTATTACTGATTACGTGGTGTTGGAAGCGCGGGAGCGGGTCGGCGGGCGTATTGCGTCGTTATTGCCTGATGAGACAAATACTGTGGAGGCGTTCGATTTGGGACCGTCTTGGTATTGGCCGGGGTTTCAGCACGCGCTAGGAGCGCTGGTGGAATCGTTGGGTCTTACGTCGTTTGCCCAGTATGAAACTGGCGATATGATAGTTGAGCGCTCTCACCAGACGCCGCCAGTTCGTATGCAGGGCTTCGTCAATCAGCCTCCATCCATGCGTCTACAGGGCGGCATGCAAGCGTTGATTGATGCGTTGCGCCAGCACATCGGTTCAGCGCGGATTTACACCGGGCAGGCTGTTCAGTCGATGTCGCTCACTTCCAGCGGCAGTGTGGATTTAGTGTGTGCTGGCGGGCAACGTTATACCGCCCAGCATGTGCTGCTAGCAGTGCCGCCGAGGTTAGCAGCGCAGGTGGTTACATTTTCGCCGTCGCTACCTGAGCGGCTCACCCAGCAATGGGCGAGTACTGCGACTTGGATGGCGCCTCACGCTAAATACGTCGCACTGTACCCCACGCCTTTTTGGCGAGAAGAGCACCTGTCGGGAGAGGCGCGTAGTTTGATGGGCCCGCTGGGTGAAATTCACGATGCGTCTCATCCGGATGGCCACGGGGCGCTGTTTGGTTTTTTCAGTTTGCCTGCTAATGCCCGTGCGCAGCTTGGCGATAAGGCGCTACGCGAGCACTGCCGTGCGCAGTTGACTAGGCTGTTTGGTCCTCAAGCCTCTAGCCCGAAGGGGGAAGTGATTCGAGACTGGGCGCAGGAGCCGTTTACTGCAACTGACGCGGATCAAATGCCCAGCGAGCACCACGGCATGGCACCGCCAGCGCGGGCTGAAGATGGCGATTGGCAGCCTTGTTTAATCGGAATTGGCAGCGAGTGGGGCGAGCAGTATGCCGGTTATCTAGCAGGCGCCATCGAAGCGGCCGAGCGCGGCGTGGCGGAGGTGTTAGCACAGTAGGGTGCTTTTTTATTATGGAAATAACCCAAAAGGCGTGACCACTAAGCCCGTGATGAAATACCGGTGATGAGAGATGAAACGATGTAATCAAACTCACCGGCTGATTTTCACCACCTCGATAAATTGATCATCAAGTCGCCCATCAAGTCGCTCCAAGATGCCCGAAGAAGCCAACCGATACCTCGCCGTGCACAGGCTGATGTTGAACGTTACGCTAAAGCCGTCGTCGCATGAATGGCGACACATAGAGCGCATTCATTTAACTCCCCATCACCTCGTGACCTCCTGCGTAGAGAGAAAATAGTCACTTACTCACAAAGTAGCTGCAAGCCATCTATCTAAGGCTTGCCTCAGGTTTTCTGGACTGATTCCACTCCCACGTCGAGCCAGCCATATACGCCAACCTCTTACTTTTAGTGGAGTAGTATATGAACCCATCAAAACCGCTAAATTAGCGGCTCTATACGTCCACTGCCCTGTCTAAGTGCGTTCTGCATCAATTCATAATCAATACTTGCGTGCCCTGTTGCCTGCAATTTGTCGACATTATTAACGATACCCAGTAAGGCTATCATGACCGTTTCTTGCTCATTGAGATCAGTAAATGCCTGCACGTACGGCAATTCATCGGCGTCCCAGCCAAGCTTGAACGGCTCATCGATAATATTGACCTGGGTTCCGTTGGGTATTTGCTCGAATACGGCTTTAATATCGTCGGGGTGCATGCGGATACAACCTCGACTGGCGCGCATACCAATGCCATCTGGTTCATTAGTGCCGTGGATTAAATAGCCGGGAATATCCAAAAGGATGGCGTGCTGACCCAGCGGGTTGTCGGGACCTGGCGGAACTACTTCGGGCGGTGGGTCGCCGCGTTCAGTCGCTTCCTGACGAACGGATTCGGGAGGATACCAGGCGGGATCTTCAAGGCGCATGGTGGTTTTGGTAATCCCCAATGGTGTATCGAAGCCATCGCGGCCGATGCCAATGGGGTAGGTCTCAACGCGAGGTGCCTCTCCATCTTTCACCTCGGGGTAGTAGTAAAGTCGCAGTTCCGCGATATTGATGACCACCCCTGTACGCTCTACATCCGGCAGTATGTGCTGCGCCGGAATCTGAACCGGCGTTCCTTTCCCGGGAACCCAAAGACTGGTGTCAGGATTAGCCCGCCGAATTTCCTCGTAGCCGATACCATGTGCGTGGGCAATATCAAGCAAGGTATCCTCTTCGTCCTCTACGTTGACGGTATGGGTCTCGCCCACGATATTGCCTGTTTCAGGCAATGGGTAATGCCCTTGTGGCATTGATGCCTCGCCAAATACCGAATATGAAACAAGCCACAATGCCATCATGAGTGCGGAGCGAAGTAGAGACGGGTGGCATGGCGGATTTACAAAGCAAGAGTTCATACGAAACGCTACTCAATATACGACCAAAAACTCATTTGGCACGATGAACATTAACTGCACATGAAGCGTGGATAATAATGGCTCTGAGCAATGGATTATGCCGCTTAGGCCATAGCTTGAACGGCTTCTTTCTCGCTGCTGAAAGACTGAGTCTGTCTCATATTGACTTCATCCCAGCATGCCACACTGCTGATAAAACCTTTGAGGTCCTTGAGGAGGACGCATGCGGGTATTACTAGTTGAGGATGACGCGCCGGTAGCGGCTGGCGTCGAAGCAGGATTGGCACTGAGCGACTTTGTGGTTGATACCGTTACTTCACTGGGTGCTGCGAAGGGTGCATTGGCCACGATTAACTATGATGCTGTCATTCTCGACCGCCGTTTGCCCGATGGTGATGGGTTATCGTTGTTGCAGCAGTGGCGTCGTGAGCACGTTGCGACCCCCGTTTTGATGCTAACGGCGCGAGATGCCGTGGCGAGCCGCGTCGAGGGCCTTCAGGGCGGTGCCGACGATTATTTGGTCAAGCCGTTTGATCTTGACGAGTTAACGGCCAGGCTTCATTCCCTTCTGCGGCGGACGGCAGGGCAAGTGGATCACGCTATTCGTCACGGTAGCCTCGCATTAGATCCCATCACGCGAAGCGTTACGCTTGATGGAGAACCGGTTGTACTGTTGCGACGTGAGCTGATGCTGCTCGAAGCACTGATTCGCAGTCGCGGGCGAATTCTAAGCGCTGATCAATTGAAGGACTGTCTTTACGGTATTAATGATGAGATCGAAAGCAATGCACTTAATGTGCACATCTACCAACTGCGTCGCAAGCTGGGGCGTGACGTGATCGAAACCGTGCGAGGTGTGGGTTATCGATTGGGTAAACAAAACAGCGCAGCGACCCCATGAATCTGCGCTTACGCCTTGTGGCCACGCTTGGTATTACGCTCATACTGCTGTGGGGTATTACGGCAGCATGGTCAATGCGTGACCTGTCGACCCAACTTGAGCATTCACTTGACCAACGTCTGGCGCAATCGGCGCGGATGGTGTCTGGTTTGTTGGATCGCGTGCCTGCAACGTCCTGGAACGGTGAAGAGGATAAAACCTCAACGATTCCCTCGCTGGACGGCATTGCTTGTCGGGTATCATCGCTTCGGGGTCAAGTGGTGGCGGGTACGCACCCTGAGATGAACGACGTGCTAGCCGTGGAGACCGAAGGGTATCGTTATCGCGAGCACAACGGGCAACGCTGGCGTGTCTACACGCTCGTCGATAACGACAAACGTATTACAGTGGCCGATCGTCTGAATGAGAGGGAAGCACTACTTCAGCAGGTTCGCCGTGCCGCGCTCTACCCGTTTCTACTGGCACTAGTGGGCAGTCTTATTGCGCTATGGTGGGGAGTGACACGCGGGCTTGCTCCTCTTTCCAGGTTACAACGGAGACTCCTGTCAAGGAACCATGACGACCTTTCGGCATTGCCTGTCCTTGGGTTGCCGGGTGAAGTTCGCCCACTGATCGATAGCTTCAATACGTTACTGTCACGAACGCGACGTATGCTTGAGTTGGAGCAGCGCTTTACCGACGATGCAGCCCACGAGCTGCGAACACCACTGACCGCCATTCGCACGCATTTACAAATTGCTCGACGTGTCGAGGGTCATCGGCAGTATGAAGCGATGCAGCAGGCTGAGGCTGGGGTAGATCGGCTAACCAAAACGCTAGGACAGCTATTGTTGTTGGCGCGCATGGAAAGCGATGAGATCACACGGGGTAGTCAATCCGTTCTTACGCCTGTTGGTGAAGCGCTGGCGACAGCGATGGCAGAAACCGGTAGTCATGACCAATGCCAGTATGACCAAAGCGTGAACCGGGTATGTGTCGCCCTATCGGAGACGCTTTTGGTGACTGTTCTGCGCAACTTGCTTGAGAATGCGATGCGTCACGGAGCTCTCGGTGCGCCGATAGAGATTTCCGCACAGGAATTAGAGGGAATGGCCGTCATCGATATCGTCAGTCAAGGGAAAACCATTGATGCTGAACAACTCGCCCGCCTGACGGAGCGCTTTCATCGGAGAGATCATCCTCAAGGCAGTGGGTTGGGTCTTTCGATCGTCGAAGCGATTGTCACCCGAGCAGGCGGTCGAGTGACGTTCGCCTCTGGCAACGATGTTGGGCTAAAGGTGACGCTTCAATTGCCGTCGAGTTAACCCTGTTGCGATTCAGGGCTTATTGCTTCCCATCATGGCACGCAGTTTATCTGGCGAGGGTGCTCCCATCACACTGTGTACGTCACCGTTGTCATCCTGATAAAAAGTCGCGGGTGTTGCTTGGAGTTGGCTATCGCGCATTAGCTGGGTGTTTTCACTGACCCACTCTTCGCTTTGCTCACCGCCCTTAATATCTGGTATCGCACCGCTGCGGTAATGCTCAGCTAGCGCTTCGCCAGGATGATCCGCATTGAGTATCGCGGCTGCCTTTTCAGGGCTGTCCGCTTTGAGAATCCCCACCATAAGATGACGAACCTGAACCTCGCCGCTTTCAACCCAGGGTTGGGCGTCTTCCCAGAGCTGGCGACAGTAAGGACAGTTGGGGTCACTGAAAGTATATATAATGCGGGGCGCCTCTTCGTCACCATCGCGCACCCAGTGTAGACCCGCCATGTCTTTCCATAGCTCGGCGTTTCTTGGGCCGTTGACGAGTTGCTCTAATCGCTCGGCTGAAACGTCTTGACCCTCGGCATCAATCAGCGTTCCTATTAAAGCATGCTCACCTCCTGAGGTAAGATAGGCCGCTACGGTCTGACCACGAGTGCTAGCGGCATACCCAGTAAGTCCGTCAGGCGCATCGAATTCACCATGAATCCTGAGGCCTTGCTGTTCGAGCTCTTGAATAGGGGCAGGCCACTCATCGGCAGTCGCATTCAGGCTTGTTGCCAGAACAATACTTGCCCCAAGTGTTAATGAGAGGCGTAGCGGCGACATAGAGGTGTCGAAAGCGGACATGTGTGCTATCTCCGTAGTGGGTGGGTTAGGGGCTGAAACGCTCAAGACTGCGATCAAGCGTGGCACGAGAAAGCTCACCAAAGTGGGTGTCGACAAGCGTGCCATCTGCGTTGTAATAAAGTGTTGTGGGCATTGCCATAGCGCCCACGTCATTACCGAGCGCATTGCTTTGATCAAGATAGACATTATCGAGCGTGAGCGACTCTTGTCGTAAAAATGTGTTAACGGTGCTGAGGTTCTCGCCCTGATTGACGAACACGAACGTCACGTCGTCTCGCGCTTGTTGAGCCTGCTCAAATACGGGCATTTCACGTCGACACGGCGGGCACCAACTGGCCCAAAGATTGACCACCATAGGGCGACCGGCTTTGTTTAGCGTCTCGGGAAGTGTCACTTCCTTTTGCTCAAGTGTGGCTAACGGTGTCGTGGGAATACTAGCGCCTTGAGGGGGCATGAGTGCCAGTACACCCGTCGTTAGCGACCAGACCAGAGTTCCTGAAATAACGGCAATGCCGAGCGGTCTTCGCTCGCGAGGTTGGCACCATAGCCGCCAGGCAAGATACATCATGGCCACGGCAAAGCCAGCTAGCGGCTCAAAGCCGCGATCGCGGATGTCGAACCACGACCAGAACGTGCTGTAACTCTCTACGTATTGGACGACAAAAATGAACCTTGCGCCGATCAGGCCCAAGAGCACGGCATTGAAGATACTATTGTCGACGTTGACCTTTCGATGGCGGCCCAAATAGCCTCCGACGATCAGCGCGACAACTATCGAAAGCACAAGTACAAGCAGCCCGACATCCAGCCCTACTGGGCCGATGGCGAGACTTTGATCGAGAGGGCTCATGAATTACCTTCGGTCGTATTGCGGTTGGTTTCTTTTGCTTGTTCAAAGCGTTCAAGAAACGCGTCAGCGTCCAGTTCGCCGATGATGCGTGCACTTCGTCGCTCATGCCCGTCAGGGCCGAACCACATGAGCGTCGGCGGCCCAACGATGCCGAAGTGCTCCATGATCTCCTGATCAGACGCATCGTAGTCGGTCACATCGATACTTAACCGTTGTGCATCCTGTAGTTCGGCTTGCACGGCGGGGTCGGCAAAAACTTCCTGTTCGATCACCTCGCAGGAGATACACCAGTCGGCTGTAAATTCGACGAGCGTCATCTGGCCGCTACCCTCGGTCTGAGCAACACGGGCGTTAAGCGTGGCCAAATCGTCGACATCGTCGAAGGTAAGCGGCCGTTCGGCGTTTGCTGACGACGATGCTGTGGCTGAGCCATCGTTGGTGGACGTATAAACTTCTAGCGGGCGCAAGGGGTCAGAGGCACCGCCGGCAGCGCCTATGAACACTAATGCACTCCATAAACCGATGATGACTGCGATTGCGGTTGCTGTTTGAGAGACCACACTTGAGGCGTTGTCATCTCTTGACATGGCCTGTAGCGAAACGGCAAGACCCAGCCCTAATGCGCCCCATAGCGCGAGAATGATGGCATCAGGTGCTACGCGATCCACAAACCAGATCGCCATCCCCAGTAAGACAAAGCCGAAAATCGCTCTGATGCGAACCATCCAGGCACCCGGCTTAGGCAGCAGCTGGCTACCCACGGTGCCGATCAGGATCAGTGGTAGGCCCATCCCAAGGCCAAGTGAGAAAAGGGCTGCACCACCCAACCAGGGGTTGCCGCTATCGGCAATGAACAGCAGTGCTCCCGCTAGCGGCGCGGTCATGCAGGGACCCACCAGCAGAGCAGAGAGGACGCCCATGATGGCAACTCCCTTCAAGCGCCCACCGCGTTGATGCGACATGCCTGCATCAAGTCGCTGGCGAAACGCTTTCGGCAGCTCTAATTCGAACAAACCGAACATGGCGAGGGCGAGTACGATAAACAGTAGCGAGAATAGGCCGATAAACCAGACGTTCTGAAACAGCATCTGTAGATTGGCGCCGGCCATGGCAGCGGCCACGCCGAGAAGCGCGTAGGTGGCCGCCATGGGCAGGACGAACGCAGTAGACATCACTAAGCCTGCCGCGCGGTGGCTCTCGCCCACCTCTCGTCGCCCCACGATGAGGCTCGACAGGATCGGTATCATCGGCAACACACAAGGCGTGAACGTCAGTAGCAGTCCCATGCCGAAGAATGCCGCCAGCGTCCAAAGTCCATTACCCCCAGCCAGTTGCGCTGCTAATTGCTGATCTTCCGCCATCGTATTGTCTGGCTCGGGCGTAGGACTTGACTCAGATAGGGATTCGTTCGCAGCATCCGGTGGTTCATCCGTTTTGGATATGTCCTGGCCAGCAGATGCTAAGTCAAAGGTCTGTTCCTGGGGCGGGTAGCAAAGGCCCGCATCGGCGCAGCCCTGCCAGCGAAGCGTGATCGTTTCAGCGTTGCCAGGCTGAGTGGTCATACTCAACGAATGACGATAGACCTCAGAGCGACCAAAATACTCGTCATCAATGGTTTCCCCGTCTGGAATATCCAACGATAGCTCGCGCCCGTCGGTCTCGGCAGAAAAACGGTGACGATAAAGATAGTAGTCGGGCTCGATTTGCCAATCGATCTGCAGTGATTCGCCATCACGACTCAGTGTTGGCTTGAAGGCCTTCTCAGGAGGAAGGACGTTTTCCTGCTCTCCAAAGACAGATTGCGCGGTAGCTATTGTGGCAACACATAGTAACCCCAGCATCAGCATCAACTGCACAAGCCTTAAGCGTATGACCTGTTGTAGCGGCCTGTTCATCGCTCGCATTTCCAGCACTCCTGATTCGATGCTGGTTAGCGTGGCTGATGGGGATTAACTGAACATGAAGCTTTTTCTGCTTAGTGGCTTGGCTGGCGATTTCAAGCTATAGGAGTTGTTTACGCCAACCCAAACGCTATGCAGTTTTGGTGGTGATCGCGCGTGCCAAGAACCAACCCATCACCATGGTCACAAGCATGGCGAACAGCGGTGCGGAAAGCCCAATGATGGAGGCGAAGGCTGGACCCGGGCAATAGCCAGAAAGCCCCATCCGATGCCAAACAGAGAGGCTCCGCTGATCAAGCGAACATCAAGGTCTTGCCGATTGGGCAACTGAAAACGCTCATCAAAGAGTGGATGAGAGCGACGCATGACCAGCCGGTAGCCAATGAAATTAGTGACCACCGCGCCCCCTAGTACGAACATCAGGGTCGGCTCCCAAGTGCCAGCGATATCCAGGAAGCCGAGCATCCGTGCCGGATCCGTCATACCGGAGATGGTCAGGCCAAGACCAAAGATCAGGCCCGCGATGTAACCCATCAATGTTTTCATACATTGCCTCCCATAACATGACGAACCACGAAGACGGTAATAATCGCTGCGATTAAAAATGTGAAGGTTGTAACTAGGGAACTTATAGATAGTCGAGCGAGACCACAGACACCGTGCCCGCTTGTGCAGCCGCTTCCCAGTCCTGTTCCTAAGCCAACTAGCAAGCCAGCCACCAACATTAGCAGCACAACCCCACTCGGCTGACCAATCACCTCGCCAAGGGCACCGGATACGTTGCCAAGCCCGCCATTGAAAAGTGCTAGTACGGGGCCGCTTACTAGCCCTAGAACGAAGGCCAAGCGCGAGGCAATATCTCCCTTCGGCCGTTCGGTAATGAGGGGGCCGATAATGCCGCCGATGCTAGCCGCAACGGCAGAGGAGATAAAGACGGCTTACCGCAAGCTGGCCCGAAAATTTCATCCCGATGTCAGCAAAGAACCAGCGGCCGAGCTGCGCATGCAGGAAATCAATGAGGCCAAGCCAGTGCTGTCTGATCCCGAGAAGCGTCTTGCCTATGACCAACTGGCTCAGAAGTATCATTCTGGCCAGAATTTTCAGCCACCACCGGACTGGGATGCAGGTTTTGAGTACAGAGGGCGTGGCTTTGAGGAGGCCTACCTCGGTGAGTTCAGTGACTTCTTTGCCAACCTCTTCGGCCAAGGTGCCCGGCAAAGGGAAGGAAGGCGCAGCTACCAAATGCGCGGCGACGATCGTCACGCCAAAATTGTTGTTGATCTCGAAGATGCTTATCTCGGTGCTACTCGTTCAATCACGCTGCATGGGCCCCAGACCGACGCACAAGGTCGCGTCAGTTCAAAAGAACATACGCTCAACGTGCGGATCCCTAAGGGGGTTAAAGCGGGCCAACATATCCGACAATCGGGATAGGGTAGCCCTGGTGTCGGCGGTGGGCCTGCGGGGGATTTGTTTCTTGAGATCCATTTTACACCTAACCCACGTTATCGGGTTGAAGGACGGGATATACACCAAACCGTACCGGTTACGCCTTAGGAGGCTGCTTTGGGGGCCCACATTGAGATCGCAACGCCGTCTGGGGTGGTGAAGGTGAGAGTGCCTGCCAGCTCCCAAACGGGGCTTCGTTTACGTTTAAAAGGCCGCGGTATTCCCGGGCCTGAGCCAGGCGATCTTTATGTGGAGTTAGAGGTAGTAATGCCCCCGGCCGATACTGATAAGGCACGGGAGTTCTATGAAACCATGGCGCGTGAACTGGCTTTCGATCCGCGCCAACGAAAGGGAGGCTAAGCAATGGTACAGCGTGATATTTCCAGCGGTGATCTGGTTGACGAGGCGACCCTGTCCCTCGACGAGCTGGCGCGTGCCTGCTCCGTGGAAACCAGTTGGATCATCGAACGCATTGAGAATGGCCTACTGGCCGATGGATCGGCCTACGTAGCGAGTTGGCGCTTCACCAGTTATGACTTGACCCGAGCTCGACGGATGCATCAGTTGGAACGTGATTTTGAGGCTGCGCCCGAACTGGCCGCATTGGCAACTGACCTAATTGAGGAAAACCAACGCCTTAAAGATCGATTGCGTGCTGTTGGGCGTTGATAAAATACTGTGTTGATTAAAGATTAATTATACTGACGACTCCAGAAATATGATCAGCACATAAGGCATAAAAATATAAGTCTTAATGCTATTTGATTGGTTTGGTGATGTCTCTATTGCTGTTTTTTTAATTACAACATAAAAGTTGATGGAAGTCATGGAAGCTAAGCTTTAATCCCCTTTACGATGCCTTTTTACATTTCATAAAGTATGCGTTATAGAGAGGAAAAAGCCCATGAACGACCTGAAAGCTCTTACTTTTTTACCCCAGGAGCAAATCCTTTTATCTCACTCCCACGAAACAATAGAGCTAAATCGCTACCGATGGCTAGCTCTAACCTTTCTACCCTTTGATTCATCTGTCAGCGGGTTGATGAATGCTATCGGCTTGGAGTGCGTACACCGCCTTTGCAATTTGCAAGAAGTGGCACAGAAAATGCAGCTCGGTGCTTGCGTTAATAATCTCGATAAGCTAGTGGGAAGGCCCCTGATCAATACCAATAGCCAGCATTTTTTTATAATAGATAAATCCATGGAGCATCAAGTTCTCGTCATGGCTGAAGAAGCTGCCAAAGTGTCATACGATTTTTTCGGCTGGCTGCTAGAAACCAATGCGATACCTGAGCTGCACAATATTTTTTTTGCCTTTGTAGCCCAGAAAGAAAAAGAATGTCGTATACATTCAGGAATGTCGCCTTCAGTGGGATGTGGATGTTTCTGATTTATCAATCGCGGTATAAAAAAGAAGGCGGCATTTAAAAGTAAATGCTGTCATGCCGAGGTGGCTACGTTCATGGTTGCTTCAATAAATTATGACTCGGTTTTGTTTAGCTATTTTGATAGTAATGCGAAGCCAGTAGACAACAGTCTGTGGGATCATTTTCCTGCGCAGGTGATAATTGCTGGTATTGTAGAAGAGGATCATTTTGTTATTGAAAAAATTTATCCGCTGCAGAAAGCTTGCCTAGGAAATGAATTAATAAGTGTGGGTAAACCTCTCAGCTATTTGTTTCCACCCCCATTGGGTGGAGAGTTAGTTATACACTGCGCCCAATGTGTAGAGGAAAGGCTACCAATTCAATACGAAGTGACGGGTGGCTACACTGACGGAGATGGTTACCAGCGCAACTTGCAGGTTCTTCTATTTCCCATCATGAACCAGCAAGGAATAGTGAGGTATCTGCACTGTATTGTCTTATACGCTAATACGATCAATTATACGCAGGTTGCCAAATATCCCGAACAAGAAGTGGAGCGACGCGTTCTAGAGCGCACTGCTGAATTAATGGTAACGAATCTACAATTGACTTATTTGGCCACTCACGACGGCCTAACTGAAACCTATAATCGTCGCCACCTAATCGAATTGGCTAATGCTGAGTTTAAGCGAGTGACCCACTTTGGTTTATCGCTCTGCCTTATGATGCTGGACATCGACCATTTTAAATCTGTCAACGATGAACATGGACATGCTGCGGGCGACGATATACTGAAAACTGTTGCACACCTGATGCGCTCTACGGTGCGAGATTGGGATTTGGTCGGGCGTTATGGTGGCGATGAATTCATTATTATATTACCCGATACCGATATTCAGAGCGCCAAGGTGATTGCAGACCGACTCAGTAACAATCTGAAAGCTGCCAACCTTACTGTTAGTCTTGGTATCGCAAAGCTTGAGCCGAATGATCACTCCATCGACGATGTGATCAACCGTGCCGATCATTTGTTGTTGAATGCCAAGCGAAACGGCCGTAACCGTATCGAATGCGGATCTCTTGGCTCGAATACCGATAGTGTGTGAAATAACGATACCGATGTCTAAGAAGTAGCGCACTCACTGCATCGTGTTGCATAAGGTAAGGCGTTGAGGCAATGTATTTCGATCAGTTCGCCACATATCTCACAGTAATCTCCTATTTTAGCGTCAATACGAGTTACGGCTTTGTCGATTTGTGCCAGCTCTGCACGTGCTTCATTATCCAAAAGGTCGACGACATCATCACTCTGAATTTCTAGCGCCTGTTCTTGCAGATCTTTATCCAAGGCGCCATGAGTATGGTGTTGGTGCATGTCGTAACGTTGGATACGCTCGAGTATTTCTTCTCGGAGCTTCTCAAGCTGTGTTCTTCTGTCATCTGCGATCATCGTGTACGCCCTAAATTATAACGAAACAGAGTGACCGTCCTTAGGCAGAGTGCTAAAGGTCTTCAAGCTCTTCTGCATCGCGAACGATTCGCATTGCTTCTTGTTGTTCAAGGAAAAGGACATTGTTCAGCAGCTCTTTCGCCTCTAAAGCCTCTGTCCGCAACGCCAAATAACGATACAGGTCAATAATATTGTTATGTATTGTCACGATAGAGTGCATGATTTCTGAGAAAGTCATGTTGACATAATCAATGCCTTCTAATGCAAAAGTATGCTTGTCAAAATAGTCAATACACCACGTATTGATGGCTGCTGCTTGTGCATCGTTCTTACTCAGTTTCAAAGCCCGTGATAACTCTCTTTCATGTAGCGAAAGATAATCAAGTAGCATGCATAGTCTTTCTTTTTGCTGAAGAGAAACAGCTTTTTCTAATTTATTGGCTAAGTTGTCGTGTAATAGGCGAGTTGTTTCTAATACTTGATTAATAGTTTCGACTGACATGGTGGTGTCGGCTTCCGTAAGCGTTTCCCAAAGGGTTTGGTGATTTTTTTATATTTCGCACCAAATGCGCTCTTTAAGTTCGTCATTTAATTCTGATACTTTTTGCATGCGTTTTACGGTAGCTTTAGTCATGTCACTCGTTACTTTTTGGTAGCAGGAGGCCAACAATGACGGCGTATTGAGGCCCTCATGGCCTAGCATGCAACTTGTCAGCGTTCTAGAGGACTCGGCCATGGCTGCAAAAAATTCAAGTTCGTGGCGCATGGTGTCGTTCAACATATCAAACCAAATATACTGTGCCTTGACAGCCGAACTACTGGTTGCCATCCAAGGCTGGTACCACCATATAA
>HLSNC_1000969_pt1 | contig 16405 bp, 17 predicted proteins | sample HotLakmetagenome_2_FD_14041 | JGI IMG/M metagenome (IMG submission 14041)
TACACCGCGCTTGGCATACCCGTCACAGTGGCCGTAGGGTAAATCCGTCCGGGGAAAGGGGAAGTCCGGCCTTCAGCAGATTTATGCAACAAAGCCCCTTCGAACCACTTTTCATCCATATCAGACCTTTGGTTTCAAGGCTTCAAAGGAGACAGCCGCAGACATAATGCGTCGTTCGAGCGCCTTGTTGCCAATGTCCTGCATGGCACCCACTGCAAACCCAAAGGCAATGGCAAGGGCCCCGATAAACGGACCGAAGACCAATCCAATGATTGGCACTGACGAAACCAAGTAGCCAAAGATCGCTCCAAATATCGTGCCAGTACTGGCCATGGGGAATTCAGCAATAATTTTTGTGATGATGTCGAGAACCTTTCGGCCGATTTTCACAACGATTGATCCCACCCTGATTGTGGTCTTTGCGATTGTGAAAAGAACAGACTTTGCATCAGCCGAAACTGCCAGTGCGTCTATCCGTTTCTTGAGCGAATCTTCGGATAAATCAAAGGAAAGCAGATCCCGGATTTCGTCTTCAGAATCGGCTGCGCATTCCATTTGGATCGTCTTTCCAGTTTCCGGTTCTACGGCTTCGACAATCATGAACCTCTCCTCCGCTTGGCCTGAAGAGCAGTAAGAGCAGTAAGAGCAGTATGCACATCTGAAGACCAGACAACAACCATCAACGATGGTTTCTGCTGGAGTTCTAAACCTCAGGGAAACCATCGCTTGCCGAACAATTGTCCTGAAGCGGCCTTTGTCGCAGCCGCAGCGAAAGCTCACTTCGTCCGCAGTGCGGACATTTGCGGCCTGCTTGTCCCGTCGGTTTCGCGGCGAGGCTGATCGGGTCGTATCCGCGCCGCTTTTCCAAACGGAGCGCGATCTGCTAGACTGCCGGAAAACAAGAGGCAGGGCAGATGTTTCTGAGGGTGCTCACTTTGGCCGGGGGTTTGACCGGGGCGGCGGGGTTGTCGCAGTTTCCCGAATTCAGCCAGCAATATGTGCAACGCCTGGGCGGCGCGGTGGACGAGCTGTCGCGCTTTGTCGATGAATTCGACGCGGATGCGGCAGGGCTGGGGCTGAGCCGCGCGGCGGCGCTGGCCGACCTGGAAGCGGGCAGTGCGATGGGCGCTGCGCGGGCCGAAACCGTGGGCCGCGTGATCGCGCGCCATGCACGGCTGTCGCGGGATTTGCAGGCGTTGGAGGCGGCGGGGCCGTTCACGCGGCTGCACCGGGCCGGGCATCTGGGCGATCCCGAGATTGCCGCCAGGGTCTGGCAGTCCTATCGACCCGCGCTGCCGCTGACATTCGAGGGCGCGGTCTTCGCGGGCGCGGGGTTCCTTGCCGGGGTGGCGGTGATCGGGGGGCTGGGCGGGCTCGCGCGGCGTCTGGCCTCACAGCGGAAAGCGGCGCCAGCGGGCCGCGTGGCTTGACCTGATCCGCGCCGCGGCGCAGATTGCGCCCAACCAGACCCGGGAGCAGACATGGCAGGCACCACCCCCCCATTCGCGCGGTTCGAATTCATGATCGCGTGGCGATACCTTCGGGCGCGCCGCGCCGAGGGCGGGGTCAGCGTGATGACCTGGATCAGCCTGATCGGGATCACGCTGGCGGTGATGGCGCTCATCGCGACGTTGGCGGTGCGGTCGGGGTTTCGCGCGGAATTCGTCGATACCATCCTGGGCGCCAACGCGCATGTGACGATCTACAACGCGGCGCAGGCGGGCGAGAACGGGCAGAGCGACCGGAGCATCGCCGATTACGAGGACATGGCCGAGCGGGTGCGCGCGGTGCCGGGGGTGATCCGCGCCGCGCCGCTGGTCAAGGGGCAGGTGATGGCCAGCGCGGGTGGCCGCAACGCGGGCATCGAGGTTTTCGGGATCAGTGCCGAGAACCTCGAGACCATTCCGCGCATCGTCGAGCCGCAGGCGTCGCAGGGAGAGCTTGGGCGGTTCGGCGGCGATGAAGCCATTGCCATCGGATCGGGCGTGGCGCGCGAGCTGGGCGTGGGCGTGGGCGAGCGGATCAAGGTGATTTCGCCCGACGGGGCCAAGACCGCGTTCGGCACCAGCCCGCGGGTGAAAGCCTATGAGGTGGTCTATGTCTTTACCGCCGGTCGCTATGACATCGACCGCACGCGCGTCTACATGCCGTTCGACGAGGCGCAGTCCTATTTCAACCGCGAGGGCGTGGCCGATGAGCTTGAGGTCATGGTGGCCGAGCCCGAGCAGGTTGACGCGCTGAGCGCGGAACTGCTCGAGGCGGCGGGCGAGCGGGCGCTGCTGTGGACATGGCGCGATGCCAGCGGATCGTTCCTGCGCGCGCTCGATATCGAGGACAACGTGATGTTCGTGATCCTGTCCATCCTCGTGCTGATCGCGGCGATGAACATCACCAGCGGGTTGATCATGCTGGTCAAGAACAAGGGGCGCGATATCGGGATTTTGCGGACCATGGGCCTGACCGAGGGGGCGGTTCTGAGGGTGTTTTTCATCTGCGGTGCCTTTACCGGTATCATCGGCACGGCGATGGGGGTGCTTCTGGGATGCCTTTTCGCGATCTATATCGACCCGATCTTCGGTCTCGTGAACGCGGTCTCGGGCGGGGGTGTCTGGGATCCGTCGGTGCGCGGGATCTCGTTCCTGCCGGCGAAACTGCAACTCTACGACGTGATGAGCGCGGTGGGCCTGAGCCTTGGGCTGTCCTTCATCGTGACGATCTTTCCGGCGCGCCGTGCGGCGCGGATGAACCCCGTGGAGGCGCTGCGCTATGAGTGAGCCGGTTCTGCAACTCGCGGGGGTCGAGAAAACCTATAACCGGGGCCGGCCCAACGCGGTCGAGGTGCTCTCGGGTGTGGATCTGGCCGTGCATCCGGGCGAGATCGTGGCGCTCGTGGCGCCGTCGGGGGCGGGGAAATCGACGCTCCTGCACATCGCGGGGCTTCTGGACGTGGCCGATGCGGGGTCGGTGCGGATCGGCGGACGCGAGATGGTGGGGATGTCGGACCGGCGGCGCACGGCGGTCCGGCGCGAAGAGGTCGGGTTCGTCTACCAGTTTCACCACCTCCTGCCCGAGTTCAGCGCGCTGGAAAACGTGATGCTGCCGCAACTGGCGGGCGGGCGGCGCCGCGCCGATGCGATGACGCGGGCTGGGGATTTGCTGGCGCGGGTGGGGGTGGGCGCGCGCGCCGATCATCGGCCCGCGGCGATGTCGGGGGGCGAACAGCAACGGGTGGCCTTTTGCCGGGCGCTGGCGAACGAGCCGCGCCTGCTCCTGGCTGACGAGCCGACCGGCAACCTTGACCCTGCGACCTCGGACAGGGTGTTCGAAACACTGCTGGAGCTGGCGCGCGACACCGGGCTGTCGGCGGTGATCGCCACGCACAACACGGGCCTTGCGGCACGGATGGACCGGGTGCTGCGGCTGGAGAATGGTGGGCTCGTTTCAGGGTGAGACCCGTGTCCGCGTGGCGTGTCAGACCTGCTGGGTGAGCCAGACCCCCGCCGCCATCAGCGCGATGCCGCCCGCGCGGGCCAGCGAGAGCGGGCTGATCTGCGCGCCGAAGAGACCGAAATGGTCGATCGCGGCAGCGCTGATCAACTGGCCGAGGAGCACGAAAAAGACCGCGTTGCCGACCCCGAAACGTGGCGCAACGAAGGTGATCGAGAGAATGTAGAAGGCCACCAGGAGACCGGCAAGAAAGAGGTGCCTGGGCACTTGCGGGGCCTTGAGAATCGGGACGGGGCCGGTCAGCAGGAGCACCACGATCCCGGCGCAGAGCGCGACCACGAAGAGGATCACCCCGGCGGCGAAGGGGCTGCCGAGGCGCTGGCCCAGCTGGGCGTTGAGCGCGGCCAGGACGGGAATGCCGATCCCGGCGGCGAGCATCACGGCGGCATAGGCGGAAGTGGGCGTCATCGGCGGGATCCTGATCAGGGAATGAAGAACGTGGCGGTGGCGGTGGCGACGGGTTTTTCCGAAGGTTCGGCGATCAACGTGGCGCGGGTGAAGATCAGCGCCTTGCCGGCGCGCACCACCTCGGCTTCGCAGCGGATCGCGTCGCCGGTGGCGGGGCGCAGGAACTGGGTGTCGAGCGTGGTGGTGGCGACCGGGTGAAACCGGTTCATGTGACCCATGCAGGCAAAGACCATCGCGGTGTCGGCCATCGCCGCCAGTGACTGTCCGCAGACGATGCCCCCCATTCGTTCGAGATGTTCGGCCACCGGCATGGCGAGTGTCGCGCCGCTGGCACCGATCTCGGTGATGCTCAGATCGAGAGCCTGGACCCAGGGCGCAAAGCCCTCTTTCAGAAGCGCCTGCGCGGCGTCGGTTGTCACTGTCATGAATTCTGGCTCCGTCCTGCCTGTTATGCCCCGGGGCGTCGTTCGACGCATTTGACTCCGGGTGAGTTTGGCATGGCCATCGGCGGTGTTCCAGTCCTGTTGGCCATTAGGCAATCCCGGGGTCAAGGGCCATCGCAACTTGCAGCGAGCGCATTGATCTCCGCCCGGTTGAGGTGCAGGGTGGAGGCAGAAGATGCGGAAACCGGCGCAGCGCGTGGGCCGTTTCCCTCGACCCGGGCACGGAGCCTGCCGGCTGTGTGTGATGGGCTGCGGTGACCGGGGACCGCAGGCGGTGGGCAATGCTGCCGTTGCCTTGGTTCGGGCTTGCGGCACGCGGGGTGAGCCTGCGAAGTTGCCACATGATCGGTGTCAATGTGGCGCCAGTGGGATGTGCTAGGCTGGTCGCTGACAGGACGAATGGATTATCGGAGGAACGACGGATGCGGAAATCTTGGATCTCGGGACAAACGGCGGCGCTGGCCCTGATCGCGACCATGGCCGGAACCATGGCGGCAGGACAGGATGCCGACGCGGGGGCGCGTCTATACGAGCGTCATTGCGCCACCTGTCACGGGCTGGATGGCGAAGGGCACGGGCCGATGGCCGGAATTCTGGTGATCGAGCCCACCGATCTGACCTCTCTCGCCGCGCAGGACGAGGGGACGTTCCCGGTATTGCGGGTCATCCAGCGAATCGACGGGCGCGATCCGCTGGTCGCCCATGGCAGCCCGATGCCGGTCTATGGCGATTTTTTCGAGGGTGACGATACCGCGCTCAAGACGGCGAGCGGACAGACGGTGATGACGAGCCGCGCAATCGCCGATCTGGTGGCGTTTCTGGAGACAATGCAAACCGCGGAAGAATGAAGGCCGGACAGGCGGGGAGAGGACGATATGCGAGCGATTGTCGCGATGATTTCGATGGCCGGGTTGCTGGTGGCCTGCGCAACACAGGAGATGCCCGATGCATCGGAGGGCGCGGCGCTTTATGCCGAGAATTGCGCGATGTGCCACGGTGCCGACGGGCGCGGGGACGGGGAACTGGCGCGTGAGATCCGTGAGGAGAGCGGGCGCGCACCCAGCGACCTGACCATGATCTCGCAGGCGGAAGAGGGCGATTTTCCGCGCGCGCAGGTCCTCTCCTACATCGACGGTTACACCCGCGGGCGTCTGCCGGAGCAGGACATGCCCGAGTTCGGTCTGCTGCTGGAAGGGCCGACCGTTCCGGTGGGCACGGGCGACGGCGTGCTTTCTCCGGTGCCGCGCCCGCTCGCGGCGTTGATGGTTTACCTGGAGAGTATCCAGCGCTGAAGATCGCAGCGGTGTGCGCCGTTTGACGGCGTGGGATTCGAGTATTTTTTCCAAGAAAGAACAGGGGCCAGTTCGTTGGCCCCGCTCTCTTTCTTGGCCCAAATACTCATGTGCCCGACAGTAGCGGTCGTGCGGTCAGCTGTCGGTGAGAGCCCGGGCGGCGGCCATGGCCGAGCTCCAGGCCCACTGGAAATTGTAGCCACCCAGCCACCCGGTGACATCCAGACATTCGCCGATGAAATAGAGCCCGGGCAGGGTTTTCGACATCATTGTCTGCGCTGAGATCCCGTTGGTGGAAACCCCGCCCGCCGTCACCTCTGCGGTGCGCCAGCCTTCGGTGCCCGAAGGCGTGAGGTTCCAGTCGTGAAATGTCCGGCAGAGGGGCTGAAGGCGGCTGTCGGGCTGATCGGCGAGGTTACCCTTGAGGGTCATGCTTTCGGCAAGGTACTGGGCGAGGCGGGCAGGCAGGTGGGTGGCCAGCGCGGTGCCCATTTTCTTGCGCCCCGCGGTTTGCCGTTCGGCGCGCAGTCGAGCCAGAAGGTCGGTGCCGGGGGCGAGGTCAATGGCGATGGGCTGGCCTTCGCTCCAGAAGCTGGAGATTTGCAGGATCGCGGGGCCCGAGAGGCCGCGATGGGTGAACAGCATCGCCTCGTCAAAGCCGTGCCCGCCCGCAGCAGCGCGCACCGGCAACGAGACGCCGGCAAGCGGGGCAAAGCGGTTTTCGGGGAAGGTGAGCGGGACCAGCGCGGGGCGCGGCGGCACGAGTGCATGGCCGAACTGACGCGCGATCTCATAGGCCAGGCCGGTGGCGCCCATTTTCGGGATCGACTTGCCACCTGTCGCCACCACGAGACGGCGTGCCTCGACCGTTTCGCGGTGGCCGCGTGTTTCGAGCGTGGCGTGAAAGCGCGTGCCGTCATGGGTGAGGTCCACCAGCGCGGTTTCAAGCCGCAGCTCGGCCCCGGCCCGCGCCATGAGGCCGCGCAGGAGATCGACGAGCCCGGTCGCCTTGTCGTCGAGAAAAAGCTGACCCAGCGTCTTTTCGTGCCATGCCAGCCCGTGTTCGGAGACCAGCGAGATGAAATCCCATTGCGTATAGCGGGCCAGCGCGGATTTGGCGAAATGCGGGTTGGTGCCATGGAACTGCGCCGGGCTGCAATCGAGATTGGTGAAGTTGCAGCGGCCGCCGCCGGAAATGCGGATCTTCTCGCCCGGGGCGCGGGCATGGTCGATCACCAGCGTGCCTGGCCCGGCATGGGCGGCGCACATCATGCCGGCGGCCCCGGCTCCGAGGATGAGTGTTTCGACTTGCATGTGCCGCGCCATGCCCGATGCCGGCGCGGGGGGCAAGAGCGCACGCGACGATCACACCTGATCGCAATCCTGTCATCGTCCATTGCCCGTAGCCGGCGCAGGGCGCAGGGTTGCGCCAGATCGACACGGAAGGAGCGCAAGTCATGCAGAAACCGAAATCCGGAGAGACGTTTCCCAAGGAGGTCGTGCCGCGGCTCGGTGGTGGAGAAATCGAGTTGGGCGCGCCGCAGGGCGGGCATGATTGGCAGATGATCGTGGTCTATCGCGGCGCGCATTGCCCGCTGTGCCGGAAATACCTGTCCCGGCTCGAAGAGTTGAAGGGCAAGTTCACCGAGAACGGCATCGAAGTCACGGTCGTCTCGGGCGACCCCGAGGAAAAGGCGCGGAGCTTTGTCGAAGAGGTGGGGCTCGACCTTCCGGTCGGATACGGGATGAGCACCGACCAGATGCAGAGGCTCGGGCTTTACGTATCGGCGCCGCGCAGCCCGGAAGAGACGGATCGGCCCTTTCCCGAGCCGGGGCTGTTCGTGGTCAATGGCGAGGGGCGTTTGCATCTAGCCGACATCTCGAACGCGCCTTTTGCCCGGCCCGACCTGGAGGCGCTGGCCGGTGGCCTTGCCTTTGTCCGGGCCAAGGACTACCCGATCCGGGGCACCTGGAATGGCTGAGCGGCGCAGCGCGCGGCCACGCGCCCGCCGCAAAGCACATGCTTCCCATGGGCGAATCGCCGTGCTAGACTTTGCCGAGAGACCCCGTTGAAGGGGCGGCCCGGAAACGGGACAAGAGGCAGAGTTGGCGGTGAGTTACCCATGACGGAAATGGTCTATGGCGCGGTGCCCGCGCGTTCGGGCGATCCGATCCTGCCCAGATGGTGGAGGACGGTGGATCGCTGGAGCCTGTCGTGCATCCTGATCCTCTTCGGCATTGGACTTCTGCTGGCCCTGGCCGCAAGCGTACCCCTGGCCGAGAAGAACGGGTTCGGCGCGTTTCATTATGTCTCGCGGCAAGCGGTGTTCGGGATCGCGGGGTTGCTCGTGATGCTGATCACGTCGATGTTGCCGCCCGACCTGGTGCGCCGCCTTGCCGTGCTGGGCTTTCTGGTGGCTTTCGTGGCGCTGCTCGGCCTGCCGTTTTTCGGCACGGATTTCGGCAAGGGCGCGATGCGGTGGTATTCGCTGGGCTTTGCCAGCGTGCAGCCGAGCGAGTTTCTCAAGCCCGGTTTCGTGGTGGTCGCTGCCTGGATGATGGCCGCGAGCCAGGAGATCAATGGCCCGCCGGGCAAGAGCCTGTCGCTGATCCTGGCCGGGATCATCGTGGTTCTTCTGGCATTGCAGCCCGATTTCGGGCAGGCGGCGCTGATCATGTTCGGATGGGGCGTGATCTATTTCGTGGCAGGGGCGCCGATTGTCATTCTTCTAGTCCTGGCCGGCCTTGCCGTGCTGGGTGGGTCGCTTGCCTATAACTCGTCCGAACATTTCGCGCGCCGGATCGACGGGTTTCTGAACCCGGAACTCGACCCGCGCACGCAGTTGGGGTTTGCCTTCAACGCGATCCGCGAGGGCGGATTGTTCGGGGTCGGCGTGGGCGAAGGCAAGGTCAAGTGGTCGTTGCCCGACGCGCATACCGACTTCATCATCGCGGTGGCCGCCGAGGAATACGGGCTTGTGCTTGTTCTCGTGATCATCACGCTTTATGCGAGCGTGGTTCTGCGGTCGCTCTGGCGGCTCATGCGCGAGCGTGATCCTTTCATTCGACTGGCCGGAACGGGCCTTGCCGTGATCTTTGGCGTTCAGGCAATGATCAACATGGGGGTGGCGGTGCGGCTGTTGCCGGCGAAGGGGATGACCCTGCCCTTCGTGAGCTATGGCGGGTCGTCGCTGATCGCGGGGGGTATCGCGGTGGGGATGTTGCTGGCCTTGACCCGAACCCGTCCGCAGGGCGGGATCGACGAGATTTTTGGCCGCGCTGGACGGTAGGCCGCAAGGCGCGTCGGCGGGTGTTGCAAGAGGATGAAATGACGGAGCGGCAGAGACTTCTGGTCATCGCGGCAGGCGGTACGGGCGGGCACATGTTCCCGGCGCAGGCGCTGGCCGAGGTGATGCTGCGCAGGGGATGGCGGGTGAAGCTGTCCACCGATGCGCGCGGCGCGCGCTATACCGGCGGGTTTCCGCACAGTGTCGAGGTCGAGCAGGTGGCGAGTGCCAGTTTTTCGCGCGGCGGGATGCCGGCCAAGGCGCTGGTGCCGCTGCGAATCGCCGGTGGAACATTGGCGGCGGCCTGGCGGATGTGGCGTGACCGGCCCGACGTGGTGGTTGGCTTTGGCGGCTATCCCGCGATTCCCGCGATGGCTGCGGCCCGGTTGCTGCGACTGCCGCGGATGCTGCATGAGCAGAATGGCGTTCTGGGCCGGGTCAACCGGATCTTTGCGCGCCGCGTCGACCGGGTCGCCTGTGGCACATGGCCCACTGATCTGCCCGAGGGCGTTGCCGGGGTCCACACCGGCAACCCGGTGCGAGCAGCGGTGCAGGAACGCGCGGGTGCACCCTATATTCCGCCCGGGGACTACCCGATGTCGATCCTGGTGATCGGGGGCAGCCAGGGCGCGCGGGTCCTGAGCGATATCGTGCCGCCGGCGATCGCGGCACTGCCCATGGATATGCTGCGCAATATCCGGGTGAGCCACCAGGCGCGCGATGAAGACGCCGCGCGGGTGGCGCAATTCTATGCCGAGCAGGGGATCGACGCGGATGTGGAGCCGTTCTTTCGCGACGTGCCGCGCCGGATGAGCGAGGCGCAACTGGTCATTTCGCGCGCGGGCGCGTCGAGCGTGGCCGATATCAGCGTGATCGGGCGACCGTCGATCCTGATCCCCTATCCCCATGCGACGGGCGATCACCAGAGCGCCAATGCGCGCGGGTTGGCCGAGGCGGGCGGCGCGATCGTGATGCCCGAAGCCTTGGTGACGGTCGAAGCGATGGGCGAGGAGATCGCGCGGGTTCTGACGGATCCCGACGGCGCGACACGCATGGCGCGGGCGGCGCAGTCGTTGGGCAAGCCCGAAGCGACGGAGGAGCTTGTCGCGCTGGTCGAGGAACTGGCGGGCTAGCGAAGAGGGGATGGTGGGTCTTCACCCGCCCCAAGGGACGACCAGGAAAGGTTCGAGATGAGTGCAGCGGCAACGAAACTTCCCGGTGACGTGGGGGTCATCCATTTCGTCGGGATCGGCGGCATCGGCATGTCGGGCATTGCCGAGGTCCTGATCAACCATGGTTATTCGGTGCAGGGTTCGGATCTGAAGCGAACCAAGATCACCGCGCGGCTGGAAGGCATGGGTGCGCGGGTCTTCGAGGGGCAGCGGGCCGAGAACCTCGATAGCGCCGAAGTGGTGGTGATCTCGTCCGCGATCAAGCCGGGCAATCCCGAGCTCGACGAGGCGCGCAGGCGCGGCCTGCCGGTCGTGCGCCGGGCCGAGATGCTGGCCGAACTGATGCGGCTCAAATCCAATGTCGCGGTGGCGGGCACCCATGGCAAGACCACCACGACGACCATGGTGGCGGCGCTGCTGGATGCCGGGCGGTTCGATCCGACGGTGATCAATGGCGGCATCATCCATGCCTATGGCAGCAATGCCCGCGTCGGGCAGGGCGAATGGATGGTGGTAGAGGCCGACGAGAGCGACGGCACCTTCAACCGCCTGCCCGCGACCATCGCCATCGTCACCAATATCGACCCCGAGCATATGGAGCATTGGGGCACCGAGCAGAACCTGCACCGGGGTTTCTACGACTTCATCAGCAACATCCCGTTCTACGGGCTGGCGGTGTGCTGCACCGATGACCCGGACGTGCAGGCGCTGGTGGGCAAGATTACCGACCGACGGGTAATGACTTACGGGTTCAACGCGCAGGCGGATGTGCGGGCGGTCAACCTGCGCTACGAGCGGGGCATTGCGCATTTCGATATCGCGCTTCAATCCGAGGGGCGGATGATCGAGGGCTGCACCTTGCCGATGCCGGGCGATCACAATGTCAGCAACGCGCTGGGCGCGGTGGCGGTGGCGCGGCATCTCGGGATGAAGGGGGCAAGGATTCGCGATGCCTTGACGGCGTTCAAGGGGGTCGGGCGGCGCTTTACCCGGGTGGGCGAAGTGAACGGTGTGACCATCATCGACGACTATGGCCACCATCCCACCGAGATTGCCGCCGTTCTCAAGGCCGCGCGTCAGGCCATCGGCACCGACCCGGGCGGCCGGATCATAGCGGTGCATCAGCCGCACAGATACACCCGCCTGCATCACCATTTCGACGCGTTCTGTTCGTGTTTCAACGAAGCCGACGTGGTCGCGATCGCAGAGGTCTATGCGGCCGGCGAGGACCCGATCGAAGGGGCCAGTCGCGAGGCGCTGGTCGCTGGTCTGATCGCCCATGGCCACCGCCATGCGCGGGCCATCGACGATTTCGATGACCTGGTTCGGCTGGTCAGGGAGCAGGCGCAGCCGGGTGATATGGTCGTCTGCCTGGGGGCCGGCACGATCAGCGGTTGGGCCAATGCCCTGCCGCAACAGCTCGAAGCCGGCGGATAAGCACGGCCGGTGCTGCGTTGCCCTTCGGGGCGGGGTCGCGCGCAACACATCCTAGCGGGGCTTGTGGACATCGGCCGATTGCACGAGGCCGAAGCCGACCATCAGGACAAGCATCGCCGATCCACCGTAGCTGACCAGCGGGAGTGGAACGCCAACTACCGGGATCAGGCCGGTGACCATCGCCATGTTGACGGCGAAATAGAGAAAGAAGGTAGTGGCGATCCCGAGCGTCAGAAGGGCGGCAAAACGATTGGGGTTCGACAGGGCCGAGACCACGCAGAAAAAGATGATCAGCGCATAGAGCGCGAGAAGCGAGACCGCGCCGACGAAACCGAATTCCTCGGCCAGGGTGGTGAAGATGAAATCGGTGTGTTTTTCGGGCAGGAAGTTAAGCTGGCTTTGCGTGCCCTGCATGAACCCGCGCCCGGCCCAACCGCCCGAACCGAGCGCGATCTTGGACTGGGTGATGTGATAGCCCGCCCCGAGCGGATCGGCCGCCGGATCGAGAAAGGTGTCGATGCGCCGGAACTGGTAGTCGTTGAGCAATTGCCACTCGGTGCCGCGCGATTGAAGAACCGCTGTCACCACACCAACCCCTGCGGCGATCACGGCGGCGAAATAGGTCCAGTGGACCCCGGCAAGAAACATGATTGCGCCGCCGCCTGCCAGCAGCAGGATCGCTGTGCCGAGATCGGGTTGGGTCAGCACCATCAGCGTGGGCAAGAGAATCATCGCTACCGGCAGGGCCACCCAGAGAGGATGCGAAACCTTCGAGAGCGGCAGCCAGTCGTAATAGGCGGCCAGCAGCATCACGAGGGTGATCTTCATCAGTTCCGAGGGTTGCAGCCGGATGAACCCGAGGTCGAGCCAGCGCTGTGCGCCCATGCCGGTATCGCCCATCACCGCGACCAGGGCCAGAAGGGCGATCGTGCAGAGATAGCCCAGCGGAGCGACGTTGCGCCAGAAATAGAGCGGCACCATCGCGATCCCCAGCATCAGCACGAAGCCAATGGCGAAGCGTTTCATCTGCGGTTCGGCCCAGGGCAGGAACGAGCCGCCTGCGACCGAGTAGAGCATCAGGAAACCGATAGCCGCCACCGACACAAGCAGGAGCGCGATCGGCCAATTGAGGTAAAGCACCTTGCGTGGGCCGGTGGGGGTGTATTTGACGGTATGTTCAAGATAGCTCATGCGCGGGTCGGCCTGTCATCGCGTGGGGGTGGGCGCAGGTCGCGCAGCCGCTCCTGCTGGGCGCTGATCCGGGCGCGATCCTTGGCCGGGTAGGCCGAGAGCGGCGGATCATCGCCATAGAGCGCCTGAAGGGTGATGTCACGCGCGATGGGCGCCGCAGCCGTCGAACCGCCGCCGCCATGTTCGACCAGCACCGATACGGCGATGCGGGGCGCGTCATGGGGGGCGAAGTTCACAAAGAGTGCATGGTCACGACGGTTCCATGGCAGGTCCTCGTTGCGGGTCACGCCGGCGCGGCGTTCGGCCGGGGTGATGCGGCGCACCTGGCTGGTACCGGTCTTGCCGGACATCCGGTATTCATCGGTCAGGATACGCGAGGAAAAGGCGGTGCCTCGGTTGTTGTTGGAGACCGCGAACATGGCCCGGCGAATGGCACGCAGGTGATTCTCGTTGAGATCGAGCGGTTCGCCGTGGCCGCTGGGTTGTTCGACGCCATTGATCGACTTGATCATGCGCGGGCTGACGCTGCGCCCGGTCGCGAGCCGGGCCGTCATCACCGCCAGTTGCAACGGCGAGGCCAGCACGAAACCCTGGCCGATGGAGGCGTTGACGCTATCGCCGATGACCCATTCCTCGCCTCGCGCGGCGCGTTTCCAGTCGCGGGTCGGCACCAGGCCGGCGTGCACGCTCGACATGGGGATGTCATAACGCTCACCGAGGCCGAGCTTGCGTGCCATGGCCGAGATGCGTTCGATCCCCGTCTCGAGGGCCAGTTCGTAGAAATAGACATCGCAGCTTTCGCGCAGCGCGGTGTGCAGGTCCATGTTGCCGTGGCCCGCGCGTTTCCAGCAGTGAAACCGGTTGTCGGCGACTTCGATATGGCCGCGACAGCGCACCGTATCTTCAGGGGTGATGATGTCGTCTTCGAGTGCGGCGAGGGCGACCACCATCTTGAAGGTCGAGCCGGGCGGATAGACGCCCTGCACCGATTTCGAGACAAGCGGGCGGCGCTCGTTCTCGAGAAGAGCCTTGTAGTCGGTGCTGGAGATTCCGTTGACGAAAAGATTCGGATCGAAGGCGGGGGAAGAGGCGACGGCCAGAAGGTCGCCGGTTTCGGTGTCCATCACCACCGCCGCAGCACTTTCATCGCCCAGCCTCGACTGGGTGTAGTTCTGCAACATGTGATCGATGGAGAGTTGCAGGTCGTCGCCCGGTTTCCCCTCTTGGCGATCAAGCTCGCGCATGACGCGACCGGCGGCGTTGACCTCGACCCGTCTCGTGCCCGCCTTGCCGCGCAGGCGCTCTTCTTCGTGGGCCTCGATGCCTGTCTTGCCGATCTGGAACCGCGGCATCAGCAAGAGCCGGTTGGGCGCATCGATCCGCGAGAGATCGTAATCGGAGACCGGACCGACATAGCCCACTACATGGGTAAAATCCGCACCCAGCGGATAGGTCCGGCTGAGCCCCACTTCGGGGGTGACGCCGGGCAGGGCGGGGGCGTTGACGGCGACGCGGCTGATCTCTTCCCAGGTGACGCGGTCGGCGACGGTGATGGGGGTATCGCCGCGTCGGGTGCGCAGGTCTTCGAGCGCGGTGGCAATGTCCTGGGGCGAAAGCTCGATCAGTGCGTCGAGCCGGGCCAGCACTGCCTCGACATCGCCCGCATCCTTGCGGGTCATGGTGATGCGATAGGCCGGCACGTTGCGCGCGATGATCCGGCCGTTGCGGTCGAAGATCTGGCCGCGTGTCGGTGGAATAAGCTCGATATTGATGCGGTTCTCCTCGGCCAGGAACCGGAATTGTTCGGCTTCCTTGACCTGGAGGTAGCGCATCCGGAAAGCGAGCGTTGCCAGCACGCCGGCCTGCATCCCGCCCAGCAAGAGGCCGCGACGGGTGATCCGACGCTGGCTCTGGGCGGTTTCGCGGGATGGGCGGCGCATCGGTTCTTGCCTCCTATTGCCGTTGGCCAAGTGCGTTGACTTCGCCGAGCTGGGCCTTGCGCAGCCCGAAGCCGAAACGGGTGAGGGCGACAACGAGCGGATAGGTCGCCACGGTTGCCAGAAGCTGGATGAGCCAGAGCGCCGGCGCGGCCTCGGGCACCATGAACAGTGCCAGAAGCAGCCGGTAGCCAAGCATGATGGCGACGATCATGGCGCTGACGCTGAGCCACTCGACGGTGAAGGCCATGTCGCGCAACTGCGGCGCGCGGGCGCGCAGGTTCTCGAAGGCGATGAGCGTGAGCGCGGCGTAAAGCCCGGGTGGGCGCCCAAGAACAAGGTCGGCCAGGAAGAGCAGCCCCGCAACGATCGGCAGGGGCACGTATTCGGGCCGTCGTAGAACCCAGGCAAACGCAAGGCTCATGATCAGATCCGGCCCGGCCCAGAAGCGCGGCGCGGTAGTGAGCGGCAACAGGTTGAACAGCAACACCACCAGCACGATGACGGCAAAGAGTGCCCGCATCAACCACAGCCGGGTGAGCGTGATCTCAGTCATCGCTGTCTCCCTGCACCTGCTCTCGCTGCCCAAGTTCGAGCGGGGAGTCAGGTTCGGGCAAGACCTCGGGCAGGACCAGCTGACCGGGATCGACGATGCGTTCCTGTCCGTGGTGACGCAGAACCCGCAGGAATTCGAGCCGTTCGTAATCGGCTGCGAGCCGCACCCGCATCCGCCCGCCCGGGTCGATCGCAACCTCTCCGACCAGGAGCCCGGCTGGAAAGACATGGCCGTCGCCAGAGGTCACGACCCGATCGCCGGGCCGCACGATGTCGGGGCTGTCGAGAAAATCGAGTGTCGGGGTGCGCGTGTTGTCGCCTATCAGGAGCCCGCTCTGCCCGGAGGAGGGCACGGTGACGGGAATGCGGCTGCTCGGGTCGGTGAGGAGCAGCACGCGCGCGGTGCGGCGTCCCACCCCCGAGATCCGCCCGACGAGGCCCAGCCCGTCCATCGCCGCCCAGCCGTCGAGAATGCCGTCGCGCGATCCGATATTGAGCACGACCGACTGGCGGAAGGGTGAGCCGGAATCGGCCATGACCACCCCGGTGATGAAGGTCAGGCGCGGGTCGAGCCGCACCTTGTTGAGATCGAGCAGCCGCGCGTTTTCCTGGGAAAGCTGCACCGCGGCCTCTTTCCATTTCTTCATAGTCTGCAATTCGCGTTTCAGCTCCTGGTTCTGGGCGTGCAGGGCCTGGTAGCTTTGGAAATCGCGCAGCAGGTTGACGCCGGCGGTGACGGGGACCATGGCCCATTCGAAGCTGGGCAGGACATGATCGACCACCTGTGCGCGAAAACGCTCGACCCGCGGGGAATCGATTCGCCAGAGCACGAAAACGCCGAGCAGGGCGATCACGACGATTGCCGCCAGCAACCGCTTGAGCGGGCCGGTGAAATCTTCGGTCTGGGAACGGTCGTTCTTCATCAGGGGCTCTATATCATGGTGGATTGCCGGGGTTGAGGGGGAAAAGTGTCACCTGTTCGTGCGCGGGGAACCGGGAGGACGCCATAGCAGGCTTTCGCTGTTGGCGCGACGCAGGGCCGTGCCCGTCCGCGGGTGGGTGCTTAGACCGGTTGCGACAGGCACTTTTGCCTTTCAAATGGCTTTGTTGCACAAATCGGCTAAGGGATTCACTGCATGAATCCAGCATGATAGCTGGATGGTATGAGCAGTTGGG